>Ga0255338_1002297_pt1 | contig 28978 bp, 22 predicted proteins | sample MeOH1_35cm_T4_19_FD_203715 | JGI IMG/M metagenome (GOLD analysis project Ga0255338, IMG submission 203715) | Sandy soil microbial communities from University of British Columbia, Vancouver, Canada - MeOH1_35cm_T4_195 | ecosystem: Engineered > Artificial ecosystem > Sand microcosm > Unclassified ...
GCTCTTCTTGAGCTGGGCGCGGTAATGGTCGCTGGCCTTCTCCAGCGCCTCGGACAGGGTGGTCTGGCGCGCCTTCTGCGCCTTGGCGCGCTCGCGCTCCTCGGCCGAGCGCTCGTCTTCCGGCACCTGCATGCCGGCCTGCTGGGCCAGGTCCTGCACCGCCTCGACGAAGCCGGCCCCGGTGTGCTCCATCAGAAAGCCGATGGCATTGCCGTGCACGCCGCAGCCGAAGCAGTGGTAGGTCTGGCGCGAGGGGCTGACGATGAAGCTGGGCGACTTCTCGCCGTGGAAGGGGCACAGGCCCTTGTGGTTGATGCCGGCCTTCTTGAGCTCGACATGGCGGCCTACCACCTCGACGATGTCGACGCGGGACAGCAGATCTTGGATAAAGCCTGGTGGGATCACCGGCGCGAGTCTAGTGGATGACGTGGTCCGCCTGTTCCTGCCGCCCGGCCAGCACCGGCTTCTGCTCGAACTGCAGCACCCAGTCCCGCACCTCGGCGGCCGGCATCGGGTGGGCGATGCCATTGCCCTGGCCATGGTCGCAGCCCAGCGCCAGCAGGGCGCGGGCATGGGACGCGGTTTCCACGCCTTCGGCCACCACGCTGCAGCCGAAATTGCGCGCCAGCCCGATCACGCCCTCGACCAGGGCCTTGTCCTGGTCGTCGATCAGCATGTTCTGCACGAAGGAGCGGTCGATCTTCAGCGTGTCCACCGGCAGGCGTTTCAGGTAGGTGAGGGTGGAGTAGCCGGTGCCGAAGTCGTCCAGCGCGAAACGCACGCCCAGGGCGCGGCAGCGCCGGATCAGGGCCTGGGTGGCCTCGATGTCGGCCAGCGCGGTGGATTCCAGCACCTCCAGCACCAGGTGCTGGGCCAGCGGCCCGTCGTGGCGCGCCAGCAGCTCCTGCAGGCGCAGGGTGAAGTCGTCGGCCTGCAGATGGCGGGCCGCCACATTGACGCTGACCCGCAGCCCCAGGCCGTCGGCCAGCCATTGCTGGCTCTGCTTGAGCGCCTGCTCGATCACCCAGTCGCCCACCCGCACGCCCAGGCCGGTGCGCTCCAGCAGTGGCAGGAAATGCGCCGGCGTCAGCAGGCCGCGCTCCGGATGCTGCCAGCGCAGCAGGGCTTCGACGCCCAGCACCCGGCCCTGGCGCATGTCGACCTTGGGCTGGTAGTAGAGCTGCAGCTCATGGCCGTCCAGCGCCTCCTGCATGCGGCCCAGGGCCAGCACGCGGGCCTCGTTGCGGGCGCGCTTCTCGGTGTCGAAGAACTCGTGGCCGTTGCGGCCCGAGCGCTTGACCCGGTACAGCGCATGGGCGGCATGGCGCTGCAGGGTTTCGCCATCGGATTGGTCGAGCGGGAACAGCGTCGCGCCCAGGCTGGCGGTGATCTCCAGGGGTTCGAGGATGCCGTCCAGATGGTAAGGGGCGCGCAGCACATTCAGCAGGCGGGCGGCGGCCAGTTGCGCCTCCTCGCCGTCGCGGCAGCGCAGCAGCAGGCCGAACTCGTCGCCGCCCAGGCGCGCCACCTCGTCGGTCCATTCCTTGCTGCTGCGCAGGGTGCCCTGCAGGCGCTCGGCCACCTGGGTCAGCAGGCGGTCGCCCAGGGCCTGGCCGTGGCGCTCGTTGATGCGCTTGAAGTGATCCAGGTCCAGGCAGCAGACGCACAGTGCGAAGCCCTCGCGCCGGCTGCTCTGCAGCGCGGCTTCGGTGCGCTGCTGGAACTCGCCCTGGTTGGGCAGGCCCGTCAGGGCGTCGAAGCGCGCCTGGCGCTCCAGCAGCGACTGCTGCAGCATCTCGCGCGTCTGGTCGGTCACGGTCACCACGTGGTAGCGCACCGGGCCATCGGGCTCGGGGATGACGGAGACGGTGATCTGCAGCGAGCAGGGGGCGCCGTCGCCGCGGCGCGCATGGATCAGGCCCTGCCAGTGGCCCTGCTCCTGCAGCGCCTGCTGCAGCGCCTGCGGGTCATGGCCGGACAGGCGCAGGGCGCCCAGCTGTAGCGCCGCGGCCGGCTGACCGCACAGCGTCTCGCGGGGCTGACCCATCATGCGGCAATAGGCGGGATTGGCGTCCAGCACCAGGTGCTGGGTGTCGGTCACCAGCAGGCCCTCGTGCAGGTGCTGGAACAGGCTCACGCTCATGCGCTGACGTTCCTCCGCGGTGCGCTGCCAGCTGATATCGCGCAAGGTGGCCACCAGGTGCAGCGCCCGGCCCGTGGGGCCGCGGCGGTCGACCTGCAGATGCAGCTCGAACCAGCGCCAGCCGCCGCCGCTTTCGGGCAGACGCAAGGGCTCGCGGCACTCGTCGAGGCCGGCCTCCGCCAGCAGCCGCTCCAGCAGGGGCGCCAGGCGGGCACGGTCCATGGCATGGGCGGTTTCCAGCCATTGGGCCGGGGGCTGCTCGGGGTCCGGGGCCGATCCCGTCAGCCGCAGCCAGGCCGGCGAGGCCCTGCAGCGGCCATGGCCGCTGCGCCATTCGGCCAGGGCCAGCCCGGAGGATTCCAGCGTGTCGCGCCAGTGCCGGCCCTGGGCGCGCAGGGCGGCGGCCCGCCCCAGCGCCAGCCCCGCGGGCAGGGACAGGCCGAGCAGATAGCCCAGCAGCAGGCTGGCCGGCGCTGGCGTGACGGCCAGCGGACCAAGGTCGGCGACCGTTCCCAGGGCGGCCAGCAGGCCCAGCAGCAAGGTCAGGCCGCAGACCAGGCGGACGCTGCCGCGCAGCGCCAGCAGGCCCAGCAGCAACTGGGGCGCGAACAGCAGCGGGCTCGGCTGGACGGGGGCCGCCTGGCAGAACAGCCAGACGCTGCTCAGCAGGGCCGCCGCCGCCAGCAGGCCGCGCTCCAGCCCCATGCGCCAGGCCGGCGACAAGGCGCCGAGCACCGGTTTGCGCTCTTGCTGAGGCCAGGGCTGCCACTGTGGCATGGGGTGGTGATAGAGAGAGAAGGGGCTGGGTTCGGGCGAGGAGGGTGCGGTCCGCGGGGCCCGAAAAAGGGGGCGGGCCGGGGCGCGCAGATGCTAGCCTGCGCATGCCGCATTGGCCGAGTTGCCGCCCCCTGCAAATAGGTGGGCTCCAAAACCCCCATATAAAAAACAAAAGGCTGCCCCAATGGGCAGCCTTGCAGCTTTTGTGTCGGCAGCGCGGTTTCACGCCACCGGCCGGCACTCAAACGTGGAAATCGTCCAGCTTGGCACCGCCGGCGATCGCGGCCTTCAGCCATTTGGGCTGCAAACCGCGGCCGCTCCAGGTTTCGCCGGTGGCTTGGTTGCGGTATTTGACCGCCACCTTGGAGGCCTTGCCCGCCTTGGGCACACGCATGCTGAGGTCGGCGACCGTCAGCCCATATTCGGTCATCAGGCTTTTGACCTTGGCAATCGCGTCGGCGCGCTCTTTGTCCTTGGTTTGGGCGATTTGTTCATCGAGCGCGGCCCGCTGAGCCAAAAGGTCTTTGAGAGATGCCATTGTTGCCAATCCTCGCTAGGTTTCAGTTCATGCATGGGGTTCGCGCCGATTATGCGCCGCCCCCCGGAAACTCCCTAGCGAGCGATTATGCGCAGCTGTGGCGTACCCTGCAATATTGCCCGAAAAGGCCTTGCGGCACTTTTCGAACATATTGATGCGGCTTTGCCACAAACCTTTGCGCCATCGGCTTACTTGAAGCCCACCTTGTCGAGCAATTGCTGCACCTTCGGCAGATTGGCCCCCACGGCCGAAACCGGGATGGTCTCGCTCTTGAAGGCTCCCAACGCCTCCAGGGCAGGATTGGGTGCGCGCACGCCGGCCACCACCGGCCATTCGTTATTGCCGTTGGCAAAATAGATTTGCGCCTCCGGAGAGCTCAGGTACTCGAGGAACTTGACGGCGTTCTCGCGGTTCTTGGCGTGCCGGGCCATCGCGCCGCCGGCGATATTCATATGCGTGCCCCAGCTCTGCTGGTTGGGGAATACCACGCCCAGGCGCTCGACCGCGGCGCGGTCCTCCGGCTTGTCGGAGCGCATCATGCGTGCCAGGTAATAGCTGTTGGTCACCGCGATCTGGCACTCGCCGCTGGCCGCCGCCTTGATCTGGTCGGTATCGCCGCCCTTGGGGGCGCGCGCCATATTGGCCACGACGCCCTTGAGCCAGGCCTCGGTGCGCTCGGCGCCCAGATGCTCGTAGAGCGAGCCGAACAGCGAGAGGTTATAGGGGTGGGAGCCGCTGCGCAGGCAGACCTTGCCCTTGTTCTGCGGGTCGGCGAGTTTCTCGTAGGTATCGACCTCGCTCTTCTTCACGCTCAGCTTGTTGTAGACCACGATGCGGGCGCGCGTCGAGAAACCGAACCAGTCGGAACCCTGGCCTTTGTCGGTGGCGCGCAGATGGCTGGGGATGCGCTGTTCCAGCACGGCCGATTTGACCGGGGCGAACAGGCCGTCGTTCTCGGCCTGCCACAGGCGCGCGGCGTCGACCAGCAGGATCACGTCGGCCGGGCTGGAGGCGCCCTCGCTCTTCAGCCGCGCGACCAGGCCGGCGTCATCGGTATCGACGCGGTTGATGCGGATGCCGGTGGCCTTGGTGAAATTGGCGTACAGCGCCTCGTCCGTCTGGTAATGGCGGGCCGAATACAGATTCAGCACCGGCTCCTGGGCCAGGGAGGCGGCCGCAGAGCCGGCCAGCAGGCCGGCTACCAGCAGGGAAGGAATGAAACGGGGAAATCGCATGAGGGTCTCCAAACCAGGGGATGGCCGGATTTTAACCTTAACAAGAATGATTCTTGTTTGCTTGTGCGCAAAATGTCGCTGCGGCGGCCGCGGTTCCGGGCGGGGGCTGGAACGCGGTCGCCGTCCCTGTCGCTCGGCCGTTCAGGCCGTGGGCGGGACGTAGCCGGCCACCTGTTCGGCGCCGGCGCCGAAAAAGAACTGCTCCATCTGGCGCGCCAGGTATTGGCGGGCCCGCTGGTCGGCGAGATTCAGGCGGTTTTCATTGACCAGCATGGTCTGGTGCTTCATCCACAGCGCCCAGGCCTCCTTGCTGACGTTCTGATAGATGCGCTTGCCCAGTTCGCCGGGATAGGGGGCGAAGTCCAGGCCTTCGCCTTCCTTCTTCAGATAGACACATTGAACGGTGCGGGCCATGGCAATACCTCTTCGGGCTCGGAAATCGGGGAAAGGCGCGCACTGTAGCGCGCCGGCAAAAACCTGGGTCAGGCCAGCTTCTTGACCAGCACCTGCGAGCGCCGGTCCCAGTTGTACTTGCGTTTGCGTTCCTCGGGCAGCCATTCGGGCTCCACCGGCTGGAAGCCGCGCTTGATGAACCAGTGCATGGTGCGGGTGGTCAGCACGAAGATGCTGGTCAGTCCCATGGTCTTGGCGCGCTGCTCGATGCGCTTGAGGATGCGGTCGCCGTCGCCCTGGCCCTGGACCTCGGTGGAGACGGTCAGCGCGGCCATCTCCGCGGTGCGTGCCTCCACATAGGGGTAGAGCGCGGCGCAGCCGAAGATCACGCCGTCATGCTCGATCACCGTGTAGGCCTCGATGTCGCGCTCGATCTCGTTGCGGTCGCGCTTGACCAGGGTGCCGTCGCGCTCGAAGGGCTCGATCAGCGCCACGATGCCGCCGACGTCGTCGGGGCTGGCCTCGCGCAGGCTCTCCAGCTTCTCGTCCACCACCATGGTGCCGATGCCGTCGTGGGTGTAGACCTCCTGCAGCAGGGCCCCGTCCACCGCCAGCGGCAGGATGTGCGAGCGCTCCACGCCGGCCTGGCAGGCCTTGACGCAATGCTGCAGGTAGAAGGCCACGTCGGTGGGCTGGGTCGGCCGCGGCAGGCTGGCCAGCATGCGCTGGGCGTCGGCCAGGGCGAGCTCGGTGTCGATCGGGCTTTCGGGGTCCGAGGGATCCTCGTGCACCCCGGCCACTTCGGTCATGAAGAGCAGCTTGTCGGCCTGCAGGGCGATGGCGGCGCTGGTGGCCACCTCCTCCATGGTCAGGTTGAAGGCCTCGCCGGTGGGCGAGAAGCCGAAGGGCGAGAGCAGCACGATGGCGCCGGAATCGATCGCGCGCTGGATCGCGGCGGCGTCCACCTTGCGCACCAGGCCGCTGTGCTGGTAGTCGACGCCGTCGACGATGCCCACCGGCCTGGCGGTCAGGAAGTTGCCCGAGACCACGCGCACCGTGGCGTTGGCCATCGGCGTGTTGGGCAGGCCCTGGGAGAAGGCCGCCTCGATCTCGAAGCGCAGCTGGCCGGCGGCCTCCTGGGCGCTGTCCAGCGCCACCGCGTCGGTGATGCGCACGCCCTGGTGGAATTTGGGCGTCTGGCCCTTGGCCGCCAGCTGTTCGTTCACCTGGGGGCGGAAGCCGTGGACCAGCACGATCTTGATGCCCATGGCGTGCAGGATGGAGAGGTCCTGCACAAAGGCGTTCAGCTTGCCCGCCGCCACCAGTTCGCCCGGCATGCCCACCACGAAGGTCTCGCCACGGTAGGCATGGATATAGGGCGCCACCGAGCGGAACCAGGGCACGAAGGTATGGGGGAAGACAAGGCTCATGGGCCGGCATTGTGCCGCAGCCGCGTGCTTTCCCAGGGCCAGGGTAGGGGGCTTGTGGCGGCCGGCGCGCTGCGCGAGCATGGGCCTTCCTTCAGCCATTTCAGGAGCGTGCGATGGATGTCTTCACCACCCCCGGTGCCTTCAGCTGGTCCGAACTCTTGACGAGCGATCCGGCCCGGGCGGCCGAGTTCTATGGCAGCCTGTTCGGCTGGAAGATCGAGGCCATGGACATGCCCGGCGGCACCTACCGCGTGGCCAAGCTGGGCGAGACCGCGCTGGCCGGCCTGATGGCCTGTCCCGACCCGAGCAGCAAGCAGCCGCCGGCCTGGGGCTGCTATGTGACCGTGGCCGACGTGGACCAGACCCTGGAGAAGGTCGCGGCCCTGGGCGGCACGGTCGTGATGCCGCCGATGGACGTGCCGGGCGTGGGCCGCATGGCCTGCATCCGCGATCCGCAGGGGGCCACCCTCAGCGTGATCACCTACGACCCCTCGATGGCCTGAGCCGCCGGCGGGCCTGGCGCGCGGGCGATAATCCGCGCCCAGTGAATTCCAAGCCAGCCCCGTCCCGTCCTGTCGGCGGGGGCCGGCCGCGCGCTCCGGTGCCGGCCACGCCCCTGCCTCCCATCACCTTTCCCGAATCGCTGCCGGTCTCAGGCCGGCGCGAGGAGATCGCGCGGGCGCTCGCCGAGCATCAGGTCGTCATCGTCTGCGGCGAGACCGGCTCGGGCAAGACCACCCAGCTGCCCAAGATCGCGCTGGCCCTGGGCCGCGGCCGCGCCAACACCGGCAAGCTGATCGGCCACACCCAGCCGCGCCGCATCGCCGCCTCCAGCGTGGCCAAGCGCATCGCCGAGGAGCTGAACACCCCGCTGGGCGAGATCGTCGGCTACAAGGTGCGCTTCCAGGACCGGCTGCAGCCCGGCGCCTCGGTCAAGCTGATGACCGACGGCATCCTGCTGGCCGAGACCCAGACCGATCCGCTGCTCAAGGCCTACGACACCCTGATCATCGACGAGGCGCACGAGCGCTCGCTGAACATCGACTTCCTCTTGGGCTATCTGCGCGAGCTGCTGCCGCGCCGGCCGGACCTGAAGGTGATCGTGACCTCGGCGACCATCGACGCCGACCGCTTCGCCAACCATTTCGCCTCCGCCAAGGGGCCGGCGCCGGTGCTGATGGTCTCGGGCCGTCTGTTCCCGGTCGAGCAGCGCTATCGGCCTTTCGAGGAAAGCCGCGAGTACGACCTCAACGACGCGATCTGCGACGCGGTCGACGAGCTCTGGCGCGAGGGCAGTGGCGACGTGCTGGTGTTCCTGCCCGGCGAGCGCGAGATCCGCGAGGCCGCCGATGCGCTGCGCAAGCACCATCCGCCGGGCGTCGAGGTGCTGCCGTTGTTTGCGCGGCTGTCGCAGCAGGAGCAGGACAAGGTCTTCGAGTCGCATGGCGCGCCGCGCATCGTGCTGGCCACCAATGTGGCCGAGACCTCGTTGACCGTGCCCGGCATCCGCTATGTGATCGACCCGGGCCTGGCGCGCGTCAAGCGCTACAGCTACCGCAACAAGGTCGAGCAGCTGCAGATCGAGCCGATCAGCCAGGCCGCGGCCAACCAGCGCGCCGGCCGCTGCGGCCGTGTGTCCAACGGCATCTGCATCCGGCTGTTCGACGAGAAGAGCTTCAACGAGCGGCCGCGCTTCACCGACCCCGAGATCCTGCGTTCATCGCTCGCCGGTGTGATCCTGCGCATGAAGGCCCTGCACCTGGGTCAGGTGGACGAGTTCCCCTTCATCGAGCCGCCGCCCAGGAAGGCGATCGCCGACGGCTACCAGCTGCTCAACGAGCTGGGCGCGGTGGACGAGCTCAACGAGCTGACGGCCATGGGCAAGGAACTGTCCAAGCTGCCGCTGGACCCGCGCGTCGGCCGCATGATCCTGGAGGCGCGCACGCGCGACGCGCTCAGCGAGGTGCTGATCATCGCCAGCGCCTTGTCCGGCCAGGACGTGCGCGACCGGCCGATGGAGCAGCAGCAGGCGGCCGACGAGAAGCACAAGAAGTTCGACGACGAGAAGTCGGAGTTCATGGGCTATCTGAAGCTGTGGAAATGGCTGGGCGAATCCAGGGGCGGGGAAGGGGAGCACAAGCTCAGCAACCGCCGCCACGAGCAGCTCTTGCGCGACAACTTCGTCTCGCCCCGGCGCGTGCGCGAATGGCGCGACATCTATTCGCAGCTGCACACCGTCGTGGCCGAGCATGGCTGGCGCCTGAACGGCGCGCCGGCCACCTACGAGCAGGTGCACCTGTCGATGCTGGCGGGCCTCTTGGGCAATATCGGCCTGAAGAGCGACGAGGACGACTGGTACCTGGGCGCGCGCGGCATCAGGTTCTACCGCCACCCGGGCGCGCATCTCTCCAAGAAGCCGGGCCGCTGGATCGTCGCGGCGGAGCTGGTGGACACGACGCGCCTGTTCGGCCGCGGCATCGCCAATATCGAGCCGCAATGGCTGCCCGGCATCGCCGGCCACCTGCTGAAGACCCAGCTGGCCGAGCCGCATTGGGAGAAGAAGGCGGCCGAGGTGATCGCGCTGGAGCGCGCGACCCTGTACGGCATCGTGGTCTACAGCAACCGGCGCGTGAACTTCGGCAAGGTCGATCCGGTCGCGGCACGCGAGATCTTCATCCGCGAGGCCCTGGTGAATGGCGAATGGGAGACCAGGCTGCCCTTCCTGGCCCACAACCTGAAGCAGATCGCCAAGGTCGAGGAGCTGGAGCACAAGTCGCGCCGCCAGGACGTGCTGGTCGACGACGAGCTGATCTACGCCTTCTACGACAGCCAGCTGCCGGCCGAGGTCTGCTCCGGCCACTCCTTGGAGAAGTGGTACCGCGAGGCCAGCAGGGCCAACCCCAAGCTGCTGCACATCAGCCGCGAGGAGCTGATGCGCCACGAGGCGGCTGGCGTCACCAGCAACGCCTTCCCGAAGACCATCCGCCTGGGCGGCGTCGACTGCCGGTGCGACTACCTGCACGAGCCCGGCGATGCGCGCGACGGCCTGACTGTCACCCTGCCGATCTATGCGCTGAACCAGGTCAGCGAGGAGCGCTGCGAATGGCTGGTGCCGGGCATGCTGGAAGCCAAGGTGATGGCCCTGCTGAAGAGCCTGCACCAGAAACCGCGAGCCCGCCTGGTGCCACTGCCGGACTTCGTGGCCGAGTTCGTCGAGCTCAACCCCTTTGCCCAGGGCAGCCTGGTCGAGGTGCTCCTGAAGGCGGTCAAGGAACGCAGCCAGCTGGCCGTGCAGCGCAATGACTTCAAGCTGGAGCAACTGCCCGCGCACCTGTTCATGAACTACCGCGTGGTGGATGAGCATGGCCGCCAGCTGGGGCTGGGGCGCAACCTGGCGGCGCTCAAGGCCGAGCTGGGCGGCCTGGCGCGCTCGGCCTTCCAGGCGCTGGCGGCGCTCAAGCTGCCCGCGGCCGCGCCGGCGCCCGAGCCGCCGCCGGTCGCCAGGGGCGGCATCCGGGCCGAGGTGGTGCAGGCGCCGGCCAGGCCCGTGAAGGACAGCGCCACGGCCTACACCGGCTGGACCTTCGGCGAGCTGCCCGAGCTGATGGAAGTGAGGAAGGGGGCGCAGACCCTGATCGGCTTCCCGGCCCTGATCGACCGCGGCACGCATGTCGAGATCGAGGTCTTCGACGAGCCCGAGGTCGCCGCCGCCAGGCACCGCCTGGGCCTGCGCCGCCTGGTCGCCCTGCAGCTCAAGGAGCCGCTGAAATACCTGGAGAAGAACATCCCCGATCTGCAGAAGATGTCGGTGCTGTTCATGGCCCTGGGCACGGCCGAGGAACTGCGCGAGCAGATCATCGGCGTGGCCCTGGACCGCGCCTTCCTGGCCGAGCCCCTGCCGGCCGACGAGTTCGCCTTCAAGGCCCGCATCGAGGAGGGCCGTGCGCGCCTCAATCTGATCGCCCAGGAAGTGGCGCGCCAGACCGGCATCGTGCTGCAGGAGTACGGCGCCGCCAGCCGCAAGCTCAAGGACGCGCGCCCCCCCAAGGACGTCGCGGAGGACATCACGGCCCAGCTGCAGCGCCTGGTGTCCAAGAACTTCGTCACGGCCACGCCCTGGGCCCAGCTGCAGCATCTGCCGCGCTACCTGAAGGCCATCACCGCGCGGCTGGACAAGCTGCGCGCCGACGCCGCGCGCGATGCCAAGCTGATGGCCGAGCTCAAGCCCCTGGAGCAGCGTTTCCTGCGCCGCCTGGCCGAACTCAAGGGCACGCAGGATGCGCGCATGGCCGACTTCCGCTGGCAGCTGGAGGAGCTGCGCGTCAGTCTGTTCGCGCAGGAGCTGCGCACGCCGCAGCCGGTCAGCGTCAAGCGCCTGGACAAGGTCTGGGCACAACTGATCGGCTGAGTTCGTGTCCGATGTGGCGGCCATGCCGAATAGCCGCGGATTCGAGGCTTGTTCGCCGTATCGCCGGGCGCACAATCCGTATCCAATACAAGCTTGTCTTCTTTGCCCTGAGAGCCCGCACGCGCCGTGCCCAACGACGATACGAACGCCAGCCAGCCCGCCGCTGGCGCCACCGCCGCCGGAGCCGCGGCGGTGCGCCGTTTTGGCCGTTTTGAACTCAGGGCCCTGCTGAACAAGAGCAGCCGCAGCATGCTGTGGCTGGTGTTCGATACCCGCAGCCAGCAGGAGCTGATGCTCTGCATGCCGCGCCTGGCGCCCAACAGCCCCGCGGCCCTGGCCCATTGGCTCAAGATGGCCGATGCCGGCGCGCGCATCCAGCATCCCAACCTGGCGCATGCGGTGGAGATCGGCCAGGTCGAGCACTGGCCCTATGTGGCCTATGACCGAGCCCTGGGCGAGACCCTGGAGGAGCGCCTGCAGCGCCTGGGGCCACCGCTGCCGCTGGAGGCCGCGGCCTGGGGCTGCCAGCTGCTGGAGGGCCTGGCCTTCGCGCACGAGGCCGGCCATGCGCACCGCGACCTGCAGCCCGCCAGCCTGATCCTCGATGCCGCCGGCCATCTGCGCCTGCTGGGCCTGGAGGTGGCGCAGGAGGTGTTCCCGGCCCATGTGGACTACGGCACCGTGACGCGCCGCGCGATGCGCGAGGCAGCCGAGGAGGACGTGCTCTGCGTGGGCCTGCTGATGCAGCGCCTGCTGAACGCCCGCCCGGTGCTGGACGAGAACGACCTGCAGCTGGTCGTGCAGCGCATGCAGCCCATCGGGCACGAACTGGTGCGCCTGTCCTTCGAGACCCCGCATCCGATCGCCGAGCCGCTGCGTGCCATCGTCAACCGGGCCACCGACCGCCAGGCGCGCCAGCGTTATCACAGCGCCCGCAGCTTCCTGCGTGCCCTGGACGGCTGGCGCGGTGCCGCCAGCGACCAGGGCGGCATCATTGCCCTGCTGATGGACAAGCTGCAGCGCGTCGGCCATCTGCCCATCGCCAGCCTGCGCCTGCAGCGCATCGCCCAGTCCTCGGCGATGGAAGCCACCCACGCCAGCGAGCTCTCCGGCCTGGTGCTGCAGGACATGGCACTGAGCCTGGAGCTGCTGCGCCGCGTCAACAACGCGCTGCGCCAGGAGGGCATGGTCAGCGCCGGCGGCACCATCCTGAACATGCAGCGCGCCATCGCCATGCTGGGCCTGAACGGCGTGCAGCAGGCGGCGCGCGCGCTCAAGCCCTGGCCCGGCCCCCTGTCGGAGGTGCAGGCGATGAGCCTGCGCCGGCTGATGAGCCGCGTGCACCGCGCCGGCCAGGTGGCCCAGGCCCTGCGGCCGGCCGGCTACGACGCCGAGGTGGTCTACCTGATCACGGTGATGCAGAACCTCGGCCGGCTGCTGCTGCAATACCATTTCCCCGAGGATGCCCAGCAGATCCGCCAGCTGCAGCAGCCCCTCGAGCCGACGGCCGACAACCCCAACCCCACCGGCATGAGCGAGCAGGCGGCCGCCTTCGCGGTGCTGGGCTGCGACCTGGAATCCATCGGCGTCGCGGTGGCGCGCTACTGGGCCCTGGGCGACGAGCTGGTGCACATGATCCGCCGCCAGTCGCCCGACTCGCCGGTGCGCAGCGCCAGCGGCGACGCCGAGTTGCTGCGCCTGAGCTGCAGCCTGGCCAACGAGCTGATCGACGCGCTGGCCCTGCCCGAGGCCAAGCGCCAGGCCGGCGTGGAGGCGGCCACGCGCCGCTATGCGCGCGCCCTGGGCCTGGGCCTGCGCGAGGTGCATCTGGCGCTGAACCCGCCGGCCACGCCCGAGGAGGCGCCGCCGCCCGCGCCGCCGGCGGGCGAGCCCAGCCCCTCGCCGCTGCGCGAGAAGCTGCGGGCCCGCGGCGAAGCGGAACCGGCCCAGCCGCCCGGCGCGGAGTCCGGGCCCTAGCAGCCTGTCCTGCCCGGCCCGCGCGCTCCCATCACAAGGTCCTCCATGCTGTCCTCGTCCCCCGCCGCACCGCCGCCCGCCCTGGGGCGTTTTCGCCTGCTGCGCCAGCTGGGGCAGGGGGCGCAGGCGACGGTCTGGCTGGCCCATGACCCGCGGCTGGACCGCGAGGTGGCGGTCAAGCTGCTGCGCGCCGGCAGCGACGCCGGCAGTGTGGGCGAGTGGCTGCACGAAGCCCGCGCGGTCAGCCGCCTGACGCACGCCAATATCGTGCCCGTCTTCGAGGCCGATATGCAGGGCGGCCAGGCCTATCTGGTGTTCGAGTACGTGGCTGGGCCGACCCTGGCCGAGCGCCTGCGCGCCGGCCCGCCGCTGAAGCCGCGTGAGGCGGTCGAACTGCTGCTGGGCGTGCTGGACGGGCTGGCAGCGGCGCATGCCGCGGGCGTGGTGCACCGCGACCTCAAGCCCTCCAACATCCTGCTCGATGCCAAGGGCCGGCCGCGGGTGATGGATTTCGGCATCGCCGCCCGCGTGAGCAGCAGCAGCCCGGCCGAGGCCGGCCGGCCGCAGGCCATCGTCGGCACGCCCGGCTACATCTCGCCGGAGGCGGCGCGCGGTGCCGCGCCCAGCGCCCAGATGGATGTGTTCGCGGCGGCGGTGATGCTGGCCGAGCTGCTGTCGGGCCGGCGCCTGAACGCCGATCCCGATCCCTGGCGCGCGGTGCGCCGCGTGATCGAGCAGGACCTGGTCCTGCCCTCGGGCCTGGACCCGGCGGTGGACGATGCCCTGCGGGCCATCGTGCAGCGCGGGCTGGCGCGCGACGCGGCCCAGCGCTGGCCCACGGCCAAGGCCTTCCACGACGCGCTCAACGAATGGCTGCACCCGGCCGCGGCGCCCAAGACCGAGTCCGGCGACACGGCCACGCTGGAGTTCCTGCTGCGCCGCATGCGCCACAAGACCGATTTCCCTGCCATGTCGGACTCGGTCAGCCGCATCCAGCGCCTGACCCAGTCGGAGAACGAGAGCCTTGCCAGCCTCTCCAACGAGATCCTCAAGGACGTGGCCCTGACCCACAAGCTGCTGCGCCTCGTGAACACGGCGCAGTTCAGCCACGCGGGTGGCGGCACCATCTCGACGGTCTCGCGTGCCGCCGCGCTGATCGGCTTTGCCGGCATCCGCAACCTGGCCCTCTCGCTGATCCTGCTGGAGCGCATGGAGAACAAGGCCCATGCCAAGCTGCTGCGCGAGGAGTTCCTGCGCTCGCTGATGGCCGGCTCGCTGGCGCGCGAGCTCTGCCTGGCGCAGCGCGAGAACGAGGAGAGCTTCCTGGCCGCGATGTTCCAGAGCCTGGGCCGCCTGCTGACCGAGTTCTATTTCCCCGAGGAGGCGCAGCAGATCCGTCGCCTGATACGGCCCGAGCGGCGCGAGGGCGACAAGGCCGCGGCGCCGGTCAGCGAGGCCCTGGCCTCGGCCCAGGTGCTGGGCCTGTCCTACGAACAGCTGGGCCTGGGCGTGGCCAAGCAGTGGGGCCTGCCCGAGAGCCTGCAGCGCAGCATGCGCCGCCCGGAGGGCGAACCGCCGACCCGGCTGCTGGACAATGCGTCCGAGCGCCAGCGCTGGCTGGCGCGCGCGGCCAACGAGATGACCGATGCCATCCTGCTGACCGAGCCGGCCGAGGCCCATGCCAGGCTCAAGGCCATGGCCCAGCGCTACTCGCGCGCGCTGGGCGTGCCGGTGGAGGCCTTCGATGCCGCCGCCGACCAGGCCCGCCAGCGCCTGGCGCAGCTGGCCCAGGCCATGGACATCAATCCGGCCAAGAACTCGCCGGCCCAGCGCCTGCTGGCGCCGCTGACGCCCAGCATCGACGACAGCCTGTCGCCGCACGAGCTGCAGGCCACCTTGCTGGCCGACGCCACCCAGGCGCGCAGCGAGGCCGAGGTGTCGCGCGAGCTGGCCAACGAAACCCTGGCCGCCGGCATCCAGGACATCACCAACGCGATGGTCGAGAACTTCAAGCTCAACGAGGTGTTGCGCATGATTCTGGAGACCATCTACCGCAGCCTGGGCTTTCGCCGCGTGGTGTTCTGCCTGCGCGACCCCAGGACCGAGACCCTGACCGGGCGCTTCGGCCTGGGCGAGGGCGTGGAGGCGGTCGTGCCGCTGTTCAAGGTGCCGCTGCGCACGCCGCCGGGCGGCGTGGCCGACCTGTTCGCGGCGGTCTGCCAGAAGGGCGTCGACACCCTGATCGCCGACGCCTCGGTGCCCAAGATCGCCGAGCGCCTGCCGGACTGGTTCCTGGGGACGCCCAAGGCCGCCAGCTTCCTGATCCTGCCGATGGCCAACCGCGGCACGCCCTTCGCGATGATCTATGCCGACAAGGCCAGGCCCGGCGGCATCGACCTGGGCGAGAAGGAGCTGTCGCTGCTGCGCACCCTGCGCAACCAGGCCGTGATGGCCTTCAAGCAGGCCCGTTAGGCAAGTTACGCAATCAAGGCGATAGGGCCGGCCGCGGCTGGCTTGATATGGCGCAGGGCCGGGGCCGCCGGCAGCGCGTATCTTGAAGCGACCACCCCACTCGCTTCAGGAGTCCCCATGAAGATCTTGCTTGCCTCCACCCTGGGCGCGGCCCTGCTCTGTGCCGCTGTTCCCGCCGCACTGGCCCAGCCGGCCAGCGCGCCCTGCGCCGCCGGGCCGGCCGCCAGCGGCATGCCCGGCGACTGCCCCGGTGGCGGCCCGCATGGGGGCGGCCGGATGATGATGAAGCGCCACTGGGGCAAGGACTACACGCCGGGCTGGTCCCTGATGACCGAGGCCGAGCGCCGCGCGCATCGCGACAAGATGCAGTCGCTGCAGACCCAGGAGGAATGCCGCAGCTACATGAAGGAGTATCATGACCAGATGGCGGCGCGCGCCAAGGAGCGCGGACGCAGCATGCCGGCCCAGCCGCGGCGCGATGCCTGCGCCCAGTTCAAGCCGGCGCAGAAATAAGTGACCGGGGCCGCGGCGGCGCGGCCCTTCAGTCCACCAGCCGCGTCAACGCCGTCACGCCCACCGGCGGGGCGGCGAGCCAGGGGATCAGCACGCGGTGTGCGGCCACGCCGTCCAGCCGCGCCATCTGGCGCTGCTCACCCTGCAGGCGCGCGCGCAGCAGCGGGTCGTGCGTGCCCGAGGCGAGCAGCGACTTGTTCATCACCCAGGCATAGGGCTCGATGCCGCTGCGCCGCAGATCGTCCTGCAGGGCGATGGCCTGGGACATCGGCGTCGGCTCCGGCAGCGCGACGAGCAGGATCCGCGTGTAGGCCTTGTCCTGCAGCCGCATCAGGGGCGTGAGCAGGTGGGCGGCGGCCGCCTGCCCCTCGAACTCGCGTTGCATCTGGCGGTGGTAGGCCCCGGTGGCGTCCATCAGCAGCAGGGAGTGGCCGGTGGGCGCGGTGTCCAGCACCACGAAGGCGCTGCGCGCCGCGGCCACCGTGCGCGAGAAGGCGTGGAACACGGCCACCTCCTCGGTGCAGGGCGAGCGCAGATCTTCCAGCAGCAATGCACGCGCCTGCTCGTCCAGGTCGCGGCCGCGGGTGTTCATGATCTTGGCGATGTAGCGCTCGGTCTCGGCCTTGGGGTCGATGCGGTCCAGCTCCAGGCCGGGCACCGGCTCGCCCAGGGTCATGGCCAGGTGAGCGGCGGGGTCGGTGGTGCTGAGATGCACGCTCTTGCCACGTCGCGCCAGGCCCAGGGCCAGGGCCGCGGCCACCGTGGTCTTGCCCACGCCGCCCTTGCCCATCACCATGATCAGCCCATGGCTCTGACCCGCCAGCTCGTCGGCCAGCGCGCCCAGGCTCTCGGCCTGCAGCGGCGCCACGGTGGCGGGCGCCGCCACCACCGGATGGCGGGCGGCCCTGGCATCGTCCAGCAGGGCGCGCAGGGCCGGCAGCCCCACGGTGTCGAAGGCCCGCAGCGGCACCCGGTCCTGCGGCAGCGCCGCAAGCCCGGGGGGCAGGGCGGCCAAGGCCTCCCGCCCGATGGCTTCCAGGGCGGTTGCCACCGCGTCCTGCGCATCGCTGGCGTGGAAGACACCGTTGACGATCAGGTGCTGCGCGTTCAGGCCCAGGGCGCGCAGTTCCTCGCTGCTGCGCTGGGCCTCGCGGATGGCGCCGGTCTCGGGGCGCACGACCAGGGCCAGTGTGGTGAGCGCCGGGTCGCACAGCGCGGCCAGCGCCTGCTGGAAGCGGCTCTCCAGCATCTTCAGCCCCGAATGCGGGCCCAGGCAGGAGGCGCCGCGCTCGTTGTCCTGCAGGAAGCCGCTCCAGGCCTTGGGCAGGCTCAGCAGGCGCAGGGTGTGGCCGGTGGGCGCGGTGTCGAAGACGAGGTGGTCGAAGTCCTCCGCGCCGCCGGCCAGCAGGCTGGAGAACTCGTCGAAGGAGGCGATCTCGGTGGTGCAGGCGCCCGACAACTGCTCGCGCACCTGGGCCTGCTCGTCGGTGTCGGCCTCGGCGCCCAGCTGGGCCAGCACGCGCTGGCGGTAGGCCTCGGCGGCATGGTCGGGGTCGATGTTGAGTACCGACAGGCCCGGCGCCCCGGGTACCGGCGTGGGACTGTTGTGCAGGGGCACGCCCAGCATCTCGTCCAGATTGGAGGCTGCGTCGGTGCTGACCAGCAGCACGCGCTTGCCGGCATCGGCCAGAGCCAGCGCGACGGCGGCCGAGACCGAGGTCTTGCCGACACCGCCCTTGCCGGTGAAGAAGAGGTGGCGGGTGGGCTTTTCAAGCAGGCGCAAGGCAGATCCCTCGAAGGCATGGACAGACAGATGGTCTGCCGCAGTCTCGGGCAGGGGCTGCATGCGGGCCTTGCCCGGGATCAAGCCGCAGGGCTGCGGTCTTGAACTTGTCTCGGGGTATGGAACCGTGCGTTGCTCGGCATGCGAGGGCTTCGGTTCCCGGGAAGAGGGTTGGGGTTGACGAGCCTTACCCCCGGCACTGGTCACAACGGCTAGGGCTGCTTGGTTCCCCACCTGACCCGGTTGGCCGCGCTTCCATGCGAGGAGGCCCGTCAAACGCCATTGTAAGCGATGCGGCGGGCGCTGCCGGAAAAGTGCCGTGGCGCGCCCAGGGTCACAGCCCCAGCAGGGGCTGGCGCGTGATCGACACAGCCATCGCATAGGCCAGCATCACGAGTGCGCCCAGATAGACCGGCAGGCTGATGCGGCCCTCGCTCATCGACCAATGGGCACACAGGCCATAGCCCGCAACGGCCAGCAGCTTGCACAGCAGCCAGTCGTCCCGCAGCGGATTGAAGTGCAGCAGGGCCCAGAGGCTGAGTCCGGAGACCACCATCAGCACGTTGACGCCGAAGGCGATCAGATTGCCCATGCTGTTGGCGGCCCATCCGGCGCCGAGCTGGAAAGCCAGACCGCGCACGAAGAACATCGCGACGCTGCACCAGGCCAGGATGGTGTGCATCTGCACCATCTGCGTGTAGAACCAGTCCATCGGTCGACCCACCTCCTGGGAGGTCGAGCTTGGCCAGCGGGCCGGGGACTGTCAAGCCCGGTCCGGGTGGTGCCGTGGCGGGTTCAGCGCAGTTGCAGGTCGTCGTCGCTGAAACGAATGTCCAGCGGCTCGATCAGCAGTTGCTTCGGACCCTCTTCCAGCGCGCCGGCCACCCAGGCGTCGATGCCGCAGGCCTTGGCGACCTCGACGGTACGCGCGGCGTCCTCGGCCTTGACGAAGATCGCAAAGCCCGCGCCCATGTTCAGGGTCGAGTAGGCCTCGCGGTCGTCCTGCTTGGCATGCTGCTGCATGAACTTCAGCACCGGCGTGACCGGCGGCACCGTGTGGATGCGGTAGGTGAAGGAGGCCGGGTGGCGCAGCAGCTTGCGCCAGCCATGGCCGGTGATGTTGGCGCAGTAATGCGGCTGGATGCCGGCCTTGAACAGGGCCTCGGTGACCGGCGAATAGAGCACGGTCGGCGCCAGCAGGGCCTCGCCGTAGCTCAGGCCCGGCGCGATTTCGGTCAGGTAGCCGTCGGGCAGGCGCTCGACCAGCTTGCGCGCCAGCGACAGGCCGTTGGCATGGATGCCGCTGGAGGCCAGCAGCACGATGGCGTCGCCGGCGGCCAGGTCGTCGCCGACCGAAAGCCGTGTCTTGGGGTTGATCAGGCCGGTGCAGGAGGCGGCCAGGTCGATGCGGCCGTCCTCGACGATGCCTGCCAGCGCCGGCGTCTCGCCGCCGCCCCAGGCCACCTGGCAGGTGTCGCAGGCCTTCTTCCAGCCTTCGACCAGGGCTTGCGCACGCAGCTTGTCGCCGAACCAGTCCGAGCCGCCGGCGGCCCAGTAGGCCTGCACCACCAGGGGCGTCGCGCCGACGGTGATCAGGTCGTTGATGGCCATCGCGATCGTGTCCTGCGCGATGCCGGCGTAGAAGCTCTTGCCGGTGAGCTTGCTCATCTCGTCGGCGACGAGGGTCTTGGTGCCCAGGCATTCGACGATGGAGGCCAGGTAGAACGGGCCCACGTCCACCACATAGGCCGACTCGCCACGCGAGGCCGGCACTTCGCTGAAGCCATGGCCGCCCAGATGGGCGCCGGTGGCCGCGGCGGCGCGCTGCGCGGCAATCTTCAGCGGGTCGATCAGGTCGTAGTTGACACCGGCTTGCTCGTAGCTGAGGGTGTCCGGGGAGGAGGGGGCATGCGTGCTCATGGGGCGGGATTATCGTTCAGCGTCCTGACAAACCCTGAGAGGACGGCCCCGTAGAATGCCGGCCCATGAGTTACCAGGTTCTCGCGCGCAAGTACCGTCCCCACAGTTTCGAGGAACTGCGGGGCCAGGAGCATGTGGTCCAGGCGCTTGCCAACGCCTTGACGCAGCAGCGCCTGCACCATGCCTATCTGTTCACCGGCACGCGCGGCGTGGGCAAGACCACGGTCTCGCGCATCCTGGCCAAGAGCCTGAACTGCACCGGCGCGGACGGGCAGGGCACGATCACGGCCCAGCCCTGCGGCGTCTGCGAGGCCTGCCGCGACATCGATGCCGGCCGCTTCGTCGACTATGTGGAGCTGGATGCGGCCTCCAACCGCGGCGTCGAGGAGATCTCGCAGCTGCTGGACCAGGCGGTCTACAAGCCGGTGGTCGGGCGCTTCAAGGTCTACATGATCGACGAAGTGCACATGCTCTCGAACACGGCCTTCAACGCGATGCTGAAGACCCTGGAGGAGCCGCCCGAATACCTGAAGTTCGTGCTCGCCACGACCGATCCGCAGAAGGTGCCGGTCACCGTGCTGTCGCGCTGCCTGCAGTTCAATCTGCGGCCGATGGCGCCGCAGACCGTGCTCTCGCACCTGACGGCGGTGCTGGAGGCCGAGAGCGTGGCCGCCGAGCCGGGCGCGCTGCGCCTGCTGGCGCGCGCCGCGCGCGGCTCGATGCGCGATGCGCTGTCGCTGACCGACCAGGCCATCGCCTTCGGTGCCGGCAGCCTGTCCGAGCCGGGCGTGCGCCAGATGCTGGGCACGGTGGACCGCGGCCATGTGGTGGCCATCATCGACGCCCTGTCCGCCGCCGATGGCGCAGCCCTGGTGAGCCAGGTCGACGGGCTGCGCGGCCTGGGCCTGTCGGCCGCCGGCACGCTGGAAGACCTGGCGGGCCTGCTGCAGCAGATGGCCGTGGCCCAGGCGGCTCCCCAGGCCCTGGACGAGCAGGACCCCGACACCGCCGAGGCGCGTCGCCTGGCCGACCAGCTGCCGGCCGACGAGATCCAGCTGATGTACAGCATGGCCTTGCATGGCCGGCAGGAGCTGAGCCTGGCACCCGACGAATACGCCGGCCTGACCATGGTGTTGCTGCGCATGCTGGCCTTCCGCCCGCAGGGCGGGGCGCCGCTGCAGCCGCAGCAGGCGCGCCGCGGCGAGGCCCCGGCCGCTGCTGCCCCCATGCCTGCCGCAGCACCGGCGGCCGCCAGCGCCGCGCTGCTGCGGCCGACCGCACCGACCCTGGCCGTGCGGCCGCCGGTGTCCGCGCCGGCCGTTGCCACGGCCCCTGCGGTTCCAGTGGCTCCCGCTGCCGCCCCCGCCACCGCCCCCGCAGCCCAGGAGCCGCCGCCCGCCGTGCCGGTCCGGCGGGCCGAGATGCCCCCGGCCGAGCCGGAAGCGCAGCCGGAACCCGAGCCCGAGCCCGTGCGGGCGCAGGCCCCTGCGCCTGCGCCGGCAGCCCCGTCCTTGCGGCGCTCCGCCGAGCCTCAGCCGCATAGCGCGCGGCTGCGCCCGCGCCCGGTCGCGGCCGAGCCCGATGAGCCCAGCGGCGAGGAGCCGCCGCCCTGGCTGGACGCTCCCCCGGCCGACGAGGAGGACCTTGCCGCCAGTCTGGATGGCAGCGACGGCGGTGTGGCGCAGGATGAGGCGCCCGGTGCCTATGTCTCGACGGCGGGTGCCGAGCTGCAGCTCCAGCCCACCGCCCTGGGCGAGCGCTGGGCCGGTCTGGTCAAGCGCCTGAACCTGGTGGCGCTGGCGCGCGAGCTGGCGCTGCAGGCCGAATGCGTGGGCGTGGACGAGCAGGCCGAGCCGCAGCGCTGGCGTCTGCGCGTCGAGCGCGAGTCGCTGCGCCAGCCGGCCCTGAAGGACAAGCTGCAGGCGGCGCTGGCGGCGCTGCTGGAGCGGCCGGTGCTGATCGAGGTCGAGGCGGGCGTGGCCCAGGATTCGCCGGCCCTGCGCGACCAGGCCGAGGGCCAGGCGCGCCAGCGCCAGGCCGAGCAAATCGTTTTGCAGGATCCGCTGGTGCAGCAGCTGCTGGCCCAGTTCAAGACGGCGCGCATCGTGCCCGGCTCGATCAAGCCGCATTGATTTTTTTCTGACCATGCCGAACGCGTCTTGCCGCGGCATGAACCCCTGAATTTCCAAGGAGAAATCGACATGATGAAGGGTCAACTCGCCGGCCTGATGAAGCAGGCCCAGGCCATGCAGGACAACCTGAAGAAGGCCCAGGACGAGCTGGGCAATATCGAGGTCGAGGGCCAGTCGGGCGCCGGCCTGGTGAAGGTCATGATGACCTGCAAGCACGACGTCAAGCGCGTTGCCATCGACCCCAGCCTGCTGGCCGACGACAAGGACATGCTGGAAGATTTGGTGGCCGCCGCCTTCAACGACGCGGTGCGCCGCGCCGAAGCAGTCAGCCAGGAGAAGATGGGCAAGCTGACCGCCGGCATGCCGCTGCCCCCTGGCATGAAGTTCCCGTTCTGATGGCCCACCCCCTACGCGCTGCGCGCGCCCCCTCAAGAGGGCGCGCCCGTAGGGCCGGCGGAGCCGGACCCTCGGGCTCTGCTTGGATGGGCGCGCGCCTTGCACCCGGCCGTGGCCGTTCGCGAAAGTGACTGCGCTTGAGGACCTGATCGAGGCGCTCAAGCGCCTGCCGGGCGTGGGCCAGAAGTCGGCCCAGCGCATGGCCTATCACCTGCTGCAGCACGACCGCGAGGGCGCGCGCCGCATTGCGCAGGCGCTGGACACGGCGATGGCGCAGGTCCAGCATTGCCAGCGCTGCCACACCTTCAGCGAAGCGCCGATCTGCCCGATCTGCGCCGATGCCGAGCGCGACGGCCGGCTGCTGTGCGTGGTGGAGAGCCCGGCCGACCAGGCGGCGCTGGAGCGCACCGGTTCGTTCCAAGGCTACTACTTCGTGCTGCAGGGCCGGCTGAGCCCGCTGGACGGCCTCTCGACCCAGGCCATCGGGGCCGAGCAGCTGCTGGCGCGCGCCGCCGAGCCGGGGGTGGACGAGGTGATACTGGCCACCAGCTTCACCGCCGAGGGCGAGGCCACGGCCCATGTGCTGGCCGAGGCGCTGCGCTCGCGCGGCATCCGCGCCACGCGCCTGGCGCGCGGCGTGCCGGTGGGCAGCGAGCTGGAGTATGTGGACCTGGGGACCATCGCGCATGCGCTGGTGGACCGCCGCTGAGGGAGGAAATTACCGCCATGACGAGTGTCGCCAACTATTGCCTGATCGCCGCCTGCGTGCTGCCCATCGTCTGCGCGGGCCTGGCCAAGTCCCGGGGCTTCGGCAAGCGCCGGCGCGACGGCGGTTACGACAACCACAACCCGCGCGCCTGGCTGGCCACCCTGCAGGGCTGGCAGGCGCGGGCCAACGCGGCCCAGGCCAACAGCTTCGAGGCCCTGCCGCTGTTCATCGCCGGCGTGCTGGCGGCCCAGCAGATGCAGCAGGCGCCACAGGCCCGCATCGACATGCTGGCCCTGTCCTTCATCACCTTCCGGCTGATCTATATCGCGCTGTACCTGGCCGACCAGGCGAGCCTGCGTTCGCTCGCCTGGGCCGCCGGCTTCGCCAGCTGCGTGGCGCTGTTCTTCGTCTGAGCGTTAGGCGCCGGCCGCGGCCGATCAGCGGCGGCCGGGCTTCTGGGTCGCGGCGGCAATGCGTGCGGTGCGCACGCTGCCGGCCGAGCTGCCGCCCTTGGCGGCTGCCACCTTGGCCGTGCCGCGCGTGCCCTTGACGGGCTTGGCGGCGCGCAGCGGCGTGCTGCTGGCCGCGGCTACATTGCGCACCACATTGTTGGGCGTGTAGACCACCAGCAGCTGGCCGGGCTTGAAGCCGGCCTTGGTCGAGACCTTGTTCCACTGCGCCACCTGCTCGGCGCCGACCCTGTAGCGACGCGCCACCGAGGCCACGGTCTCGCCCTTGCCGGCCTTGAAGCTTAGCTTTCTGAGCGGCGGCACATCGGGCGCCAGGCTGATGCTGGCGTTGTCGGCCAGATGCTCGGAGACGTCCTGGTCGCGCTTGGCGCTGCGCGGCACCAGCAGGGTGGAGCCAGCCTTGACCAGCATCTTGGGCGGGATCTTGTTGAGCTCGCGCAGCGTGTCCTCGCTCATGCCCACCTGCTTGGCCGCATCGGCCGGCTTCATGGTCTTGGGCACGACCCAGGCGGTCCAGCTCGCCAACTGGCCGTGGTGGCGCGCCAGATTGCGCGCGAAGGCGTCGGCGTTGTCATAGGGCAGCAGCACCTGGTCGGTGGCGGCGGCCAGCAGCACCGGCTTGTTGACCTGGGGGTTGAACTGCTTGAACTCCTCGACCGGCATGCCGGCCAGGCGTGCGGCCACGTCGACATCGATGTCGCGGTCGATGTTGACGCTGAGGAAATAGGGGTGGTTGGCCACCGGCGGCAGGCTCAGGGCAAAGGCCTCGGGGCGCAGCACGATGTTCTTGACGGCCTGCAGCTTCGGCACGTAGTAGCGCGTCTCGTCCGGCATCTTCAGGCTCTCGTAGTCGGTCGGCAGACCGGCCTTCTGGTTGCGCGCGATGGCCTTCTGCACATTGCCCTGGCCCCAGTTGTAGGCCGCCAGCGCCAGATGCCAGTCGCCGAACATGTCGTGCAGCCGGCCCAGATAGTCCAGCGCGGCCTTGGTGGAGGCCAGCACATGGCGACGGTCGTCGCGGAAGATGTTCTGCTTCAGATCGAAATCGCGCCCGGTGGCGGGCATGAACTGCCACATGCCGGAGGCCTTGGCGGTGGACATGGCCTGGGGATTGAAGGCGCTTTCGATGAAGGGCAGCAGGGCCAGCTCGGCCGGCATGCCGCGCTTCTCGACCTCGCCGAGGATGTGATAGAGGTAGCGGCTGCCGCGCTCGGTCATGCGCGCCACATAGTCGGGACGGTCGCTGTACCAGGTCTCGGCCTTGCGCACGAGCTCGTTGTCGAGGTCGGGCATGGCGAAGCTGCCGCGCACGCGCTGCCACAGATCGGCCTTGGCCCGGGCATCGTCCAGGTTCACATTGACGCCGGGCTCCAGGCTGTCCTCGACCTGGGGCATGCTCTGCTCGAACTGGCGCACGGCCACGGCCTCGACCGGCAGGGGCGTGAGCAGCGGGGCGGCGGCCTGCGGCGTGGCGGAGCCGGCCGCCGCGGGAGGCTGCGGCTCGGCGGACGGTGCCAGCGGCACGGTGCCAGCGCAGGCGCTCAGCAGCAGGACCAGGGCGGCCAGGGGCAGGGCGGAAAGCTTGTGGGGGGCGGACTGTTTCGGGAAGCTCATCGGAAGTCGTTTTTCCATTGCCGCAAATTGGCGAACACCGAGACGCGGTCGGCGTCAGCGGCAAGGGGGTGCTGCGGGTACTGCAGGGCTGCGGCTCGCACATCGGGCTGGTCGCAGCGCAAAAATGGGTTGATCGCTTGTTCCCGCCCGATGGTGGAAGGCAGGGTCGGCAGGCCTTGCTCGCGGCGGGCCTCACACCAGGCCCGGTACTCGGCGAGTGCCTTGTTCGCAGGCTCTATGGTCTGCGCAAAGCGTAGATTCGACAAGGTGTATTCGTGTGCGCAGCATACCCGGGTTTCCCCGGGGAGGGCGGCCAGGCCCTGCAGCGAGGTCAGCATCTGCGCGGGCGTACCCTCGAAGAGCCGGCCGCAGCCGCCGGAGAACAGGGTGTCGCCGCAGAACAGGAGGGGCGCGCTGCCGTCGCTGGGGGCATCGATCACGAAGGCGATATGGCCGGCCGTGTGGCCCGGCACGTCCAGCACCCGGATGCGCTGGCCCAGCAGCTCGAAGGTGCTGCCGGCCGCACAGGGGCGCACCGGCACCGGCATGGCCTCGCGCGCCGGGCCATAGACCGGCCCCGCCAGGCGCGGCCGCAGCGCGGCCAGGCCGCCGACATGATCGCCATGGTGGTGGGTCACTAGAATGCCGGCCAGTTGCAGCGCATATCGATCCAGCGCCTGCAGCACGGGCTCCGCCTCGCCGGGGTCGACCACCAGGGCTTGCACGCCGTCGTGCAGCATCCAGATGTAGTTGTCCGAGAAGGCGGCCAGCGCGACCAAATTCATGCAGCGAGTTCCATGACGCGTGAAGCATCGATTGTAGAGTTGGCGGCCTGGCTGCAGACCCCACCCGGGCGCTATCTGCTGGCCTGGGAGCAGGCGCGCCTGGACGAGGCGGTCGGCGACCTGTTCGGCTTCCACGCCTTGCAGCTGGGCCTGCCCGAGCTGCAGGGCCTGCGCGTCAACCGCATGCCGCACCGCTGGCTGGCGCTGGAGCAGCCGGCCCAGCCGATGCCGGACTGGCATGCCAGCGTGCCGCCGCTGGAGAGCGAGCCGCAGGCAGGGTTCAGCCAGTTCGGGCCCGACACCGCGATGCCGACCCGCGGCGCCGCGCTGTTCTGCGAGTTCGACGCCTTGCCCTTCGAATCGGCCAGCCTGGACCTGGTGCTGCTGCCCCACGCGCTGGAGCTGGCGGCCGACCCGCACCGCACGCTGCGCGAGGTCGAGCGGGTGTTGCGGCCCGAGGGGCGGGTGGTGATCTCGGGCATCAATCCGGCCAGCGCCTGGGGGCTCAGGCAGAATCTCGGTCGCCTGGTCAACCGCCTGCCCGGCACCAGCGAGCAGCTCTACCTGCCGCGGGCCGGCGATTTCATCGGCTACTGGCGGCTGCGCGACTGGCTGCGGCTCCTGAGCTTCGAGGTCGAGGGCGCGCAGTTCGGCGGCTACCGTCCGCCGCTGCAGAGCGAGCAATGGCTGGCGCGCTGGCGCGGCCTGGAAGGCGTGGGGCGGCGCTGGTGGCCGGTGCTGGGGGCTTTTTATTTCCTGGTGGCGGTCAAGCGCGTGCACGGCATGCGCCTCGTGGGCCTGGCGCGCCAGCCGGCGCGCGCCGCCAAGGCCCGCACGGCGGTGGCCCTGCACCAACATCACAAGAACCGAGTAGCAAGAAGCGAATGACGACGACAGCAGCAAGCAAGCCCGCGGCCACGATCCAGAAGCCCGCGGTGACCATCTATACCGACGGGGCTTGCAAGGGCAATCCGGGACCCGGTGGCTGGGGCGCCTGGCTCTCGGCCGGCGGCCATGAGAAAGAGCTGTTTGGCGGCGAGCGCAACACCACCAACAACCGCATGGAACTGACCGCGGTGATCGAGGCCCTGGCCTCGCTCAAGCGCAGCTGCAGGATCACGATCTATACCGACAGCGAGTACGTGCGCAAGGGCATGACCGAATGGATCGCCGGCTGGCAGCGCCGCGGCTGGAAGACCGCCGACGGCAAGCCGGTGAAGAATGTCGAGCTGTGGCAGCGCCTGGACGCGCTGCGCAAGCTGCACGAGGTCGAATGGCGCTGGGTCAAGGGCCATGCCGGCGACCCCGGCAACGAGCGCGCCGATGCGCTGGCCAACAAGGGCGCGGCGTCGATCTGAGCGCCCCCGGGCGTCCGGCGGCCCCGCGGCCCGGGAGCGCCGGCACCGCGGACATCGCCGGGTGATGGCGGGCCGGCGTGCGCCTTCGGCTCGGATGGGGCGCTATCCGCCCCGACGCTGCGCCTGGCGGCAGCGCTTGCGTGCTCCAGTTCTCGCAAACCCGCGGCCGAGGCCTATGGGGCCGGGTTCGCCGCTACAGTGCGCGCTCGGAGATTTACATGCGCTTGCAAAAAATTAACAAGGTCGTGGCCCTGGTGGCCCTCGTGGGTGTGAGCGGCCTGGCCTATTGGTGGCAGCAACAGCCCAGGGCCGCGGCCCAGCCGGTGGCGGCAGGTGCCGGACGTGGCGCGGCGGCGGCCGGGCCGGTCACGGTGGAGGTGGGCCGGGTCCAGGCCATGACCCTGGCCGACGACGCGCAGGCCGTGGGCACCCTGCGGGCGCGCCAGTCGGTGCTTCTGAAACCCGAGGTCAGCGGCCGCATCACCAGGCTGGGTTTCAGCGATGGGCAACGCGTCAAGCGCGGCCAGTTGCTGATCCAGCTGGACGACGCCCTGCAGGCCGCGCAGCTGCAGCAGGCCGAGGCCCAGGAGGCGATCGCCCGCACCCAGCTGCAGCGCAACCGCGAGCTGCTGGCGCAGAGCTTCGTCTCGCCCAGCGTGGTCGACCAGGCCGAGGCCACCCTGAAGGTGGCCACGGCCCAGGTGGCGCTGGCGCGGGCCCAACTGGAGCGCCTGCAGGTGAGGGCGCCCTTCGACGGCGTGGCCGGCATCCGCCTGGTGAACCTGGGCGAATACGTGAAGGACGGCAGCGAGCTGGTCAGCGTCGAGGACGCCTCCTCGATGTGGGTGGACTTCCGCCTGCCGGAGCGCTTCGTGCCGCGCCTGCGCCTGGGTCAGGACGTGGACCTGAGCCTGGACGCGCTGCCCGGCCAGGGCCTGAAGGCGCGCATCGAGGCGCTGGACAGCCAGCTCGACGCCAACGGCCGCTCGATGCTGGTGCGCGCGCGCCTGCAGGGCGACACGAGCGCGCTGCGCTCCGGCCTGTTCGCCCGCGTGCGGGTCGTGTTCGCGCTGCGCGAGCAGGCCCTGATCGTGCCCGAGGAGGCCCTGGTGCCGCAGGGCGGCAAGCAGTACATCGTCAAGCTCGTCGATGCCGGCGACGGCCGCGGCCCGCTGTCGCAGCGCATCGAGGCGCAGCTGGGCATGCGGGTGCCGGGCAAGGTCGAGCTGCTCTCCGGCGTCAAGGCCGGCGACCGGGTGGTGACGGCCGGCCAGGCGCGGCTGATGCGCGGCGAGCCGCAGCCGGTCAAGGTGGTCGATCTGGAGAAGCCCGCGAATCCGGCGGGCGCGGCCAGCGCGGCGCGCGTGGCGAGCCGCTGAACGAGGCGAGGGCGCGATGCGGATCTCCGAAATCTCGATACGCCGTCCGGTCTTCGCGACCGTGATGTCCCTGCTGCTGGTGCTGGTGGGCCTCGTGTCCTTCGGCAAGCTCTCGCTGCGCGAATACCCGCGCATCGACGAGCCGGTGGTGACGGTCAGCACCCGCCTGATCGGCGCCTCCTCCGAGGTGATCGAAACCCAGGTCACCAAGCCGCTGGAGGATTCGATCGCCGGCATCGACGGCGTCGACATCCTGACCTCGATCTCGCGCTCCGAGCAGAGCCAGATCACGGTGCGCTTCAAGCTCGAGAAGAATCCCGACGACGCGGCCGCCGACGTGCGCGACCGCGTCTCGCGCGTGCGCGGCCGCCTGCCCGATGCGGTGGACGAGCCGGTCGTTGCCAAGGTCGAGGCCGATGCGACGCCGACCATCTGGCTGGCCTTCACCAGCGACACCCTGGACCCGCTGCAGATCACCGACCTGGTGAACCGCGTGGTCAAGCCGCGCCTGCAGACCGTGCCCGGCGTGGCCGATGTGCAGATCGG
>Ga0255338_1002298_pt1 | contig 28966 bp, 24 predicted proteins | sample MeOH1_35cm_T4_19_FD_203715 | JGI IMG/M metagenome (GOLD analysis project Ga0255338, IMG submission 203715) | Sandy soil microbial communities from University of British Columbia, Vancouver, Canada - MeOH1_35cm_T4_195 | ecosystem: Engineered > Artificial ecosystem > Sand microcosm > Unclassified ...
AACTCCACCGGGGCGTAAAACTTTCGCGGCCTCCTTCAAAACACGAAGGTCTTCACTGCGCTTTTCGAAAAAACCAAAACTATTGTAAAGCGAAACAACGAGATCGAAAGAATTTTTTTTAAAATATTTCGAGGTCTCTTTCATATCGCCGCGAACAAAAGGGATCTTCAGGCCCTTGGCTTTTGCACGGGCTTTAGCAACATCAAGAAAACTCTTGGTGTAATCGAGTCCTGTAACGTCGTGTTTGAGTTTGGCGAACTCGATGGAGTGGCGACCCTCGCCGCAGGCAAGATCTAAAATTCTTAGTGGGCCTTCTAAACCCGATTGGCGAAGAACTTCATTGGCTTCCTGAATGGTCTGCTTGCCTTCCCGGGATCTAAACATGATTTCGCCTGTGATCGGCTTGAAAAAGCTTTTCCACCAGTTTTTTTGCGCTGTTTTCATAAACATCCTTGCTTGGGCTGCGAGATTTTAGATGAAGCTCTTTGGAAAAGATACTATGATCCCCGCATGGATCAAGAACAGCCTACAGTTTATGCGCAGCTTGGCGGAGAAGAAGTGCTCCGCCAACTCACTCACCGCTTTTATGAAATCATGGACACCGTGGAGGATTTTAAAGACCTTCGCGCCATGCATCCCGGAAACTTGCAAGGTTCTGAGGAAAAACTTTTTATGTTTTTATCCGGCTGGCTCGGCGGCCCTGGTTTATTCGAAGAGAAGTATGGGCATCCACGTTTGCGAGCGCGGCACTTGCCGTTTAAAATCGGCAAGGCCGAGCGTGATCAGTGGATTTTGTGTATGGTGCAGGCGTTTGACGATGTGAAAGTGAGCGAGCCTCTGCGCTCCGAACTTTTACATTCTTTGCTGAAGCTCGCCGATCATATGCGCAACGTTCAAGAAACGACGTGAGGCGTTTTCGGTGCGGTCTTTTCAATCGCGCCGGCATTTTTATGACGTGCGCCCGGAACGTGGCTTTCGAAGCATTGCATTCCGCAGAACACATAACCTTTGCGATCGCCGTTACAAGTAGAAACACTGCAGATGTAGTAGTTTGCGCCTAATCCGATGGGCTGCTTACAGGTACTGCATTTGCGCCAGTAATTTTGAGGTGTCGAATCCATAACCCTCCCTGATGGATGCCTTTATTCTAGACAGCTTATGCGTGGTTTTTCAAGAAGACATTCTTTCTGCTGAGTGGTATTTCCTAGAGATATGAATTCTGTCCTTCGCAAACTGCCTCAGTCTGGGGGCTCCAAGCGTCTGATTCTCTTTCACCATGCCGGCGGCAGCGGTGCCCAGTATTTTCCATCTTTGAAAAGTTTTGTTGCCGAGTGCGAAATCCATGCGATGGATTTGCCAGGCCGTTTTTTTCGCTTGGGCGAAGAGCCTTTCGTGCGAATGAGCGATTTGGTCGCGGCCTTGCGTGGTGAAATCTTAGCGTTGCCACCTTTGCCAACATACTTTCTGGGCCATAGCTTTGGTGCTTTAGTCGCTTACGCCCTGGCGTGGGATCTTCGTCAGGATCTTGTGCTGCGAGGTTTGGGGCTTTCGGCGATGCGCGGCTCTTCGCCCGAGAGGCGTATCGGTCACGAGCGCTTGGTTGCGATGTCGGATCAGGATTTGGTGGTTGAAATCGAAAAATTCCAGGAGCTTCCCGCCGTGGTAAAACGCGATCCCGCGATTCTGGGCCTGACTCTGCGAGCTCTCCGCAACGATTTCCAAGTGATGACGAGTTTCGAGAATATTCATCGCGCGGAGGTGCTACCGGTGCCAACGCTGGTCTTCGGTGGCAACCGTGATCCGCAGGTTTCCGTGCGGGAGCTGGAAGAGTGGCGCGGTTTGGTGAATATGCAGCGGGAGCCTGTGGTCTATGCGGGAGACCACTTCTACATTTTCTCACAGATGCGCTCCGTGATGACGGAACTGCTGGCTCTTTAACTTGATTACTACAGGCTCAGTTTTTCTTTGCGGGCGTAGTCTTGCCATAGCAAAACTAATTTTTCGCGGGAGGCCTTTGCGTCACCGAGCTTCACGCCCGTTAGTTTTTCCATCCCGCCGACGGCCGCGGATTGAACGCGCATGTCTTTATCATTGAGGAACTTCGAGAAAAGCTTCAACTCGTGATCCACAGGCTTCATTGCCATGGCCTCGACGATTTGTGAACGGATCCACAAACTCTCTTGGTTGCGGAAGTTGTATTTTTGATTCATCTCTTCCCACAACAAGTCGCGCACTTCAGGACGCGGACTCGTTTGCAAAACATCCACCGCTGCAGAACGCACAACAAGGGCTTTATCTTTCAACAATTTCTTTGCGAGCTTTTGCGCTTCGGGCTCGTTCACTTCAGCTAAAGCAACCAGGGCCGCGTTGCGCATGAACCACTGCTTATGCACGGAAGCCTTCAACAAATCCGGAGTGGATTTTTCACGACGGCCTTCCGCCGCCATCATCAAAGCGCGCCAACGAAGACGCATGCTTTGATTCTCGGCAAAGGCCACTGCGATAAATTCTTTGTACATATCTTCCGTCGTCGACAACAAAGCTTGGCTGCGATTTTCCGCAGGAAGATTCAAAAGTTCCATGACTCTGGGCCGAAGATTCGTCTTAGACGGAATCGCCGCTTGCACACTCAACGCAGAAATAAGAGTAAACGTCGCAGTCAGTAGGATCTTTTTCATATCAACTCTTTTTGTTGAAGTTTTCAAACTCAGCCAAAAGCTTTTCATTTTCATCGGCCTTCGGAGCAGGTTCCAAAGTGCCAGATTTCTGTCCATCGACAGCCGCCGCAAACTCCGCCATCAAGGCGTCATCAATAGCATTCCCCGCATCTGCAGCGGGAGCTGCTGCCGGAGGTGCAGCTTCAGCAACTGGAGCCGCGGCCTCTGCAGGCGCTGCTGCCGCAGGTGCCGCCGGAGCAGGAGGTGCGGCCGGCGCTGCTGGCGCTGAAGGCGTCGCAGGAGCAGCGGGAGCCGCAGGAGCTCCGCCACCACCACGCAGTGCTTCGAGCTCTTTCGTGAGGCGCGCATTTTCTTCTTTAAAGAAGGAAAGATCGGCAATGTCTTCGCTGATAATCTCATACTCCGCCAAGCGAGCTTCGAGTTCTTTGATTTTTGCTTCGTAATCCAAACGCTCTTTTTCAGCCAAGCCCGCAGCCGCAGATGCCGCCGCCGCGATATCCTGAGCGCTCGGACCGCCCGCGCCGGATTGAGCCACCTTCGCCGCCTGAGTTGCTTTTTCTTGCAGCACGACGATTTGTTTTTCTTTTTCTTCGAGAGCTTGTTTCAGCTGAGAAAGTTCGGCAACCATTTCAGCCGGAGGAGCTCCGCCAGCACTCGCGCCAGCCGCTCCTTCGTGAAACGAGCCCGCCGCTTTAATACTGGATTGTTGTTGATCGAGGATTTTTTGTAGAGATTTTTCGATTTGCGCCGTATTGACGCCACCGCCGACGCCTTCATCTGCACCGGCGCCTTTCGCGCCAAAGAATGTGCGATACGCGAGATAGATCGCTGAAACAAGGATCAATGCCACCAAAGTTTCAATGATGGCTGCGTTATAGTGACTCCAAAATTCCAAAAATTTTTCCATGCTTAGCAAATTCTCGCCGCGTCTAACCACGACGTCAAGAAGCCTCATAAAAAACGGTCCTCTTTCCATCTAGACCAAAGAAGGGCTGCGTGCTAGCGTGGACTCTAAAGCAGGTGATTTATGTCGCAAATGCCGTTCGATTTACTCCTAAAAAATGCCACCGTTCTTGTTCCCGATCCTCAGGGGCCTGGCCTCAAAGAAGAAAAACTCGACGTCGCTGTTGCTGACAAAAAAATAACGAAGATCGCTTCGAGCATCAACGAACCTACAAGCAAGGTTCTGGACCTCAAAGGGCTGCATCTGCTCCCGGGAGTGATCGACTCGCAAGTTCACTTCCGCGAACCGGGCCTCACTCACAAAGAAGATCTTGAAACGGGAACTCGATCAGCCATTTTAGGCGGCGTCACCACGATTTTTGAAATGCCCAACACCGCCCCTTCGACAACAACTCAAGAAGCTTTCGAAGATAAATTGCAAAGAGCCAAAGACCGCTGTCACGCCCACTATGCTTTTTTCATCGGAGCCTCTGCCGAGAATGCCAAAGAGCTTTCTCATTTAGAACTTCTCCCCCACTGCTCAGGCGTTAAGATTTTCATGGGAAGCTCGACGGGCAACTTGCTGGTGGATAACGACGAAGCGCTGGAAAACATTCTCCGCTCGGGCCATCGCCGCGTGATCGTGCACTCTGAAGACGAAGCGCGCATGCGCGAGCGACGCCATATTGCTGTGGATTCACAAGACGTTCACATGCACCCCGTGTGGCGCGACGCCGAGTCCGCTTTGATTTCGACAAAACGCCTGATTGGCCTTGCTAGAAAGACCGGCCGTCGCGTCCATGTTCTGCACGTTTCCAGCGGCGACGAAATGGATTTTCTGCAAGACAAAAAAGACATTGCAACGGTTGAGGTCCTGCCTCAGCATCTGACGTTGTTTGCGCCGGATTGCTATGACCGTCTGAAAAATTACGCTCAACAAAATCCACCGATTCGCGAAAAGCGTCACATGGATCGCATCTGGAAAGCCCTTCTGGATGGCACCGTCGACATCATTGGCTCGGATCACGCACCTCACACCCGCGAAGAAAAAGAGCGTCCTTATCCGCAAAGTCCTTCAGGCATGCCGGGCGTACAAACTTTGCTGCCGATTATGCTCAATCACGTGAACGACGGCCGCCTATCACTGACTCACTTCGTACAGCTTGTCAGCGATAATCCTCGCCGCGTCTTTGGCCTTAAAAACAAAGGCCGCATCGAAGTCGGCTATGATGCCGATTTCACCGTTGTCGACATGGGTAAAAAACGCGTGATCGAAAACAAATGGATCGCCAGCCGCTGCGGCTGGACCCCTTACGATGGCATGCAAGTTCAAGGCTGGCCGACGCACACGATTTTGCTCGGCGAAGTCGTCATGGAAAACGATACGGTGCTGGCTCCGCACAAAGGCCAAGGAGTTTTCTTTGAAGCCAACTAATGGCAAGCAGGCTGCGCTGTCTTTTTTCTTTGGCGGCCTTCTCCCTGTGATTGCGTTCACCGTTATTGAAGAAAAATATGGTGTCGTCGCAGGTCTGATCGCCGGGATGACTTTCGGTTTCGGCGAAATTCTCTATGAACTTATTCGCCATCGCAAAGTCGCGACGATGACTTGGATCGGAAACGGTCTCTTGCTGGGACTCGGAGCGGTTTCACTGATTTCGAGTGAAGGTCTTTGGTTTAAACTTCAACCTGCTATCATGGAAGGACTTTTCGCTTTGGCCATGTGGGGTTCTTGCTTGATCAAAAAACCTCTATTGGTTTTCCTTGCTGAGAAGCAAGGGCAACAGCTTCCGGAGCCGATCAAACTTAAACTCGTCGGTGTGACTTGGCGAACAGGAATCTTTTTTGCGATTCACACAGGTCTTGCGGTCTGGGCCGCGATGGATTGGAGCACCACAAACTGGGCACTCCTCAAAGGCGTCGGTCTTACGGTCAGCTTCATCTTATATCTCGGCGCAGAAGTGGTTTATCTGCGCCGATCCGCTATGAGCTAAAATAATTTATACGAACCCTCCGAAAGCAGAACGTAAAGAATAAAAAGGAGGTTCAGTACGGCCAGAAGACCCGTAATGAACCCCGTCAGAAACATTTTTGTCGGTCGTCGAAACCCGAGAGTGATTTTCTCACGAAGAATCACTCTCAACTGTTTAAGGGCCACATCTTCTCCTGTCTACACACGCGGCCTACGGACCGCAACGTCTCCATTGTAAGTGGTACACCAGACCGGATGTCAGGTCGGCGGAGTCCACGGTGATCATAGTTTGGTCTTGGCGACGATTGGTTTGCGCCATCACAGAGCTGTTCACGCGAAGATTCACGCTTGCTCCGCACGGAGCCCAAACCATAGTTTGTGCCACGAGACCGTCAGATAAAGTATAGTTGTCATTAGTAGGACCAGAGTAAACACGGGCAAAGCGAGGACCGCGAGATCCGGCCCAAAAATACTCAGTGTCCATACGCGTGTAGGCACCCGCAGCTGGAATCAAGTTGAAACCACGATAGTCCACTTGGAAAATCGCCACACTGTAACCACTCGGCACTTGCACCGGGATCGAAATGTTGCAGGATTTTCTGTCGACTGTCTTTCCGGTTGAACCACCAGCTTCTGCTAAGTAAGTATCGAAAAGAATACTGAGAGCTGTTTCATCTGGGCTCAAAGTCACACTGGCAGTCCCAGCAGGACACCCTGTTCCGCCATAAGCGGGCACTCCGACCTTAAGACCATTTTGAGCCTGAGCAGTTAGACTCCCCGCAACAATCAGTGCAGAAAGAACAGACGATAGTAACTTCATAAAAATCCCCCTTTGTGGTGTATGTTGGTGGTTTCATTTTGTTGAAACGTCACTCACACAAATACACTAAGCAAAGGGCGGGCCAAGTTTTTCAGAGGCACTTCGTGACTGGTGAAGATGTGATACTAGTCTATTTCACCATGAATGGGACCGGGTGAAGATTTTCTGTACTGCCATCGCTGCGTACAATCTGCGCCGAAAGTTTCTGCGAACCGCGCACGATCGGCCATAGAAGACTCTTCTGATTTGTTTCACCAAGATATTTATCATTCATCCACCAGCGGACGTGATCTTTCGCACCGACATCTTCCACACGCAATTCTAGAGCCTGAGCACTCTCCGGCAAGCGCGGATCCCACGCCACTTCAACATGCGGAAGTGGAAAAGAAATGCGCGCTTTTCCGAGGGACGCAGGTTCGGCTGTCAGTGTTCGCGCCGTGAGCTCCGTACCGGGGACAAAATATTCGGTGTAAGACTGACAGGTTTGATTTTGCTTAAGGACCACTCGTCCGTCTTGTTTACACACTTCCTGAGCCAACAAATTCTCGTGGAGTGCGAGGGGACGCACAGCCGGCATTTCTTGATTGAGATGATTAAACACCGATCGCAATAATAAAGCGGGCCCGCGCGCACCGGTATTTCCATCCGTCGGTCGGCGGTCCAAGTCGCCCATCCAAATTCCCACAACGTAGCGGCCGTTAAATCCCACCGCCCAGGCATCGCGATAGTCCGTCGCAGTTCCCGTTTTCACTGAAGTAGGTGCTGGAAAATTTAAAATCGAAGTACTGCCGAACTCCAGCATGCGAGCTTTCGGATCCCTAAGAATATGACTGACAAGACTTGCCGCCATCGGATCCAAAATGGTTTCATTGAGTCGTGTCGGCTCCAGCTTAAACCAGCGAAGCGGACGCACGCGTCCTTTATTGGCAAAAAGACTATAAGCCTGCACCAGTTCAAACAAACTCACTTCGCTGCTGCCAAGGGCGAGGCCCTCACCGTAAAAATCCGCGGACTCTTTGAGTGTACTGAACTGAGCCTGTTTTAAAAACTCCAACAGCGCTTGCGGAGTCACAAACTTCACAGTCTTAATCGCCGGCGTATTCAAAGAATTCCCCAGCGCTTCCCGCACTGTGACGGGACCATAGTATTCGCGGCTGTAATTGCGAATGGGATGAACACCTCGGCCCACAGCCGTCACGAGGGGCTCGTCTATTAAAACAGTCGCCGGCGACCAGCCTTTCTCAAAGGCAAGGCCATACAAAAACGGTTTCAATGCCGAGCCCGGCTGACGAGCCACCAGCACCGTATTGTAATCCGTCCCACCGGCGACGGCCCATGCAAGCACTTCACCGCTTTGGTGATCAGCGATTAACAAAGCCGCATGATTTACGTTCTTCTTTTTTAAATTACCGATTTCATAATCTAAAATCTTTTGCGAGAAATTCTGCAGACTTCCATCGAGAGTCGTTTCGATCACACCGGCGGAAACACCGTGGGTCTCGCGCCATTTTTGAAAAGACTTTCGTGCAAAATCGGAAAAAGCCCCGGCATTGACTTCGATACGTGAACTGCGCGACAAATCAAAACCGTTGAGCTTCGCCACTTGGATAGATTCATCTTTGGCAGGATCAACTCCCATATCGTGCGCAAGCCATTCGATGCGCTTTAAGAGACGATCAGAATGAGAGTTCGGATCAAACAACGCCGGCGCCCGCACAAGCACCGCAAGACTCAGCATCTCTGCATTATTCAGAGTTCCCAAATCTCGGCCAAAATAATAGCGAGCGGCCTGCGCAATCCCGCGACGTTTTCCGCTGTAGGGAACTTGATTCAGGTAAAATTCAAAAATGGAAACCTTATCCCATTTTCTTTCCAGCGCGTAGGCTTCCCATGTTTCCATCCATCGCGACCAAAAGGTGCGTGGCCGAGGCGTCAACATTCTGACGACTTGTTCAGATATGGTGCTGGCTCCACGATGAATCTCGCCGCGACGAAGAGCGGACGACAGAGCACTCAAGCGTCCCTGCCAATCCACACCGGCATGAGAATAAAACTTTCTATCTTCCGACGTCAGAAAAGAATTTATCAAAAACTCCGGAACTGTCGAAAACGCCACCTGATCAAATTCATTCCAACGATTCTCATAGGTATCGACAAGGCGATCGCCTCTGCGATCGACAATCATTTGACGCTGAATCTGACCGGTCAAGGCCCAAGGGCTCGCCGGCGGTGGCCTGAAATCATACAGTGTTTTTACAGCAATCAAGCTTGCCGCAAAAACACTGGCAATGATCATTCCCCGAAACCAACGACGAAGCACTATTGAACCTCGAGTGTGTCCGCAGGAGTTTTACCGAAGACATCGGGATCATACATTTCCTCTGCATGAGACGGCATCGCAATAAAATTTCCCGGCGCAATGGCTTGAGCAATATACGTCAAATGATAACGGCCCTTCTCCAAGTACTCCGAATAGTAACGAACGCTATCGTGACGGATTTCTTGATGATAAAAACCTGCAAAAGACCACGAGAAGTAACTCCAATCACTAAATTTCCACATAAAAGCCGCGGGATCTATTTTGTCTTTGCCTTTATCCGCATCCACCGCCGAGGTGTTCGCCAAATCCTGATTGAGGACTTCCAAACCACCAGGAACCGGATCATTCACGACAACAAAGTTGCGGGCTGAAGGAGCTGTAATATACAAATCCACGCGCACGAGCTCGCCTTTTTTAATTTTCAGCGGCGGGGTCAAGAGAACGAACTTGCCGCCTCTCTCCACCATGTACTCGCGACGGATTTCAATGCCGGCATTGCGGCTTTTCGCAAAATCCTCTTTCGGTGCATAGGTAATACCAGCCATGTAGTACAAACGCCCTTGGCCGGAACGATCGATTTGAATTTCCGATTTCGTACCAGGATCGCTTGGCAAAATGTCGCGGCTAAACTGCAGCCCCTTCTGACGGAAATCTTTGATTTCGCCAGAGCCGAAATTTTTTCCAGCCAAAGACACATTCACCTTCATATCCGGCTTCGTCGCTTCATAACGGCGGCCATAGTCAATCAAAGCTTCGGCACAGAACAAGTTTTCCTGGGTGTTTTCCCAGCGCTGTTTTCCCTGACGTGATTGCGTGATGGCGCGAACCATTTTAAATGGCACATCCCCAATCATCGATTCAGCCCATGGTTTTGTGGAAGCCAAAGACAATGCCGAAAGAATCGCACACTGTGTTCGCATTTCAGTTGAGTGAATCCGTGTCCAACCAAATTCTTGAACTTCGCTGAAGCGGAACTTTCCGCCGGTCTCATTTGCCGTCCCCAAAATCGCCGTCAGCGTTTCTTTAGCTGCGGCCTCGCGATCCGGGAATTGCAATGCGGCCTGCAGATAATGAGCCTTACCGAAAAGATCCATGTTCTTCACATGGGAGCGATAGCGCTCCACTTCTTGGGAATTGAGTACTTTCGCTTTCGCCAACGCAGCCAAAGCGACCGCTCGGACCGTCGAAGCCATTCCCGCTGAATAGAAACTCGGAGCCACATCGGTACGAAGCATGTCTTGCAAATAAGTATGCAGTTTACTGACGACGGCTGTTGGTGGTTTCTCGCCGCGCTCTTTGAGCCACTCAAATGCCAGCGCCGTGAACGCACTCAAATAAGGCGACGCGACCTCATCATTGGCTTTGTAGTAGCACATTCCACCATTCGGCGATTGGAAGGACGCTGCATCTTCTAAAGTCGCTTTCAAAACAGAGCTTGCTTCGGTCCATTTGAATTTTGGATCGATGTAATCTTTGAGTTTCAAGAAGCTCTCGGCCATGACGCCTTTAGTGAGGCGTTGTTCCCAACATATATACGGATAATCCCGCATATAGGTGAAAGCACTTTCCACATTGCCGATCACCGTCCCCGTCGCCGTCACATTAATATTGCCGACATCGGTGTAAATATCTTTCGGGAAGCTCACGGCTTCCTTGCTTTTGTTTTCAGTCGTTGAAACGTAGTTTGCTTCCGTGACGAACGAACGCTTTTTCAAAACCGGCAAGTCGCTCTTCATTCCGTCTTTATCGAAAGCATCGCCTGCGATCACCGTGAATTGAATATTTCCATCACCGCCATTGCGGATTTCTTTCAGCAGCGGTACTTGCACATCAAAGTCCACCATCTGCCGTTTGTAAGGTTCGGCATGGACGGTTTTCTCCGTCAGCGTTTTATTTTTCGGATCTAAAGTGATATCCCCTTGTGCTGTTACTGTGACTTTCAAATCGCGGGCTTTGTCTGTGCGATTCATGACACTGAAGGCCCCTTTAAACTTATCACCTTCGCGCACGATATTTGGCATCACCGGCCGCACCTCTGTCGGACGATTTACTTTGAACGTGCCCTCGCCCAGTCCCATGCGATCAGCTGGCGTGCTGGCGATCACAAGCACGCGCCAACCCGTCAAATTATCGGGTACTTTGAAATCAAATTTTACTTGTCCCTTGGCATCGGCTTTTAAAGAGGGATTCCAATAGGCGACATATTTGAAAACAGAGCGCATCGAAAGGCCGCCGCCATCGCCTCCGGCATTCGCACCTTTCTTCTCGAACTTACGGCGCCCTACAAGTTGCATAAGGATATCGAAGTTTGTGACATCCAGCGGATCGAGTTGATAGAAACCTTTATAGATATCGAAATAATCACTGCCACCGCTGATCAAATCAAACACGGCCTCATCCAAAACCGCGACCGCAAATTCCACTTTCTCAAGCTTGCGAGAAGATTTCGTACTTGCCTCGAGATGGGCCGTCACCTTCGAACCCGGTTTGTATTCTTGCGCATCCGTCACGACTTTGACGTCGATCTTCTTCACAGGATTTTGCGGCACAATCTGCAAGTAGCCCATGCGGAAGGCCGGCTTACCAAGATCCACTTGATTTTCACCCAGAGGCTTCGCCACTCGCGGCGAGAACACCGTCACTGACAAGTGTGCTCCCGGTAACATGTCTTCCGTAATTGGCACTTCAATCACCGGCGTGGAGGTTTCAAACTTCTGTGTCCATGATTTTAAAACTCCGTAGCGTTCAATCGAAATCAGCGCTTCGGCTCCCGGATAGGGATTCTGCACGAGATAACGGGCGATCTCGCCCACTTTCGGATCTGCTTTTTCAGGAATAATCGCTAAAGCGGCGTTCTCATTCGAATCCCAAACGACAACGTCTTTACCTGCGACATACAGCCACTCGGTATTTTGATTTTCGCGTCCTTGAGCATCTTTGACTTTTGCGATGACCTTGTATGTTCCAGCCACGGCCGGGCGGAACTTACAAAGGTCCCCTTTTTCAGTTGTCGGTTTGTCGCAGATCGCGACTCGCGTCCACTCAGTTTTAGTTTCTTCTAAATAAGCGTTCCCTGAACCTTTGACTCGAACCTTTTTGATATCCATGCGCTGAATATCAAGATCCACCGGGATGTTCTTGAGTGGCTGACCTCGAGTGTCCACCACGATGTAACCAATTTCAGCATCTTGATTGGCTTCAAAGAAAAACTTTTCTTTGCGAAGACCGATAAACCGATCCACTGCATAGTACTTCGCCGACTTGACCGCCGAATAATATTTTCCGCGATCATCAGAAATATCGCTGGTCACGATCAAACGGCCGCATTGCACGCGACTGACTGCCACGGGAATCTCGTTTTTCAAATCCCCTTGAGCATTCAAAACTTCTTCTTTTTCAAAGACGGTCTCGCGATTGTTCGCATAGCTGCCTTGGCATTCATATTGGTAACGTGCCGCCAAAGGATTTTTTTCAGGACGGAACACCCCGCCCATCAACGAAACATTCACGCGAGTCTTCGCATCCGCGAAAGGCCCGCCCGAATGCAAACGCGCACGCGAGTTCAAAATAATCTTTTCACCAAAGCGATAGAGATCGCGATCGATATCATTTTCTGGACGGAAAGGCGCTGGCGTAAAATCCGTCACTAACACGCGGTGAGAACTAATTCCTCCCCTGACCTCACCGTCTTCTTCTGCCCGTGCGTTTTTCTGAGAGTCTTTTAAAAAGTTTGCATTCACCCGGAACTGATACCAACCGACGGGGGCATTCTTATTCGTCTTGAAAGAGCCACTGAAGCTGCCGAAGTCATTGAGCTTGATTTTATCCTGAGTGAAAACTTCGTTCCCCGTCGGATCTAAAACTGTGAGGCTGTAAGTTCCGCGCGGAGCTGGAACAAAGCGCATCACATCTTGTTCACGAACGTAAATTTTGAAATCGATGGTGTCCCCCGCACGGTACACTCCTTGCGGTGACGTTCCCCAGACTTTCAGATGCCCGTATTTTTTCTGGGCCATGGCGTAGCTGTATTCACCGTCTGTACTATTCCAGCGCGCGAATGACTGAAACTCGTATGTCAATGGCACAATGGCAATTTCATTGCCCTTCGTGATTTGCAACATGAGCTTCGGACTGTCAAAAGTATATCCGCGATCTTGCAATTGCGGATCGTAGCTCGTAAAGCCAGGCAGAACGGCCGTTCCATCTTTGCCCGTCTTGCCAAGAATCTTTTCGCTGTGAAGATCCGCGATCATGGCGTAGGTCGATTTAAACAGGATCACATCCGCGCCCTCGATGGGTTTGCCGGTCGCAAGATCTTTCACCCAAATCAAGCTATTGTAATGGCCTTCTTTGTAATGCACGTAAAACGGAGTGACTTGAAAGAAGCCGGCATTCAAATTGCGGCCGCCGCTCTGAACCGGTACTGAAGGCACCATCATCGTATAGACGGCTCCGCTCTGTCCATCCAGCATTTTGCGCACGCCCAAAGGAGTTGCATAAGAGATGTCGTCGACTTTTTGCAAGACTAGAGGGATTTTTTGTTTTTTCTTCGAGCGCGCCGCCATTTTTGCTGAGTACTCAATTTCCACTTTGTTTTGGTTTGTCACAAAAGCGGGAATTTCAGAATCGACATTCTTTTCAAGCACACCGAGCTCATAGCCGAGCAACAGAGCCGGCTTGCGAGGCTCCGTTGTATACTTCACTTGAAATTTCGCGCCAAGCTTGCGGCCGAAAATATCTTCGACTTTTTCATTACACGCCAATGTAAACTCAGTGCGGGATTTAATAACCGCTGGCAAACTCATGGCGAAATACTTATTTGTGTCCGGGATGACATTGTACCGGCCGGAAGAATAGACATTTTGCCAGAACTGCTCGCGGGCCTCGGCGTCTTTCAACGGCATGAAATTACAATTTTTCTTAAAGCTTTCCTCATTCACGGGCACTGAAAACTCAATCCCGACTTGAGCTAAAGGATCGCAAGTCGCGCCCACTACGGGAGTCAAGAAGCGCTTTTCTTTACTCTCACTATCAAGGCAGGACATGCCTGTGAACTGAAATATTGGAAATGTTTTAAAGGCGACAATGTCGCGATTCTCATCACCTAACAGAGTTCCATCTGGAGTTTGCAAACCCGGTTTCACTCTGACAGTCGCTCCCACGCCGGTTTTCAAATCTTCCTTCGGCGCTAAAATCCACCGCTGAGCCACCGCTTTAGGATCCGCCTCTTTGCGTGCGGCTTCCAGAAGACTCACGGGTTTTTGCCCGGCCTTTCCGTACAAAATATCTTCAGGCAAAATCCGCGTTGCAACCGAAACGCCGTTTTCTGTAAACTCAAGAGCCTTCCCGGCACTTTCGGCCGTCACAGGATAATTGAAACTCACGCTGACCATCGGAAAACCCGGCGACAACCAACGATAAAAATCGTGATAGGTCACTCGCGGTCGTTCGGTGGTAAAGCTGTGATTAAAATCTTGAGCAAGACTTTGCCCCTTAAGATCTTTCATTTCTTTTTTGATCGTGACCGCATACGGGGTTGCTACTTTAAGATATTTTCCCTCAGACAGTTTACAGGAAAGAGTTGTGGTATTAATCCAGCGCCACTCACACTCCAGCTTTGGTGCAATTTCAACGGGAATTCCGGCGGTCTTCTCGAATTCACCGAGTGCAACCATGGGTTTATTGAAAGTGATATTGACCGAATCCGTTTGCGTGACATTTTCTCCGGTGGGTAGAACCCGCATGACTTGAAGATTTTGTGCTTGAGCGATGGAAATCGAAACAAAAAGTGCGAACGCTGTGAAAAGCATTTTAGCCGACGTTTTAACCATGGTCCCTCTCTCGTGAAGGGCCAAGGTATCAAGAGCGGAACATCTCTTTCAATAGGGAATGCAAGACACCAAAGCTATTCCAAAAAACAAAAAGGCCCCGTTTCCGGAGCCTTTTCTCTTTTCACTCTCAAGTTGCTCAATTAAGGAGCAGAACAGAAAGGAAGGTCTGGCATGATTTGGCAAGCGATTTGACAGTATTGTGGATCGCCAAGAGGACATTGACCTGGAGTTCCTGGGTTGCCAGGATTTCCAGGATTTCCAGGATTACCTGGGTTTCCAGGATTTCCTGGATTAGATGATTGTGCACCCACATTGATGTCCAAAGTCGCTGCTGTTTTACCAGCGGCATCTGTCACAGTCACGATCGTCTTACCGTTGCTAGAACCAGTCAACTCACCCGCGTCTGTTACAGAAGCAACAGAAGGGTTGCTGCTCACGAATTTGAACGGAGCTTGACCTTGCCATACTTGGAAACCGATCTTTTCGCCAGCCGCGATTGTTGCTGCCGCAGGAACCAAAGTCATTTTCTTCGCAAGAACAGCATCCACTGCTGCAAACGCATCGACACGGCAGTTACATGCAGTTTCGATTTGTGCTTTAGCACCGGTTGTTTGCAAGATGGCGCGGACTTGAGCACCCGTCAAAGAAGGATCTTGAGCCTTCATCAAAGCCACCAAGCCAGATACCAACGGAGTTGCCATGGAAGTTCCAGACAAGTCGCCATATTTGTTGCCAGGCAAAGTGCTTGTGATGTTCAAACCTGGAGATGCCAAGTGAACTTTCGCAGTTCCGTAGTTGGACCAAGATGGTTTTTCATCGTTAGGACCAGACGCCGCAACAGTAATAGAGTTCGGCAAGCCGTTGTTCGCAGGATAAACTTCTGTGCTGTCATTGTTTTTACCATCGTTCGCTGCTGCAGCGACGAAGATCAAACCCGCATCATCCGCGCGCTTCACTGCTTCAAGTAAAGGAGCCGCTGTCGAGCGAGGCACTGTCGCACCCCAAGAAGCAGAGATCACCTGAACTTTGTTTGCAATCGCATAGTCGATCGCTTTGATCGCATTGTTCAAGTCACCAGAGCCGTTCTCGGTGAGGAACCGAAGAGGCATGATGGAAACTTCAGGACTGATACCGATCGTACCGCCTTCAACAACACCCGTTGCACCGATCACACCTGCACAGTGAGTTCCATGACCTGGGTTTTGGAAGCCAGTTTTATCCATTGGATCGTTGTCATTTTCAGCAAAGTCGTAGCCCGGAACCATGTTTGGCTTCAAAGATTCGTGATTGTAATCAACTCCCGTGTCGATCACAGCCACAAGAACGCTTTTCTTGCCTTTATTACCAGCACGTTGCCATGCTTTTTCCGCCTGAACTTTGGCAACTGCCCATTGATTTTTCAAGGCAACAGGATCCATTGGTGCCGAGAAAGTATGCAGCTTAAAGTTTGGTACAACGTACTCAACTGCTGGATTTTTCAACAATGAAACCAAGGTCATTGGCTCATTGGCTTTATTGATATCCACCTTCACTAGACGGCCCACTGTGTGGTTGTCCAGGACGCGAATTTCGTTGTTGTAAGATAGTGCACTCAGAGCAGAGAACGCGCTTGTGTTTCTATATTTTACCAGGTACTCCCCCGCGAATACCTGAGAAGAAACGAGCAACGCTGCTACAAATAAAATGCGTTTCATAGTAATTCCCTCCGTGGTTGAAAAAAATCATAGTCAGGTTTATCGAACAAAATATAGAAAAATCTTTTAAGAATCTTAATTTTATGACACACAAAGCAACAGTTGAAAGTGGAAGCAAGCTCGAGAACAATTTTGACCATGACATTGATACAAGCAGTTATTCTTGCCGTAGTAGAAGGATTGACAGAGTTTTTACCCATTTCTTCGACAGGTCACATGGTTTTGACCTCTTATGTAATGGGCATTCAAGAAAACGACTTTGTTAAAAGTTTTGAGGTTATTATTCAATTCGGGGCCATTTTGGCCGTGCTTGTCGTGTATTGGCGACGTTTCCTCCCCCACTGGAGTTTTTATAAAAAACTTTTCGTCGCCTTTCTGCCAACAGGGATCATTGGATTTTTGATTAAAAATTATATCGATATTCTTTTAGGAAATGCCCAAGTCGTTGCTTGGTCGTTTATTATCGGCGGAGTTATTTTGATTCTGACCGATAAGTATTTCGCTCATCTCAACAATGAAGGCCGCACGACACAGGATCTGACTTACAAAGACAGCGTCCTGCTCGGCTTGTTTCAATCCATCGCGATGATTCCCGGCGTGTCCCGTTCTGCTGCGACCATCATTGGCGGCCTTTCGCTGGGAATGAAGCGCAAAGAAGCCGCGGAGTTTTCATTTTTTCTTGCAGTGCCAACTTTGACAGCGGCGACTCTTTATAAAAGTGTGAAACTCTTAAAAACCATCGAGCCTTCTCAAGTTCACTTGCTGATCATCGGAAACATTATTGCATTTTGTGTCGCCATTATTGCGATCAAATCTTTCATCCGTTTTATTTCGAGTCATGGCTTTAAATATTTCGGATACTATCGTATTTTGATCGGCGTCATTTTCTTAGTGATGATCTACGCAGGAGTGGAATTGACCGTATGAATGAAGCAGCTCACCTGATGAATGAAGGATACTTTGGTGTGGCAACATGGAAGTGGCTTGTCCTCGTTGGCGCTACTGCCGTTGGAATTGTTTTCTTCTCTTTCTTTAGATATGCCGCACGCAAGATAAAAAATCTGGCATTCTTTAAGCGAAAACCAAACAGCTTCCTGGCTTTTTATTCTCAATTGCCGATCGAAACTGCGCTTGCTTGGGTCTTCATCACCTTGATTTGGTTTACCACGCTGGAAGGACTCGAACTTCCCTCGCGCCTTGATAAAATTCTCAATGTTGCGGTGAAGGTTGTCATTTCACTGAATCTTTTGCGCTTAGCTTATTTGGCGGTCGATGCTCTCGGCGATGTTTTGCAAGATTACACCGCAAAAACTCCAAGTACGATGGATGACTTCCTTGCACCCATGGCCGTCAAAGTCGCCAAGATGGTAGTGGTTGTCCTCGGATTTCTGATCGTCCTGCAAAACTTTGGTGTCAACGTGATGTCATTGTTGGCCGGTCTCGGGCTCGTGGGTTTGGCGTTTTCTTTGGCAGCGCAAGACTCTGCAAAAAATCTCATCGGCTCTGTGATGATTCTGTTAGATCGTCCGTTCTCTATCGGCGATGCGATTAAAATTAACGATGTCGAAGGCAATATTGAATCCATCGGTTTCCGCTCGACTCGTATCCGCACTGTTTACAACTCTTTGGTTTCAATTCCGAACTCAACGATTGCTTCTGAAAAAATTGACAACATGGGCGTCCGTCCATTTCGTCGTATCCGTCAGGTTTTGGGTATTCACTACGACACGCCTCCGGAATTGATCGAACAGTTCTGCTCGCGCGTGAAATATCTCATTTCACAGGAGCCGGCAGTCGCTCAGGATACGATTCTTGTCGCCTTCAATGGCTTCGCCGACTCCACGCTGAATATATTAGTGAATTTCCACTTGGCAGTGTTTGATCCTCAAGAAGAGTTCTCACGCCAACAGAAAATCTTTCTAGACATCTTGGCAGCCGCTAAAGAAATGGGTGTGATCTTCGCCTATCCGACGCAGACTGTTTATTATATGGCTAACGCTGAGGAACAATCGGGAACTTCTGCTTCACCAACCAAGTCTTAAACTCGTTGATGATGGTCTCTGAGGTCGTTGGTGCGACTTCAGCGCGAAATTTATCTTTCTTTTGGTCTTCCGCAAGGAAGCAAGTGAACTCAAACATTTTATCGGGCGTATTCAGGACAACGGTGAAGTAACCAGCCACCCAGTCCGGCAATTTGTCCTCGAAGAGGAATCCGCCCTCGGACATATCGCAGGTATTGGTGCTAAACGCATTGGATCCAACGACGATCTCGACAGGGACTTTTCCTTCGTAGCGTGTGAACTTGCGAACAATCTGCTCGCGCTTCGGTGATCCTACGGTGGCCACGCGGACTTGCGTGATCTCGTGATCATCTTCTTGAACGATTTGCGGCAGAGCCGGAAGCTCGCCATGTTTACCATCTTTAAATGTGAAGAGCTCATGGCATTCGGGACCACTGAGTGGTTTCCAATCAGCCCAGCCTTCGCAATGAGCCCAGCTGACTTTCATCTCGGCATCTGTCATAGACGCCACCAAAAGTTGACACTCTCGCAAGCTAAGACCTGCGAGAGTCCAAGATTTCAGTGGATTATGAAGGGCCCAAGGGCGCCGAGTGAAAAGTGAGAACATATTCCTTATTTATTAACACAGTTCTTGTGCATGTATCCTTCTGGATTGCTAACTTCAACCCACACGCCCTTTTGGCTTGTGATGTTGACGTTAGAACCTTTTTTAGCCACACCGACTTGTTTGCCGTTTTCAGGCTGATCACGCACAACACAGTCTTTAACCAAAGTCTTTGTGCTCGCACTTTGATTGCCTGTGGATTTTTTAATTGCAGCCATACCCGCAGTGACGTTTATACCTGCGGTTTCAGCTCTGATTTTTGCTGTCTCTAACATGGACTTTTCAGTCTCAGCTTCAGCTTTTGCCGTATCGACGCGGATTTGATGTTCATCCGCCTTGGACTTTGCCTTTTCGATGGCCTCTTCGATCGCTTCACGCTCTTTTTTTGCTTTTTCAGCTTCTGCTTTCAAACGAGTCAACTCCGCATCGGATTTAGCAGCTTGAGCTTCGAAATCGGCAACGGCTTTCTTTGCTTTTGTAGTTTCGAAAGTCGCCTCGGCAGTGGCTTTTTGCAATTCTGACTTGCTCTTTTCAAGATCTGTTCTTGATTTATTGAACGCTGTGCGAGCTTTTTCTTCGTTGGCTTTTGCTTCAGCAGCTTTCTTTTTCTCTTCTTCCATAGAAGCTTTGGTTTTGTTCAAAGTCTCTGCAGAAGCTTTTTGATCTTCTTCCAGCTTTTTCACCGAAGAATCTGCTTGAGTTTGCGTAGCTTGAGCCTTTTTGATCTCGGCCTCCATGCGAGCTCTGTCGGCTTCGATACGCGCCATCTCTGCTTTCACACGCGCCTCAGTCGCTTTACCTTGAGCCACTGATTTTTGTGTGTTCAATTGAGTTTTTGCCAACTCTTGCTCGACTTGTTTCAAGCGGAGTTTTGCTTCTTCCAATTCTTTTTGGGCTTTCTGCGCTTCTTCGCTGGCTTTTTGGCCATCTTTTTCGCTGTCTTTTGCTTTTGAAGCGACCTCTTCAGAGGACTTCACAGCCGCTTTTCGTTTATCGATGGCTTGCTCTTTCGCAGCTTTTGCTTGCGTTAATTTTTCCTGAGCAGCCTTGATACGTGCTTCGGAAGCCTGCTGTTGTTGTTCAGCTTGCTTCTGCTGTTTTTCGTTTTCAGCAGTTTCTTGTTTTGCACGAGCGACTTCTCTTTCAGCTTCGGCTTGTTCTTTTTTTGCGTTCGCTTCCGCAGTGCGCGCTTTTTCTAACGCCGCTTTTGCTTCAGCCCGAGCTTTATCGAGTCTTTTTCTTTCCTCTTCAGCTCTTCTTTTTGCTTCAGCGGCATCCGCTTTAGCACTCTCCGCATCCGTTGCGGCTTCTTCTGCATCCACTTGCGCAGAGTCCACGGACTTGGCAAAGGCAGAAGTCGTACCTGTGGAAACAAGCAGAGCAATTACAAACAACAGTGGTTTCAACGACGCGGACATGGCGGTTCCTCCTTAATATAGAAACTAACACTTGGCGTATCGGTTGAAGACATTCCGTAGTTAACTGGATTGAGGTCTTGCTGACGGCATCTTTTTGAGTCGACGGGTTTGTTTAGCCGGGCGTTTCAGAATGAGAAACGTCTATGTCTCTTCGAACATCTGTCTAAAACCTAGACTCGACGCCCTCCCCAGTTCTTCCACCATTGGTTTAGCGTGGCCTCATTTCTGCACGCTAGTTTCTTCAACGTTTACGTTTTTTTATTTTCATTGCGGGGGAACTCAATGAATACATGGAAGAGCAACAGAATGTTGCCAAGGGTAACGATGATCGTTCTTTGCGGTTTAATGAGCTTTGCATATCAAAACTGCGCAAAAGCTCGATTCTCGATCGACCCGGCGGCAAAATCTGAGGCATTAGGCAAGGAAGGCGCTTTAGATGGCGGCGTTCGCGATGGCGGAGACGACGCTAACTCTCCGGGGAGCAAGAACCCTCCAGGAGATGATTCCAGCATTCCTGGCGGCAAGACTCCTCCAGGCAATGATGCCTCCACTCCGAATGTTCCCATCAACCTTGTGTTTGAGTGTTCAAACAAGCACAGTGATTCTGCTGGCGGAAATATCTTAACGACAGCTGCTTTGAAAATCGTCATCGTTGATAAATCCAACAAAGTAGTTTGCGACCTCAGTGGTGATTTCAAATCTTCGATCTTGAACACCAAAAAAGTGGCTTTCACTCCGTGTGCGGGCTTACCTGCAGGGAGTTACGAAGCGTACATTATGGATGCGGCAGCTCCTTCCTCTTCCTTCTTGATGAAGGCGCTGACCCAGGACGAGATCAAGTTCGTGAAAAATGCGGATGGATCTTATAATGTTCTCACCAAAAAAGTTGAGATTCTTTACGACTTCAACAAGAGCAACAGTCAGTATGCTGACCTCAACAAGCGCTATGGCGGCACTAGCACCGACGCTTCTCAGCAGCTTTGTGATACACGCGCATCGCCTTTGATCGTGAGCATGAATTCCGAATCCCGCGGAATTAGGCTGACGTCGCCTTTGGATGGTATCCAATTCGATATCCTCGGCGAGAAGTCTTTCCCTGTGGCGCATGCGAAGAAACAAATCTCTTGGCTGGCGGATCAGCAAGAGTACTACTTCATCGTCTTGCCAAATAAAAACGGTCAGGTTTTAGGAGTCAACGAGATGTTCGGCGACAACACCCGTGGACCTGACGGCAAGTTCGCAGCTAATGGCTATGCAGCCTTGGCGAAGTATGACGATGACAAAGATGGTCTGATTTCAGAGGATGACGAAATCTACAGCGAATTGCGCTTGTGGAATGACGCCAACCGCGACGGCATTGCGGATGCGAACGAGCTCTTCACTCTGAAAGAAAAAGGCGTCAGCGTCATCGACCTTCACTATGATAAACGTTACAAAGAGACGGATCAGTATGGTAACCAGACTCTCATGAAGTCTGTGATAAAAACGGAGGATGGAAAACTGCACCTCGTGTTCGACCTCTGGTTCCGTTACCTCAACATCACCAAATAGGGATGTTGACAACAAGGAGATGTGTCGAAGTTTAGCATAGATTAAAACCAAAATTTTGAAAAAAGACAAAGGAGCCACTCACCGGCTCCTTTGTTGTTTTTTGCGCTGGATGGAGCAAGGGCCGTATCTGTTCATATATTGCAGACTTTCGTGAGTGTGTATGGACTGGTGGGCATAATATCTGCTAGTCCACCATCAGATGAGTTGTTAGACATTCTTTAGTGAACATATCCTACTTGGCTTTTATAGAGCCGCCGGTTCTTCTCTCTATGTGCTCGCAGGTGTAATTCGCTTTTGCGAAGATCTTTCTTTTTACAGTCATTGGGATATATTTTCTGTTGTTGGTTTTAATAGTCGCCCCTGTTTTGTCCGCTGCTAACAATAAATACTGCGTTATTAAGTTTTCGTCCGTATTTAAATCTTCTTCTGAAAGATCTCGACTTGGATCAAAGGCGTAAGCAGATTCCGTTGAGTAATCAGTATCTTTTTTAATTTTCTTATTATCAGACTTTTCTGTTTTAGGGTTGCCTTTAGCTTTAGCCTCAGACTTGCCTTCGAACTTTTGATTAAGCTCTCGAATAGATTTCATAAAGATCTTGTCCATTTCTCCGTTGGGAAAAATATGGGATAAATGCGATTTTGCTTTTTCTAATTCTTTTAAATCTTCATCTGAAATACTCATTTCAATTCTAACGGTGTTATTGCTTTGGGGCTTAATTCTAGTTTCTTCAATGACTGGCAAGTTTAATTCTTGAGCTAAGACTTTCTTAGTTTCAAATGTGGATTTATTTTCAATCAGCCCAATCAAGTTTGCAGTTTGCTCCAAAGTCACATACTCGCCCGAGTCTTTCTTCTGGCGGATCACTCTTTGCACGTGATTTAATTGAGTGAGATTCACTGATCCAGTTTTAAGTTTCTCTGTAACTTCTGGAACCACACCGAGCAGTTCAGCGGCTCTGATTCTTTCATACGCAGGACTCTCGCTATAGCCTAGAGATCTTAAATAGTCATAAGTTGAAGAAAACCCTCTTTCAAAATAAAGCTTCCTTGAGTGAACGGCATAAACATGAACTAAGATAATGTGCATAAGCTTTCGCTCTGATTTAATATGGGTTTCTAAATTATCTAACACTTGATAACCGGGCATTTTATCAAGATTCAATAGCTCAGGCATGAATTGGTGATTTTCCTGATTAGATTTTTGATATTGCAGTTCTTGTTGGTAGTTCATTCTAAAACTCCTTGGTCTTTATTTCTGACGTAGTCATACCATGAGTTTTTAGAATGCGGTTTTTACCATTTCCCCGAATGAAAATACAATTCAGAAGACACATCTAATACAATCGAGCGATGCCTATTAGCCCGATAGAGAGGCACGATTCACACCAACAAGAAGCTTCGTGAATGAAACACAAAAACATCGCAGATCGAATGTGTGAAATTCAAAAACCCTGGCAAGGGAAAAATAAAAATAATTGCAATCAAGACGCATCGTTTATTGTTAGCCGCGAAAGGCCTCATCATCTGATGACCTTACTCCAGATGAATCAGCTGGTAAAATGGTACTAAATTTGGGGGCAAGCTCACTAATTGTGAGAAGCCCTACGCCAGTCGCAAATCTCCCTCACAACTCAACTTCAAAAATCGCATAATCTACTGGCGCTGGAAGTCTTGCGACTCTCCCACTTTTTGCCGGCGCAATTTCAGGATAGTTGACCCACGGATTCATCCAGCCTTTCACAATCCTCACTAGATAATGTCCGCGAGGATAAGCAATCGAAAACCGCGTGAAGACAATTGTTCCTTCTCTTTTCAAAATGGGATCGCGACTCGACTGAATTTTTTTATAACGATACACCTTGCCCCCAAGCTCCAAGGCACGAACAAGATCCCGGCAATAAAATCCCTCGGTCCAAGCCCGCTCGGGATTTACAAAAAGACCCAACGCCCTCTCGTAACTAATTCCCAAAACTGCGGCAACACACGCGACGCCGCAACCAAGCCCATGATTTTGCGTAACCGTTTTGATCAAAGCGACCTCTCAAGATAAGTAACTTGAAAACAAGAACTGCCATTTTATATTTTTTAAACAAGGCTTTTCTGAAAGAATAATTGAAGGATTTTTCTAAGACGCATCGTTTATTGTTAGCCGCGGTACTAAGATGAGGGAAGATTTACAAGATCGAAGAGCGAATTTAAAACTACCACTGACGCACCCGGCGTTCCATCATCACAAGCAGATCGGCTTTGCTAATCTGAAACTCGATATGATGCTCGGTCCGCGCCACTTCTTTGAATCCCATCCGGCGATGAAAATTCAAAGACCGCGTATTAGTATGATGAGCACGGCTCTTCACCCGCTCCACTACGGTTGTCTGCAGATTCTGAAAGATGGCCCCCAGCAAAGTGGAAAGCACACGCAGATTATTAAACTTCTGCAAATTAAAACTAATAATCGTAACCTCGGTCCCCTGAACGTCGTACATGGCAAAGCCATCCACACGACCGGAGTCCAAACTCAACACCACATCGCTCTCGCGAAAGTACTCGAGCTGCTCGCGCATATGCTGTGGGGTCAGATTCAACCCGACGCTCGCTAGGACCGGGAGAATGTTCTTGCACTCCAGCTCCACCAGCTGTTCAAGAATATCCGGGCTCAACTCTTTTATTTTCATGGAGGTAGTTTATCACTATCCGGGTCTTATCTCCTCTCATTTCGTTCTAATCAGGAAAAGCGAGCTGGGACCTTTTCCCTGCTCAATCCCTGTCCCAAGAGACGCCAAACGAAGTGCGCCCCCGAAAAGCGTCACCGTCAAAAACCTCAACACCGCGAAATCGCATATACGCAGGCCCGACTCTCCAAAGGGCTGGCACCGCCATTGCTCTATAGAAAGGTACCCCCCCATGGCGACTAGGCCCTCCCCCCCCACCTGGTCGCCTTTTTTTATTCCCCGACTACTCGCAGGTACTAAAACCCCGTAAACTAAACCCATGCTCTCTAAACGCACACTGATAGCCCTCATCTCTACTCTTCTCTCTCTCTCGCAGCATGCGTGGTCCATGCAGGTCATGATCGATCCAGGCCACGGTGGCATCGATTCGGGAACGTCTCATTCTGGGATTCAGGAAAAAGATTTAGTCCTCAAAGTCGCAGGCTACTTAAAAACCCTCCTCGCCGACAACCCACAATTCAGCGTACAAATGACCCGCGAGAAAGATCAGCACCTCTCCTTGCAAGATCGAGTGAAGAAGGCCGAGAAGGCCCAAGCCGATCTCTTTATCAGCCTTCACGCGAACTCCAACCCGGATCGCCGCGTGAAGGGCACGGAGCTTTACTTTCAAAACTCACTTCCCCCCGATGAAGAAAGTCTCGTGCTCGCCGAGCAGGAAAACCAAGCCGAGAAACCCGGCACCGACAACAAACACCCCAGCACCGCAGACGCTCCGTCGAAAAAAGGCGACATCATGGCCATCGTAGATGATCTGCACCGTCAGTACCGCGCTAAGAGCAGTCTGAAAATGACTCAGCTTCTGGCATCCGACTGGTCCCACAGCGCTATTCGCCAGGCGCCGTTCTATGTGGTTTCAAAAACAACGATGCCTTCAGTGCTCGTCGAAGTCGGCTTCCTAAGCCACCCCGACGAGTCCAAGAAACTAAACACCATCAAATATCAGCAAGAAATTGCTCAGAAAATCTACAAAGCTGTTCTTCAATACAAAGAAATGATGGACAAAATTGAGGGCCAAGCACTAGAGTAAGTCCTTTCTTTCAAAGGATGTGACTCATGCGTGCTCAAGGCCGTCTGCCCCATCAACTACGAACCGTGAAAATCACGCCGAATATTTCTGAATACGCCGAAGGCTCCGCTCTCGTGGAGTTCGGCAGAACTCGCGTGCTCTGCACTGCGAGCTACGAAGCCAAAGCACCACAATGGCTGGTGGGCTCCGGTGAAGGGTGGATCACGGCGGAATACGGTATGCTCCCGCGCTCAACTCATCAGCGCATGAAACGCGATAAAACTTTGAACGGCGGACGCACGCAGGAAATTTCACGTCTTATTGGCCGCTCCCTGCGCGCGGCAGTGGACTTGAAACTGCTCGGTGAAAAACAAATCACCATCGACTGTGACGTGATCAACGCCGACGGCGGCACCCGCACCGCTTCGGTCACCGGCGGCTTCGTGGCCCTCGCTCTTGCACTTAAAAAGCTGCATGGGCTCAGCGAAATCAAAAACATGCCATTGATTAACTACGTCTCTGCGATCAGCGTCGGCCTTCAGGACAACAATATCTTGCTCGACTTGGATTACGATGAAGACTCCGCTATCGGAACGGATATGAATTTCGTCATGACTGACAAGGGTCACTTCGTTGAGGTTCAAGGCACTGCGGAGGAGACTCCTTTCACTCGTGAACAACTCAGCGCTATGATGGATGTCGCCCAAAAAGGCTGCTTCGAACTTTTCAAAGTCCAAGAAGAAATCGTCGGCCCGATATTTAAACGCACACAAATGAGCGGGTTCTAAAAATGGAATTGTGGATCGCGACTGGCAACAAAGGCAAAGTGAACGAATACAAACTCGGCTTGAAAGAGCTTGTCGACCTGAAGGTCTTCACTCAAGCTGACATCCCGTCTTTCACTCCGCGCCCTGAAGACGGCAAGACGTTCCTTGAGAACGCGCAAATTAAAGCGCGTACTCTGAAAGCTGTGAAACCGGGCGTATGGGTCCTAGGCGAAGACTCGGGCCTCGAGGTCGAAGGCCTCAATAATCTTCCAGGTATTCACTCTGCACGCTATGCAGGCCCAAAAGCCTCTGACAGTGAAAACATCGCGAAGCTGTTGAAGATGATGACCATTCGCCCGATCGCAAATCGTAATGCGAAGTTTGTTTGCTCGACGGTGGTCTTTACTCCAGATGGTGCTGAATGGCACTTCGAAGGAGTGATGAAAGGTACAATCTCTTCGAAACCCGCAGGCCAGTTGGGCTTTGGTTATGACCCCGTCTTCATTCCAGAAGGACAAACACAAACTTTGGCCGAACTGGGACCTGGATATAAGAATCAACACTCTCACAGAGCCCAGGCCCTCAAAGCCTTCTTGCAAAAGCTAAAAGCCTAGATTCCTGTTTATACCGAGGTAAACAGTGACTTCCCACGAGCCTCCGCTACTCTTTTGCTATGAGGCTGACTCCTGCTCTAATCTTCATTCTCTCTGCATCTCTGTCTTGGGCCAAAAACGATCCGCCCGAAAAAATCTACTTTGGCATCAATAGCAACTACACTCTTCCGCTGGTGGAAATTAGAAATCCCGTTCACAATCCAGAAGTGGAAAGCGGCCTTCTCAAAGATTTGGGTGAAGCCATCGCGGCTGAAATGAAGCTCAAACCTGTTTGGATTTTACTGCCAAAAAATCGTGTTGCCCCCAGCCTGCTCTCGGGGGACATCGATATCATCTGCAACCTCAATGAAGCATGGCAGAGTCAAATCAAAGACGAGATCTATTGGACCGAATCGCTTTATCCTATCACCAACGTGATTGTCTCCGTCGGCAAAAAAAGTGTGAAGAGCTTTAAAGAAATCGCCGGGGAACGCGTTGGCGTCGTCGTCAATTTCGTGTATCGAGATCTAGAACCTGAATTCAAAAGTCAGCGCATTCTTCGCGAAGACGGCCCCAACAATGAGAGCAACATCCAAAAGTTAATTCACGGACGCCTGGATTACATCGTGATGTCGGAAATGGAATACGATTACTATAGCCGCGTCTATCCTCTCCTTAAAGAATCAGAGCTCAAGATGGATCGCCTCGATACAAAATGCGCCCTTTCGAAAAAATCTAAAGTTCCGCTCTCTCAGGCGAATCGTGCGGTCGAAGCGATTAAAACGAATGGAACGCTCCAAAAGATCCTTAAAAACTATACTGACGGCCGCTAATTCTCTGTCGAGAGAGGCTCAAGCTAGTTTCAATCAAATATGAGTGCATGTTGATTTATTTTCCCGCCCTGAAAAATGGTGCAAGATCACGCTCTCCTTCTTCACATTTCATAAATTCCCTAGCCTCCCAGGGGCCTATCAAAAAGCTAAAATCACTTGAGTTTCTTAAATATAAATTGATCATAGTTTGCCAATAAAACAATCTTACTCATATTTTGAAAGATAATAACTTTTTATTTAGCCCAATGCGAGCGTAGCGCTGATGGAAAACTACCGAAAGGGCCTTATGCGTATTTCACCAAGGAAGAACAAAGATGAGCTTAAAACTAAAGATGATTTTTGCATGCCTAACCATCACCATGACCGGCTTGATTGTGGCGATCGTTGGTTATGTCTCTGTGAACTCAGTCTCAAGCTCATACAGCCCTATCGCCAAACAGAATCTTCCGCTAGTTGAAACTCTGGGGGACTTGCGTGGCGAATTCCGTGAACTCCGGATCCAAGTGCGAAGTATTGCCTTTATCGGTACAGATAAAAGCGACATTGAAAAGTACATCGGCGCGACGGTTCACCAAGTCGAAGAAGTCGACCGTCTTTTTAAACGCTATGAAAAGGTCGACCCAACGGCTGCCAATCGTGCTTCTTATAAAGAGCTGCAAAAAGCCTGGCAGGACTTTCACACTTTTGGTGTCGGCCTCATAGAGAAATCGAAAGATTACGAACACAATCAAAAAGAAATCGTTCATATGATTCGCGAGGTCTGCCCGGTGAAAGCCGATATTTTTTATCAAGCACTCAAAGCAGAAACCGATTTGCAACTCGCTCATGTAACGGAAACAACGAATGCCGCCATAAAAAATGAAGAAATGGCACGTACTCTCATGCTGACTTTGAGCGCCATCTCGGTTCTTGTCGCTTTGGTGATCGCTTACGTATTCTCCAAACGCCTTTCAGATTCCATTACAAAAATCGCCGCCCGCCTGGCAGAAGCCAACACGCAAGTCACAAGCTCCATGAGCGAAATGACCAGCTCAGGTAACAGCTTAGTATCATCATCAACCCAGGCGGCTGCGACCCTTCAAGAAACCGTGGCTTCTCTCGAAATGCTTTCAGCCATGGTGAAGGTGAACTCTGACAACGCCAAAGAGGCAGCGACTATTTCCGTGAACTCAAAACAAGCCGCCGAG
>Ga0255338_1002299_pt1 | contig 28963 bp, 24 predicted proteins | sample MeOH1_35cm_T4_19_FD_203715 | JGI IMG/M metagenome (GOLD analysis project Ga0255338, IMG submission 203715) | Sandy soil microbial communities from University of British Columbia, Vancouver, Canada - MeOH1_35cm_T4_195 | ecosystem: Engineered > Artificial ecosystem > Sand microcosm > Unclassified ...
GCGCGGTGAAACTCAATCTCGACGAGGGCAAGCTGACGCTCTCGGTGACGAACCCGGACTCGGGCAGCGCGACCGAAGAACTCTCGGTCTCCTATTCGAGCGCGCCGCTCGAAATCGGCTTCAACGCCCGCTACCTGCTCGACATCACCGGGCAGCTCGATGGTGCCGAAGCCACCTTTGCGCTGGCGGATTCCGGTTCGCCGACGCTCGTGCGCGACAGCGACGACGAAAAGGCGATCTACGTGCTGATGCCGATGCGCGTGTAGGACGCGCATAGGGCGCGTGTAAGGAACGGAACGAATTGTTGGCCCGCACGGGTGAGAGGTTTGCGATCAGTGGCGACACCGGCGCTCCAAGCTCCTTTGGAACGAAGGCCTCTCCGCGCGCTGCCGCTGTTCGGGCGAACTGGCTGAGCCGCCTCGTCGTCACCGATTTCCGCTCCTATGCGCGGGCCGAGGTCGAGCTCGATGGCCGGCCCGTGGTGCTGACCGGCGAGAACGGCGCGGGCAAGACGAACCTTCTCGAAGCGGTCTCGCTTCTCTCGCCGGGCCGTGGCCTGCGCGGTGCGGCCTATGCCGAAATCGCACGCGACGGCGGTGCGGGCGGATGGGCGGTTGCCGCCACCATCGAGACGCCCGAAGGCCCGGTCCGCATCGGCACGGGCATTGCGCCGGGCGCGGAAGCCGCGCGCTCCCGCGCGGTCAGGATCGACGGCGCGAATGCTTCAGGCGCGGGAGCCCTGGGCGCGCATCTCCGCGTCGTCTGGCTCACGCCCGCCATGGATCGCCTCTTCGTCGAGGGCGCGGGCGAGCGCCGCCGTTTTCTCGACCGGCTGGTGATGGGCTTCGATCCCGCTCACGGCACACGGGTCAATGCTTATGAGCGCGTGCTGCGCGAGCGCAACAGGTTGCTCGCCGATGGTGTGATGGACGAGTCCTGGCTTGGCGGCCTCGAAGAACAGATGGCCGAACATGGCGTCGCCATCGCCGCTGCCCGCGTCGAGGCGCTGGCTCGCTTGCGTGGCGCGATCGACGCGGCGAGCGAAGCGCATTTCCCGCGCGCCGACATCGCGCTCGAAGGCACGCTTGAAGAGGCGCTGGCGGAAAAACCTGCCGTCGATGTCGAAGACGATTTCATCCGCCGCCTAGCCGCCTCTCGTGCGCGGGACGCGGGTGCCGGACGCACGCTCGAAGGCCCGCATCGTTCGGACCTTCTGGTGCGCCACAGGGCGAAGGATCGCGAGGCGCGGCTTTGCTCGACCGGCGAGCAGAAGGCTCTGCTCATCGGCATCGTGCTGGCCAACGCCCGCCTTCTCGCCGCGCAAGGTCGCGCGCCGCTGCTGCTGCTCGACGAGATCGCGGCCCATCTCGATGAGGAGCGCCGCCGCGCGCTTTTCGATGAGATCGTCGCGCTGGGCCTTCAGGCCTTCATGACGGGGACCGACCCCATGCTCTTCGCGGCGCTTGGGTCAGCTGCGCAATGTTTTGACGTGAAGCGCGGCGCCGTCACGCAATTGAACTGAGACCGGTGAACGCCGGAACAAAGATCTGAGGAATATACATGTCTCCCAATAGCAGCCCGGAAGAATACGGCGCGGAATCGATCAAGGTCCTGAAGGGCCTCGACGCGGTACGTAAACGCCCCGGCATGTATATCGGCGACACGGATGACGGCTCGGGCCTTCATCACATGGTCTATGAGGTCGTCGACAATTCGATCGACGAAGCGTTGGCCGGCCATTGCGACACGGTTTTCGTTCGCCTCAATGCCGACGGCTCGGTCACCGTGGCCGATAATGGTCGCGGCATCCCGACCGAGATCCACAAGGGCGAAGGCGTCTCTGCTGCCGAAGTCATCATGACCCAGCTCCATGCGGGCGGTAAGTTCGACCAGAATTCCTACAAGGTCTCCGGTGGCCTTCACGGCGTCGGCATCTCCGTCGTCAACGCGCTGTCGGATTGGCTTGAAATGCGCATCTGGCGTCAGGGCAAGGAACACCGCATGCGCTTCGAGCATGGCGTGCCCGTCGCGCCGCTCGCGGTCGTGGGTGATGGTGGTCTCGACGAGAAAGGCAAGCCGCGTACTGGCACGGAAATCACCTTTCATCCGTCTGCGGAAACATTCACCAAGACCGAATTCGACTACGGTACGCTTGAGCATCGACTGCGCGAACTCGCCTTCCTCAATTCCGGCGTCAAGATCGACCTGTCCGATGTGCGCGGCGTCGAGCCGAAGACGCTGCATCTGATGTATGAAGGCGGTCTCGCGGAATTCGTGCGTTTCCTCGACCGCATCAAAACGCCGCTGATTGCGGCGCCGATCTATCTCAAGGCGGAGCGCGACGGCATCACGGTCGAGCTCGCCATGTGGTGGAACGACAGCTACCACGAGAACATGCTCTGCTTCACGAACAACATTCCGCAGCGCGACGGCGGCACGCATCTCGCGGGCTTCCGCGGGGCGCTCACGCGCGTCATCAACAATTACGCGAATGAGAGCGGCATTGCGAAGCGCGAGAAGGTTTCGCTCACCGGCGACGATGCGCGCGAAGGCCTCACCTGCGTTCTTTCTGTGAAGGTGCCCGATCCGAAATTCTCGTCGCAGACGAAGGACAAGCTCGTCTCGTCCGAAGTGCGTCCCGTGGTCGAAAGCCTCGTCAACGAGGCGCTGACGACTTGGCTCGAAGAGCATCCGGGCGATGCGAAGACGGTCGTGAACAAGGTCGTCGAGGCGGCCGCCGCCCGCGAGGCGGCGCGCAAGGCGCGCGAGCTCACGCGGCGCAAGGGCGCACTCGATATTTCGAGCCTGCCCGGCAAGCTTGCCGATTGTCAGGAGCGCGACCCGGCAAAGTCCGAACTCTTCATCGTCGAGGGCGATAGCGCCGGCGGCTCCGCGAAGCAGGCCCGCGCCCGCGCGAACCAGGCCGTGCTTCCGCTGCGTGGCAAGATCCTCAACGTGGAGCGCGCGCGCTTCGACAAGATGCTGTCGTCGAATGAAATCGGCACGCTCATCACCGCGCTCGGCACGGGCATCGGACGCGACGATTTCAACATAGAGAAGCTGCGCTACCACAAGATCATCATCATGACCGACGCCGACGTCGACGGCGCCCATATCCGAACGCTGCTGCTTACCTTCTTCTACCGGCAGATGCCGGAGGTCATCGAGCGCGGCCATCTCTATATCGCCCAGCCGCCGCTCTACAAGGTGCGCCGCGGTTCATCCGAGACCTATCTCAAGAACGAGAGTGCGCTCGAAGACTATCTCGTCGAGACAGGTCTTGAAGACATGGTGCTGACGCTGCATGACGGGACGCAGCGCTCGCGCGAGGATCTGCGCGAGATCGTTGAAAAGGCACGTGGCATCCGCAAGATTCTCAAGGGCCTACCGCCCAAATATCCGCATTTCGTCGTCGAGCAGGCGGCGATCGCCGGCGCCCTCACGCCCAAGGCCCTCGAAGAGCCGGAGCATGCGAAGGAGGCGGCCGCCTATGTAGCGCGGCGTCTCGATCTTCTCTCCGACGAGACCGAGCGCGGCTGGGTCGGCGAGGTGACGGCGGATGGCGGCCTTTCGTTCCATCGCGACGTCCGCGGCGTGCGCGAGGAAGTGATGATCGACGCGCCTCTCATCGACAGTGCCGATGCGCGCCGCCTCGATGCCTATACGAGCCATTTGCAGGAAGTCTATGTGAAGGCGGCATCGTTGCGCCGCAAGGATGACGTGCACGAAATCCGCTCGCCTTCGCAGCTCCTCGATGCCGTTTTCGCGGCGGGCTCCAAGGGCATTGCCATGCAGCGCTACAAGGGCCTCGGCGAAATGAACCCCGAGCAGCTCTGGGAAACGACGCTCGACAAGGAAGCGCGTTCGCTTCTCCAGGTGAAGATCCGCGAACTCGACGATGCCGACGATCTTTTCGTGAAGCTGATGGGCGATGTGGTCGAGCCGCGCCGCGATTTCATCCGCGAAAATGCGTTGAACGTCGCGAACCTCGATATCTGAGGATCAGATCGACTTCGAGGTCAGGCCCCGGAGGGAGAGATCGGTGACGAGCGCGACGAGGTGCTCGGCCTGATCGCTCTCGGTCGGGATGGGCATGAAGCCCAGCCTCACCCGTTCGGCAAGTCCGCGAAAGATCAGGCATTGGCCGACGAGCCACAGCGCGGCGGCGGCGAGATCGGCGGCGGGCATGTCGGGCGCGAGGAAGGGACGCACCACTTCCTTTGCGCGTTCGAGATGCGGCTTGATTTCCGTTTCCTCGATGTGATCAAGCGCCCCCGTCGGCGACAACATCTCCCAGGCGAGCAGGCGCATATGCTGCGCGCTCTCCCCATCCTCAATGGATCGCGGGATGAGTCCGCGAATGAAACCCCTCAGGCGATCTTCCCGGCTGCCCGCCTCGGCAGGCGCATCGTCGAGATCGTCCGTGTCGATCGCCTTGCGGAAGGAATGGCTCAGAACCTCGCGGTAGAGATCGTCCTTGCTCCGGAAATAATAATTGATCGAGGCGAGGTTCGTATTGGCCCTCGCGGCAATGTCGCGCACCGTCGCATTGTGAAAACCGCGCTCGGCGAATAGCCCGCGCGCCGCTTCCAGCAATCGCTCTTTCGTATTCTGTCGCCCCACGCGCTACATGTCCTCGAACGAATGTTTGAAACTGCACTGTGCGCGGTTTGCATCCGCACATACCGGGTTAACGGCGCGGTGCCGTGACTCCGTCGCTTTTCGGGCGGCGCATTTTTCGCAAAAATGAGGTCAACACGATGCAAATCTCAGGCGTATCAAGCAGTTCCTACCTGCAACAGCTGCAGCAGATGCTGTTTGCCAAGGCCGACACCAACACGGACGGCTCGATTTCGATCGACGAATTTACCTCGACCGGCTCGGCAGGTTCTTCCGGTTCGGCAAATTCTGCCGACACGTCGAAGGCCCAGGCGCTCTTCAAGTCGATGGACACCAGCGGCGACGGCAAGGTGACGGGCGACGAATTCAGCGCTTATTTCAGCAAGCTCACCTCCGACACTACCTCCTCGCTTCTGCAGCTTCAGCAGCAGAGATCGTCCGACCGCGCGTCGGATCTGATTTCGAAGGCCGACACGAATGGCGATGGTTCGCTGTCGCTCAATGAATTCGCGGCGGCCGGTCCTGACGGCTCTTCGGGCACGGTATCGGACAAGGCCAAGGAGATGTTCGGCCAGATCGACAGCAATGGCGATGGTCAGGTGACGAAGGACGAGTTGAGCAGCTTCGATGCCTCGCATGGTCCTGGCCGCGCGGGTAACATGCCCCCGCCGCCCTCAAGCGCATCGGGTTCGAGTTCGACGGACGGTAGCTCGACGAGCGATAGCGCGACCTCGCTTGCCGATGTGCTGGCCTCGGCTTCGAGCAGCAGCTCCGACAGCACGGACAGCACCACTTCCACCGGCTCCACCTCTTCGGATTTCGCCAAGCAGATCGAGGCCTATCTGAAGCAGATGACGAGTGGCTATGCCAACCAGGCAAGCTCGAACGTGACGACAGGTCTCGTCGCCTGACGTCAGGCGATGCATTGTCGGAGGGGCAGGGAAGGACAGGACGTCCTTCCCTGCCCTTCCAGTGCCGCGCGGGCCCGCGCTCTTGCCCTATTTCGACCCCGATTGGGTTTTATGACCGCCCTGCCCCGCGCCCCGGTTTGGCGACGCGGCGAACGGCTGCTAATTTGAGAGCGCAAATCATCGGTGGTTTCCGGGGCGGTTTCCGGCGGCCAAAACCGGCCAGTAAACTGATCCGCAAGGCATATATGTCATCGCGAAAAGGCAGAGGCGGCCCGCCCGACGACCGGGACGATGATGACGGCGGTTGGATGACGCGCCGCGTGCCGGGTCTCGGCCCGGTGCGTATCGGGGTCGACGCCAATCTGCGCCGCCCTCCACATGGAGGCCCCGCCAAGGGGTCTGGCTCGGCGAAGAAAGCCGCAAAGCCTAAATCCACGCAGAAAAAGTCTCCCGTCAAAGGCATGGTGCTGCGCGCCGATCCGCACATGCGCGCCGTGCCACCGCTCTCCTCCCATCGAGAGGAGCGCCCGCCCCGTCGTGAGCGCGCGGAGCGGCCGGAAAGGCACCACCGCAAATCGGGCGGCGGCATAATCCGGAGCCTTTTCTACTGGACGCTCGTTCTGGGGCTCTGGGTTGCTATCGGCATCGGAGGACTGCTCTTCTATTTCGCGATGACGCTGCCCGATACGTCGGGCCTTTACGATGTCGCGCATACGCCTTCGCTCTCGATCCTTGCGGCGGATGGAGAGGCGCTCAGCCATCGCGGCGATCTGCTCGGCGGACGCGTGGCGCTGTCCGACATGCCGAGCTATCTGCCCGAAGCCGTCATTGCGACGGAAGATGAGCGCTTCTACTGGCATTTCGGCATCGATCCGATCGGCCTTTTCCGCGCTCTCTACCAGAATTACCGCGCCGGCACGGTCGTGCAGGGCGGGTCAACGATCACGCAGCAGCTGGCGAAGAACGTCTTCCTGAAGCCTGACCGCACCATCCAGCGCAAGATCAAGGAAATGCTGCTCGCGATCTGGCTCGAAGCGCGCTACTCGAAAGAGCAGATCCTCACGCTCTATCTCAATCGCGTCTATTTCGGCGGCGGCGCTTATGGCGTCGAAGGGGCGTCGGAGCGATATTTCAAGAAAAGCGCCCGCGAACTCAACCTGTCGGAAGCGGCGATGCTGGCGGGCCTGCTGAAGGCGCCTTCGCATTACTCTCCGACCAACGACATTGCGCTCGCGCGGAGCCGGGCGAGCATCGTGCTCGATAACATGGTGCGCGCGGGCTATATCACGCCCGCGCAGGCGGCTGATGCCATCGCCCATCCCGCCTCGCTCGAAGGCTATTCGGCCTCGGGCTCGATCAACTATTTTGTCGACTGGGTCGCAGATGTGTTGCCCGGCTTTGCGGGCGAGCCGAATACCGATCTCGTCGTGCGCACAACCATCGATCCGGACATGCAGCGCGTGGCCGAGGACGTGGTGACGAAAGTCATGACGGCGGAAGGCGCGAACGTCCGCGCTTCGCAGGTCGCTCTGGTGGCGATGACGCCCGACGGCGCGGTGCGCGCCATGGTGGGCGGGCGCTCCTATGCGCAGAGCCAGTTCAACCGCGCGGTGCAGGCGCGCCGTCAGCCGGGCTCCGCCTTCAAGCCCTTTGTCTATCTCACGGCGATGGAACATGGGCTGACGCCGGAAACGATACGCGTCGACCGGCCGGTGAGCTATGGCGGCTGGTCGCCATCGAATTACTCGGGCCGCTTCGAGGGCGAGATGACGCTGCGCCACGCATTGGCGGAGTCTGTCAATACAGTCGCCGTGCAGGTCGCGCAGGAGGTCGGTGTACAGAACATCATCCGCACCGCGCATCGCCTCGGCATTCAGGAGACGTTGCCACCAAATCTCTCGCTCGCGCTCGGCACCTGCGACGTCAATCTTCTCGAACTGACAGCCGCCTATGCCGCTTTCGCCAATGGCGGCTCCGGTGTCATTCCGCATGGCATCGACGAGGTTCTCACGCGCGAGGGTGATCAGGTCTATCGCCGCGCGGGCTCCGGTCTCGGCAATGTGATGAGCGAGGAAACGCTTTCCGAAATGAACGACATGCTGAAGGCGGTGCTGCAGGAAGGAACGGGCCGCAAGGCCGCGCTGGCCGACCGGCCCGCCGCGGGCAAGACCGGCACCAGTCAGGATTATCGCGATGCATGGTTCATCGGCTTCACGCATGATCTCGTCGTCGGCGTCTGGGTCGGTAACGACAACCGCGCCCCGATGAAGAAGGTGACGGGTGGTGGCTTGCCGGGAACAATCTGGCATGAATTCATGGTCCGTACACAGACGGGACTTCCTGTGGTCGAACTTCCCGGCACCTATACGCCACAACTGACCGGGTCTGAAACACCCCAGGCGCAGCAGCCTGCCGCGCAGGATGCAGGCGAAGCCGACCCCAACCGGAAGCGCGACTGGGAAGAGCCGGGCTTCTTCGAGCGTCTGTTCGGCGCCTCGCACGACAATCCGCCCTCGGCCCTCGCACCCGGCCATCAGGGCGACTGAGCGCACCATTCCGCACGGCTATTCCGCTTTGCGCGCCCTCGGTGTAGGGTCGCGCCAACCGAAATTTGATCTGCAGGAACATCATGATCGAAGCTGTCATCTGGGACTTTGGCGGCGTTCTGACGTCGAGCCCCTTCGAAGCCTTCAACCGCTACGAGGCCGGACGCGGCCTGCCGAAGGACTTCATCCGCGGCATCAACGCCACCAATCCCGATACCAATGCCTGGGCGCTGTTCGAACGCAACGAATGCTCGCTCGACGAATTTGACGAACTCTTCGCAAAGGAATCCGAGGCGAAGGGCGCGCTGGTGCGGGGCCGCGATGTGGTGGAACTTCTGTCGGGCGACATCCGCCCCGAAATGGTCGAGGCGCTGAAGCGCTGCAAGGCGCGGGCGAAGGTCGGCTGCATTACCAACAATGTGGCCGCAGGCTCCGGCGCCGGCATGGCGCGTTCGGAAGAGAAGGCGGCGCTTGTCGGCGAGATCATGTCGCTCTTCGACCATGTCGTCGAAAGCTCGAAGGTCGGGATCAGAAAGCCCGATCCGCGCATCTATGCGATGGCGTGCGAGGCGCTCGGCGTCTCGCCAGCAGGCTCTGTCTATCTCGACGATCTCGGCATCAATCTGAAGCCCGCCGCCCAGCTCGGCATGCGCACCATCAAGGTGCTGAATGCGGAACAGGCGCTGCGCGAGCTTGAAGAAGCGGTTGGCTTCCCGTTGCGCTAGACGGAGCGCCGACCGTTTTATTGATAGCCATAGGCATCGAAGTCCATCGCATAAAGTGAATGGATCTTCGTTGCCTGTGCGTGGCTGACGACCAGATCGTCACGTTTTCCATTGCTGCTCTCGTTGAAGGTCATTTTTCTTTCTACCAATGCGATGAGGAGTGGAAGCCCTGCATTGGAAAGGATTTCCTTCAAACCCGACGAGAAATTCTCGAAGCGACCGATTGTGTCGTAAGCGATCTTGCCGCTACCGAGAGAGATGAACTGAGGCCGCCAATGCTCGTCGCAGAGTAATTGCGACTTTTCGAGACTGAGCGCGACATAGTTGAGAAAAACATCGAAGTTGTAATTGATATCGCCGCCAGGCTTGAAGCCAAGCGCGAGCATGTTGTCCCAGTGACGCAAAGCCTGCGGATTTTTCTGATCGTCGACGAAGAAGTCGCAGAACGCCGATCTCAGGCGACTGACGGGATGCCGGACGAACGAGAATTTCACCGCATCTGGATTGTCGATCGCCGCCCGGTGGAGACGAAAATGCCGGAGTCCGAGGGGGAGCGCATCAGATTGATGGATGTTTCCCTGGAAAGGCGCGCCGAAGACATAAGTGTGCAGGATCTGGCTGATCGTCGTGCCGCCGCATTTGGAATTCTTCAGATAGAAGATGCGGCTATCGGGCGTCGACACGCCATGCGCATAGGCGATGGCGAGCTCGGGCTCCAGATTATTGATTTCATGCCGGTCGCGGTGGCTTCTCGAAAAGGGGGAGAGCACCGCCGATAGACGCTTCTTCTTTTGAAGAACAGTATACGGAATAAGCATCGAGGGCATAAACTCCAATTCATACAATAGTTTAAATCCCGTAGGGCGATGCATTCAATACACGGGCGAGGCATCCGGATTCCGGCGTTTTCCTGCGGAACAATCTGTTGGGGAGCGGAAAGCCGGATCTGGCTGGCGGTGCGGAGTGTTGTTGAGATGAGTCCGGGTTCAGGCATATCCTTCCTGATAAAATAAAAACGAATGGGGAGAAAAACATGCTGAGGCCCAAGGCTGAAAAGCTTGTGCTGGACGGGAGGCCGGATCTCAAGGACCCGGATCTTTATCTGCGCGGCGAACACCACGAGATTTTCCGGGCGTTACGCGAGCAGGAGCCTGTCTACTGGAACCCCGAAGCCGACAGCACGGGCTTCTGGGCGGTCACGCGCTATGACGACATAGAGGCGATCTCGAAGAATCCGAAGCTCTTCTCCTCCGCCAAGCGGATGGGCGGGCATCGCATCTTCAATGAGAACGAGATCGAGGAGAACCAGACCGACGCGACCATGATCTCCATGGACCCGCCGGAACATGCAGCCTATCGCCGTATGATCACGCCGGGCTTCGTGCCGAAGCGTATCTCGAACATGGAGGAGCGCATTCGCGCCCGCGTGACGCGGCTGCTCGATAATCTGCCGAAGACGGGCGAGGTCGAATTCGTATCCGCCGTCGCCGCGGCCCTGCCGATCGAGGTTCTGGCGGAACTTTTCGGCGTGCCGGAAAGCGACGGCCCGAAGCTCTTCGAATGGTCGAATGCGACCGTCGGCGAGGACGATCCCGAGCTTCGGGTCTCCGACGAATATATGCGCAAATGCGTGGGCGAGATGGCGGCCTATGCGGCGGGCCTCTGGCAGCAGCGGCTGGAAAAGCCGGGCGAAGACCTGATCTCGATGCTCGTCCATTCCAAGATCGACGGAGAGCCCCTCACCTTCCCGGCCTATATAGGCACCTTCATTCTGCTTGTTGTTGCGGGAAATGAGACGACGCGCAATTCGATCTCGGGTGGCCTTCTTGCGCTTTCCGAGCACCCTGAGGAGCGTCAGAAGCTTCTCGACGATCCTTCGCTCATTCCTTCCGCGGTACAGGAAATCGTGCGCTGGGTGAGCCCCGTCCTCCATATGCGCCGCACGGCGACGGACGACACTGAAATTCGTGGGCAGAAGATCGCCAAGGGCGACAAGGTCGTGATGTGGTACGCATCCGCCAATCGCGATGAGGCGCAATGGGCGGACCCCTATCGCTTCGACGTGACGCGCTACAGGTCGGCCGACGCGCCGACGCAGCTCGGCTTCGGCGCGGGGCAGCATTTCTGCCTCGGCTCGCGCCTGGCCGAATTGCAGCTGAAGGTTCTTTTCGAGGAACTGCTGAAGCGGTACCCGGACATTCATGTCTCGGGCCCGGTGCGCCGCCTGCGCTCGAACTTCATCTCCGGCATAAAGGACATGCCGGTTCGTTACAGCGTCTGACCGGAAATGACAAAGGCCGCGCCCGTATGCCGGGCGCGGCCTTCATGCATGAAACCGGCTGAAGTTCAGCCCTTCGCCGTCACATCGGCGCGGGCGCTCTCGCTGTCCGCCTTGTTGAGGCCGATTTCGACCGCCAGGCGCTCGATCATCACGCCCTCGAGGCGGTGAAGATGGCCGTCGGCATTGGCGACTTCCCACATCATGCGCAGCACGTCCTTGCGCTCTTCCGGCGTGAACGAGTCGCGAACCGTGCGGGTGAAAATGGTCTCGCCGAAGGGAACCTTCTGGCGTTCTTCCGCAAGGTCAACAAGGGCTTTTGCATCATCCGGAGAGAGGTGGAAGTGCTCGCCGATGATGCGGGTGATCGCCGCGCGCTCGTCATCCGCGAAATCATTGTCACGGCGGGCCGCTTCGATCATCAGCGCGGCAGCAGCCAGGCGTTTGACTTCGGCACCTGCGGCCGGTGCCGCATTCTTCGCCACGCCCTTTTTCAGGGCTTCGATAATCCTCTCCAGCATTCTTTTCTCAGCTCCAATCGTGAAGCGGCCCCTCCCGGGACGGCCCCCCTGTTGTTCTTGGCTGGCAGTCTAGAGCGCGATCCGAAAAAGTGTAAGCGCTTTTGCGCCGAGGTCCCCCAGGCGGCCGCTGCCCCGCCTGGGGAAGGTCCGACGTCCGTCCTAGTGCGCCATCAGGCTTTTGCGGTGCCTGACCGGCGCGCGCCGCGGGAAAATCATGTCGAGGACGACGGCGAGCGCCGGCAGCACCGTGATCGCCATGATCATGTTGACCAGGAACATGAAGGTCAGCAGCAGCCCCATGTCGGCCTGGAATTTGAGCGCCGAGAAGGCCCAGGTCGAGACACCGATGGCCAGCGTGATGGCGGTGAAGAAGGTCGCCATGCCGGTTTCGAGAAGGGCCATCTGGAAGCACTCCGTGATGTTCCGGCCCTCCGCTAGATGGAACTGGATGCGGTTGTAGATATAGAAGGCGTAGTCGACGCCGATGCCGACCGCGAGCACCATGACCGGCAGGGTTGCGACGGTGAGGCCGATCTGCAGCACCTCCATGAACCAGTAGCCGAAGAAGGTGGCGAAGGTGAGCGGCAGGCAGCAGGCGATGACGGCCCGCCAGTCGCGATAGGTCAGCGTGACGAGCGCGATGATGACCACATAGACCCAGATCATCATCGGCAGTTCGGATTGAGAGATTTCTTCGTTCACCGCCGCCTGTACGCCCATATTGCCCGAGGCGAGGCGGATATTGACACCCTTCAGCTGATGGGTGGCGCGGAATTCCTTGACCGCGGCGACGACGGTGGCGATGGTCGTCGCTTTCGCATCTTTCAGATAGATGAGATGCGGAAGCAATGAGCACTCCTGATTCATCATGGCGCTTTGTCCGGGTACGGACGCAACGGCCTGCGCGAGCGCATCCTTGTTGCGCGGGATGGCCTGCCATTTGAGGTTGCCCTCGTTCCAGCCTGCCGCCGACGACTTGACCGCGAAGGGCAGCGATACGACGAGGCTGACGCCCGGCGTGTTTTCCATGTACCAGGAGAACTGGTCGAGGAACTTGAGCGCCGGATAATCGACGCAAGCGTCAGGCGGCGTTTCGATGACGACAGTGAGCTGGTTGAGGCCGAGCGCGAACTTCGATGCGATGTCGCGCGAGTCGACATTGTAGCGCGAGTCCTCCCGCAGTTCCGGCGCACCCGCATGAAGCGCTCCGACATGACGGTTGCGGCTCTCCCAGGCCGCAAAGCCGAAAAGCGTGAATGAGACGACGAGCACGGCAATCGCGGTGCGCGGCTCGGCCACCTTGCCCAGATGGCGCATGATCTTCAGGCGGAATTCGCGCGAGCGCGTGACGCGCGCCGTGAAGCCCTTGTCGAAGGTCATGTAGCTGACGACGAGCGGCAGCATGATGAGGTTGGTGATGATCTTGAGCGCGACACCGATCGAGGCCGTGATGGCCAGCTCGCGGATCATGCCCACGGGAATGAGATAAAGCGTGCCGAAGCCGACGAGTGCGGTGGTGAGCGCCATGGTGCCGGGAACCAGAAGTCCCGAAAAGCTCGCTCTCGCCGCTTCCTCGCTCGTCGCGCCGTTGCTCAGTTCAGCCGTGATGAGGTTGATCTGCTGCACGCCATGGCTGACGCCGATGGCGAAGACGAGGAAGGGAACGAGGATAGCCAGCGGATCGAGGCCGTAGCCGAGCAGATTCAGCAGCGCGAATTGCCAGACGACCGAAGTGAGCGAGGAAAAGAGCGTGGCGAAGGTGAGCAGCACCGAGCGCGAATAGAGATAGACGGAAAGTGCCGTGAGCAGGAAGGCGATCAGGAAGAAGAGGAGAACGCCATTGGCGCCGGCGGCGATATCGCCCACCGATTTCGCGAAGCCGATGATGCGGACCGTATACTGGTCGCTCTCGTATTTCTCGCGGATCTGCTTTTCAAGCTTGTCGGCCAGGTCGAAGTAGTCGAGCTTCTGGCCGGTCGAGGGGTCGTAGTCCTGCAATTCCGCGGAGACCATTGCAGCAGTGAAATCGTTCGACACGAGGCGGCCGACGAAGCCGCCGCGAATGACGTTGCTCTCGATCTTGGCCAGCGCCTTCGGCGTCATCGTGTCGGCGGTGACCTTGCCGGAGATCACGTCCTCGGCGCTGATGCCATCCTCGGTGATTTCGCGGTAGCGCGTATTGGGCGTCCAGAGCGAGGTGACGGTCGGACGCGACACGCCGGGCAGGAAGAAGATTTCGTCGGTGAGGTTCTTGTAGACCTTGAAGAAGTCCTTGTTCCAGATCGTGCCCTGCTTCGGCTCCAGTACCACGATGATGCGGTTCGAGCCGAAGAGCTGGTCGCGATATTGCTGGAAGGTCTTGATGTACTCATGACCGATCGGCAGTTGCTTGTCGAAGCCCGCCGTCATGTGGAGCTGGAAGGCGAAGTAGAGCCCAAGGGCCGTGACGCATGCGAGCGTCGCCAGGATGACGACGCGGAGCCTGAAGATCAGATTCTCGAGAAACTTGATCATTGGAGCATACCTGTCTCTGTCCTGCCGTCCTCAAGCGGAAGGCAGGCCCGGTTACGAAGCCAAAATCAACTCGCGTCCGGTTCGGCCTCACTCCCTCGCGGGCATGTGACAGCCGACCGGCGCAATCATCCGGTTCGCGTCGGAGGTTGCCGACAGGCATGCGCGCCAGCGTTTACCGCAGCGCCTTTCATGTAATCCGGCAGGACTACCCCTCCCTTGCGCCATCCTTCTTGGTCGACCGGCGGCCCCCACCGCGTTCCGACCGGGATGGTCTCTTTCCCTCTGGCATTATCGATAGCATGGGCTTGGCAAATTACACAATTTACAATTGTGAAACTAAGGAATCCTTCACAAACCTGACGCCCCCGTCATTTTTTCTTGACCTGAAAATGAGACTGCTTATCTTTGGCATCAAGATCGCGCGGTCCGCAGAATGCCGCGCGCGCCCTTAATGTGTCCGGCGGCTCTGCCGACCGGCGCTCGAATGGAGGATTTCATGAGCGAAGTGCGCCAGATCACCAAAGACAATGCCTACGACGCCGTCGCTCCCGACGATTTCCCGTCGATGATGGATGTGGAGCGCTACGGCGCTCGTTCGACGGCATTCGACAAGATCATTTCCGCGACCCACGACCATTTCTGGGATCCGCTGGACACGAAGTACATCGACTTCTCGGAAGGCTTCGACATCGAGAACGAGATGATCCTCCCCGAGGAACTGGTTCTCGAACTGACGCTCCCGAGCTTCCAGGCCCTGACGCAGAAGCAGCGCGTGCGCTTCGCCAATGAGTCGGCCCGCTGGATTCTCTCCGCCATTCTTCATGGCGAACAGGGCGCGCTGAACCTCTCCGCCTCGCTCTGCCACATTCTCCGCGATCCGGGCGCGCAGGAATATGCCGCGAACCAGACGCGCGAAGAGGCCCGCCACGTCACGGCTTTCGCGAAATATGTCCAGGCGCGTTGGGGCAAGCCCCTGCCCGTCGGCCAGACGCTCGGCGACCTCCTTACCGACATCGTCGGCGCGCCGGAAGTCTACAAGAAGATCGTCGGCATGCAGATGCTGGTCGAAGGTCTCGCCATGGGCGCCTTCGCGATGCTCTATTCGATGGCCCGCGATCCGCTCCTCGTGAAGCTCACGCAGCTCGTGATGACGGACGAAGCCTTCCACCACAAGTTCGGCAAGATCTGGGCTGACCGCACCATTCCGAAGCTCAGCAAGGAAGAGCAGGAGATCATCGAGGACTGGGCGGCGTCCTGCTTCCAGACGCTTCTCTTCAACCTCGTGAACCCCGAGCAGAAGAAGATTCTCTACGGCGAGTTCGGTCTCGAGTGGCAGCAGGTCCAGAACGAGATGATCGAAGCGATCTCGGACGAGAAGCGCCGCGAGGACATGAAGCAGTCGACCAACATCTTCCGCGTTCTCATCAAGACGCTGCTGAAGGCCGGCATCATCACCGAGCGCACCAAGGCCTTCTATGCGGTCTATGTCGACATGGACGAACTGAAGGGCGAAGGCGATCGCATGGTCGGCGACGACATCGCCGAGGACGGCATCCGCTTCCTCCAGAAGATCAACTTCGGCGCCAATGTGGACGCGCTGCGTAACGTCACGATCTCGGCCGCCGAATAATCCGGCAGGCATGAATAAGAAAGGGCGGCTCCGCGGAGCCGCCCTTTTTGTTTACCTGCGATGTCGACAAACGCCGGGGACGTCTCCGCCCCGGCGCTACATGTCTTACTGCCGCTTCGGAAGCTGAACCATCAGCTCCTCATAGCCCTTCACGAAGCTCGAATGCACGCGGCGGGGTTCGGCAAGAACCTCGATCGGCTCATTCGGCCAACGCTTCAGGATTTCTTCCCAGATGATGCGGAGCTGCATCTCGGCAAGGCGGTTGCCGACGCAACGATGAATGCCGAAGCCGAAGGAAATATGCTGACGCGCCCGCGGACGGTCGATAACCAACTGGTTCGGATTCTCGATCACTTCGTCGTCGCGGTTGCCCGAGACGTACCACATGGCGACCTTGTCGCCCTTGCGGATCTTCTGGCCGCTGAGCTCGAAATCCTGCAGCGCGGTGCGGCGCATATAGGCGAGCGGTGTCTGCCAGCGGATGATTTCCGACACCATGTTGGGGACGATGCCGGGGCCCTGCTCCCGCAGCTTCTTGTACTGGTCGGGGAACAGGTTGAGGCCGTAGAGGCCGCCCGAGATCGAGTTGCGCGTCGTGTCGTTGCCGCCGACGATCAGCAGGATCAGGTTTCCAAGATATTCCATCTTGTCCATGTTCCGGGTCGCCTCGCCATGCGCCAGCATGGAGATCAGGTCGTTGCCCGGCTCGCGCGCATTGACGCGCTCGTTCCAGAGACCCATGAAATATTCGGCGCATTCCAGAAGCTCGGCGCGGCGCTGTTCTTCCGACTCGATGACGCCGGATTCGACCGTCGCGGTCGCCACGTCCGACCAGCGCGTCAGCTTACGGCGCTCCTCGAAGGGGAAGTCGAACAGAGTGGCGAGCATCTGCGTCGTCAACTCGATCGAAACGCGGTCCACCCAGTTGAAGGGCTCGTTCTCGGGCAGCGAGTCGAGAATCTTGCCGGCGCGTTCGCGGATGAGGCCTTCGAGTTTGGCAAGGTTCGCCGGCGCAACGATGGGGCTCACGGTCTTGCGCTGGTCGTCATGCTTCGGCGGATCCATCGCGATGAACATCGGAAGCTTGAAGTCTTCATCCGCGTCGCGCAACGTGATGCCGCCTTCCGACGAGAAGACCTGATGGTTCGTGTCGACGGCCACGATGTCGTTGTATTTCGTCACCGACCAGTACGGACCAGCCTCTTCATTCGTCGCGCAGTAATGCACGGGCGCTTCCTTACGGAGGCGCTCGAAATAGGGCCACATCTGGTTTGTACGGAACAATTCCGGATTGGCGACGTCGATTTCCGAGAGCGGAACCGAATAGGCCTCTTCAACGGCCTCCGCCGTGCTGAGGCCGGACGTCTTGAAGGCAATTCCCATGTATCTCTCCTCCGCATTTTTGTGTTGTTGAAATGAGCATAACCCTTGGGAAGGCTGACGCCACAAAAAAAGATGACAGATGCGTCATTTTCATATTTCGAGCACCCGCGTAAAGTTGACGCATCCGTCATTTTCCCTATAGCAAAATCCGGCGACTAATCCCTACTCTAAATGTGACTTAAGGCGGCGCCTCGGCGGACCGCCCAGCCATCAGGGAGAAAAAGGCATGACCGAAGCCCGTCAGATCACGAAGGACAACGCCTACGAAGCTGTTTCGCCCGACGATTTCGAGGCGATGATGAATGTCGAGCGCTACAACCGCCGCTCCGGCGCCTTCGACAAGATCATTTCGGCCACCCATGACCATTTCTGGGACCCGGTCGACCCGCGCTATATCGACTTCACCGAGCCCTTCGACCAGGAAAACGAGATGATGATCTCGCCCGATCTGGTGCCGGAACTGACGCTGCCCTGTTTCGCGGCCCTTTCCGAAAAGGAGAAGATCCGCTTCACCAACGAGACGGCGCGCTGGATGATGTCGGCGATCCTTCATGGCGAGCAGGGCGCTCTGAACCTTTCGGCCTCCCTTTGCCACATCCTTCTCGATCCGGGCGCGCAGGAATATGCCGCGAACCAGGCTCGCGAAGAGGCCCGCCACGTGACGGCCTTCGCGGCCTACGTGAAGTCGCGCTGGGGCAAGCCCCTTCCCGTCGGCGAGACGCTTGGCAGCCTTCTCTCCGAGATGGTCAATGCGAAAGAGGTCTACAAGAAGATCGTCGGCATGCAGCTCCTCGTCGAAGGTCTGGCGATGGGTACCTTCGCGACCTTCTTCAACACGGCGCGCGATCCGCTTCTCGTGAAGCTCTGCCAGCTCGCCATGACGGATGAGGCCTTCCACCACAAGTTCGGCAAGATCTGGGCCGACCGCACGATCCCGAAGCTCACCCAGGAAGAGCGCGACATCATCGAGGACTGGGCAGCCAACGTCTTCCAGACGCTGCTCTTCAACCTCGTGAACCCCGAGCAGAAGAAGGTCATCTATGCCGATTTCGGTCTCGACTGGAAGGTCGTGCAGGCCGAGATGCTCGAAGCGGTGACGGATGAAGACCGCCGCGAAGGCATGAAGGATGCGGCCAACGTCTTCCGCGTGCTGGTGAAGACGCTCCTCAAGGCGGGCATCATCACCGACCGCACCAAGGCTTTCTATGCGATCTATGTCGACATGGACGAGCTGAAGAACGAAGACGATCGCATGGTTGGCGACGATATTGCGGAGCAGGGCATCGCCTTCCTCAAGACCGTCAATTTCGGTGCGAAGAAGACGGCGCAGACCGTCGCCGCGGAATAACGCATAGAGGCGTCAAACGGATGGAAAGGGCGGTCCTGCGGGGCCGCCCTTTTTTGTCTCGCGCGGGTGAGGGGGCTGATAGAGTCGCGCCCATGTTCGACCAGACCACAAGCGACGCCTTTCAGGCGAAGATCGCCGAAAAACTCGAAGGCTTTCCGCCGCCGCCGCCCTGGCATCCTGTCAGCGAGGGGCTGTGGGGCAGCGTCTACGATCTCGGCGACGGCACCGTGCTGAAGCTGACACGCCGCCATGGTGGGCTCGGTTCCGGCGAAAGCAAGATCATTCGCGAGGCGGCAGCGCTGCGTCTGCTCGACGACTTCTCAGGGCCTCGCCTTCGCGTGCCGAAGCTTGTCGGCCATGGGCTCTGGGACGATCCCTGGGGGTTCGGCAGCAGCTATTCGGGTCCGCCGCTCGCGGGCTGGCTCAGGTGTGAAAGGATGCCCGGCCGGCATATGGAGGAGGCGGGTTTCTTCGGCCGCGCGTCGAGCGAGAGAGACCGCTTCGGCGAGGATCTCGGCGCGGCGATTGCCGATTTTCATCGTCTTACGGCGGCGCTCGTGCCCGAGGCCGCGAAACTTGGGGACAGTCTGATGCGCAGCCTCGGCGAGGCGATGACGCGGATCAGCGGGGCGGAGCAGCGCCGCAAGCTCGAAGCGCTGAAGGAGGTCTGGCGTCGCGATGCGCCTCAACCTGTTTTCCTTCATGGCGATCTCAATCTCTCCAATGTGCTCGAAGATCGCCGAAGCGGCATCGCCTTCATCGATTTTGCGGAAGCGGGCATCGGCGCACCGGAAGCCGATCTCAGGCATTTCGAGAATGCCGGGCCGCTGCGCGACGCTGTTTTCCGCGGCTATGCGGCGGCATCGGGCGCCATGCCGAACATGCCGCGCTATCGGCTCGCGGTTGCCGTCAACGCCGCCGTTTCGCTGGCGATTGGCGGAGAAAGCGGCCATCCCCGCGAGGGTCTTCGCCGCCGCCAATGGCTCGACGAAGCGCTCGCTCAAGCGGGGCTGGATTGACGCCTTGAACAGTTTGGCTGCCAAAGCGTAGCTTGAGCCTCATGGTCAATTTCAGCGACGAAACAGAGGACGCATTTCGCCTCTTCGACGGGCGGCAATCGGCGACGGCGGCCGCCGTGCAGCGCGGCTGCGGGCGTCTTCTCGCGCAGATGAACTATGCCGCGCTGACCGAACTCACGCTGGCGACCGGCCGTCGCGCCGACATCATCGCGCTGGGCCCCAAAGGCGAGATCATCATCATCGAGATTAAGTCTAGCCTCACCGACTATCTGACGGATGGAAAGTGGGAGGATTATCTCGACTTTTGCGACCGTTTCTTCTTCGCCGTGCCGCCGGATTTTCCGCGCGAGGTGATCCCGCTCGATGTCGGCCTCATCATCGCCGACAAGTACGATGCGGAAATCCTGCGCGAAGGCGAGCATGACGTGTCGCTGCCCGCCGCGCGGCGCAAGGCGCTGACGCTGCAATATGCCCGCGTCGCCGCAAGGCGCGTGTTCCGGATTCTGGATTCGGAGTGATGCGTCGGCGTTGTTGACGCGAGCAGGGTTGTTCCTGCAATCTTCTGCTGCGTCGAGTCTCGTTTTCACCGCTTAAGAGGAGGAGAAAATGGCAGGCAAGAAAGCAGGTTCCGGTGGCACCAAGACCGTGAACAAGAGCGCCAAGACGGGCAAGTTCGTGTCCGACAGGGCGATGAAATCCAACCCCGCCCAGAACTACAAGCAGACCGTCAAGAAATAGGCGGCGTTCCTACTTCGGCGCGCGCTTGGCGAGAATGCGCTGCAATGTGCGGCGATGCATGTTGAGGCGGCGGGCCGTCTCCGAGACGTTGCGGTCGCAGAGTTCATAGACGCGTTGAATGTGTTCCCAGCGCACGCGATCCGCCGACATCGGATTTTCGGGCGGCGGCGCCTTGTCACCGGTTTTGGCAAGCAGCGCGGCTTCGATGGCATCGGCATCCGACGGCTTGGCGAGATAATCGACGGCGCCGAGCTTCACGGCGGCAACCGCCGTCGCGATATTGCCGTAACCGGTCAGCACGACGATGCGCGCTTCGGGCCGTGCTTCCTGCATGGCGGCAACGACGTCGAGGCCGTTGCCGTCTTCGAGGCGCAGGTCGACAACGGCGAAGCCCGGCTTTTTCGCGCGGGCCATTTCGCGGCCTTCCTTGATCGTATTCGCGGTCGTGACTTCATAGCCGCGCGCTTCCATAGCGCGAGCGAGGCGTGTCAGGAAAGGCACGTCGTCATCGACGAGAAGAAGTGTCTTGTCTTCGGGAATGAAAGGCGTCGCGCCCTGATCCTCGATTTTCTCCGCCATGTGCTGCACGCTCTCTTCCTTCCATGCCGAAATGGCAGGCGAGCGCCTGCCTGTCTCGATTGGCTGGATTTTAGGCCTTCCTGCGGCAATAGGCCAACTCAGGGAAAATCCCTATGTCAGGCTGGGATCTAGCCCAATTCAGGCGGGCATCGGAAAGGCGGAATCGGCCTCGATCGCCTGGCGCGGCCAGACGACCTTGACGAGCGCGCCCTGCTTGCCATCCGTGCGATTGGAGATTTCCACCTTGGCGCGCGAGCGTTCGAGCAGCGTCTTCGCGATGAAGAAACCCAGTCCCATGCCTTCGTGTTCGCTTCCCGGCTCGTTTGAACGCGCGGCACGAGGTCGCGTCGTCACATAGGGCTCGCCGATCTTCTCGATCACGTCGGGCGCGAAGCCCGGTCCGTCATCCATGATCGAGATGGCAATGTTGCGACGGTCATAGACAACGGTGACGGCGACTTCGGCATGGGCGAAATCGGCGGCGTTCTCGATGAAGTTGCCGAGGCCGTAGAGTATCTCGGGCCGGCGCCAGATTTCCGGCTCCGGCACATCCGCTTCGCCGGCCTCGACGGAAATCCGGAAGGCCACATCCATGTCGCGATGCGGTTTGACGATCTCGTCCAGCAGCACATGGAGCGGCAGGCGCGAATACATCGCATCCTCGCCCTTCGGCTCGCGCGAGAGCTTCGACAGAATGTCCTTGCAGCGTTCTGCCTGGCTGCGCAGCAGCTCCAGATCTTCCTTCATCTCTTCGGGGCTCAGTCCGCCACGCTGCAATTCCTTGGCGACGAGCGAGATCGTGCCGAGGGGCGTGCCGAGTTCATGCGCGGCCGCTGCCGCAAGGCCATCGAGCGCGGAAAGGCGCTGCGCGCGGGCCAGCACGAATTGCGTCGCCGACAACGCTGCCGACATGCGCCGCGACTCCTGCGAGATCCGCCATGCATAGGCCGCCATGAAACCAAGGCCGAGCGAAATCGCCGTCCAGTGCCCGACGATATAAAGCGAGGGCAGGGCGATGGGCTCGCCCGGCCGCCAGGGCAGGGGCATGTGGAAGAAGGCCAGCAGCGTCACATAGACGAAGGAGAGCGAGAGCAGCGCAATGGTGCTGCGGAACGAAAGCGTCGTCGCCGAAATCGTCACGGGTGCCATGAAGAGAAGCGCGAAGGGATTCTGCAATCCGCCCGTGAGGAAGAGCAGCACCGCAAGTTCCATCAGGTCGATGGCGAAATAGACCGCCGCCTGCCAGTCCGGCAGGCGCACCGTCGTGCGGTAGCGATGGGTGAGAAAGACATTGAGCCAGGCGGAGGCGGCGATCGCCGTCAGGCAAAGCCCGAGCGGCAGCGGAAATCCCATGCCGAAATGGACGATGAGAATGGCCGCGAGCTGACCGCCAAGCGCCAGCCAGCGCAGCAGCACCAGCGTCTGCAGGCGCACACGGCCCGCCTCGGAGCCGACATCCGCGCTTCCGCTGGCGAGGAAACGCTGCCTCAGCCAGTCCATGCTTCCGCGGTCTTCGACAATAGCCATGATGATTTCCCGTCTCGTTCGGCCGGGAGTGTAGCGCGGTGCGCGCGCCGCCTCATCTACGCAAAGTTACGCAGTGCGCGGCTATGCGGCGTTCACTCGTTCGAGGGCCAGCCCTTGAGCCGTCGCGTCTCGCCGATCGACATGATCCATACATCATTGGGCGCGAAGCCCTTTTCGGCGCCCGCCTTGAGAAAGCGCTCCGGCGGCTCGAAAGGCGGCTCGACGGTGAGAAGCACCGTGCCCCAATGCATGCCGACGACACGCCGCGCCTTGAGGTCGAGGCCCATCTGCACCGCTTCTTCGGGGTTCGCGTGAGAGGCCTTCATCATCGCGCGGGGCTCGTAGGCGCCGATGCCGAGAAGGGCTGTGTCGAATGGCCCGTATTGCTCGCCGATTTCCTTGAAGACGGAGGCATAGCCCGAGTCGCCGCCGAAGAAGAGCTTGTGGTCCGCGCTTTCAAGCGCGAAGCCCGCCCAGAGCGTGCGGTTGGTGTCGAGCCCGGTGCGGCGCGACCAGTGCACCACAGGGAGCGCCGTGACCTTTACGCCCTTGATCTTGTGGCTCTGGTGCCAATCGAGTTCGACGACGTTTGGAAAGCCGCGCTCATGGAAGAAAGAGGCAAGCCTGAGCGGCACGACCACCGTCATGTGCGACTTGTTCGGCAGCCGCGCCAGCGCGCGCTCGTCGAGGTGGTCGTAATGATTATGGCTGACGATGAGCAGGTCGATGCGCGGCAGCGCCGACATGGGCACGCCGCATTTGACGAAGCGGCGGGGGCCGAGGCCAGCCGGGCCCGCATAGGTGGTGAGATAAGGATCGGTGAGCACGTTGAGCCCGCCGATGCGGATGAGAAAGGCGGCATGGCCGAGCCAGGTGAGAAAATCGCCCGGCGCTTCGACATGCTCGTCGAGGGTGCGCACCGCCGTTTCACGGGGCAGCACATGGCCTTCGGGAATCTCGACCTTGCGCACGCCCATCTTCAGCATTTCGAGGAAAAAGGGCCCGGCATGTTTCAGCCGCCCGAGGCTGCGTTTCGGCGCGCCCTTGGGGTTGCGAAAGGTGCCATCGGGCAAGTGATGGAAGGGGCGGGACGCCGCCTCGCCATCCGTCTGCGCGCTATCCTTGGGCGCACGCCTGCGGCGAACCTTGGCGGCGATCCGGGCGGCACGGGGCGGTTTTTCGGAAATATCCATCTTGGCCCAAAGATAGGGTGGACAATGGCCTTCGCAAAGGCCCTCCCGGAAAAGATGGAAAATTGAAGCCTAGCCGCCCTGCTGGCGCAGGATGTTGAGGATGTCCTCGTAATGGCGTTCCTGGGCCATATCGAGCGGCGTACGGCCCGTCACATCCGTATCTTCGAGGTCCGCGCCATGCTCGACCAGGAGCTTCACCACCGATGTACGGTGCGCGCGGATCGCGATCATCAGCGGCGTATCCTTGTTCTCGGCCGTCAGGTTCGGATTGGCGCCGCCGTCGAGCAGGGCGGCGGCAATGTCGGCGCGGCCGGACTGGGAGACGACGGAGAGCGCCGTGCGGCTGTCCTTGTCCTTGTTGTCGGGATGGGCGCCCAGCGAAAGGAGGTACTTCACCACCTCGATATTGCCCTTGTCGGCGCCGATCACGATGGCCGGGACATTGCCGGAGCCGCTGTCGTCGGGCGAAAGGCCGCGCATGACCGCGAGGTGGATGCCGTTGAGATCGCCGTCCCGCGCCGCGTCCACCAGGTCGTTATTTGCCAACTCCATGTTCATGCCCGGCGGGTCTTCCGCGCGGACCGCCGTTCCCGCGAGCAGCGCGGGGGCAAGCAGGGCGGCGGCGAGCATGAGCCCGGCATGTCGGGAAAATCTTGTCCTGGGGGGCATTTCGTCACGCATCGCTTGGTCCTTGGATTTCCTAAGGTGCCGGAGTGTGCTTAAACCCCTCCAGGGCGCGAAACCCGTCGCGCCTCGCCGGGCCATGGTTCGCTCTATGGCGACCGCCTTCTTCTATAGGCTCGCCAAGCCCCCGAGTTCAAGCCGCAGGGACCCGGCGGCCCGTTCGTGAAATCAGGAAGATCCAAGGGAGACTGCCCGCATGACACGCCAGCGCATCATCATCCTCGTCGCGGCTCTCGCCGTCGCCGTCATTCTCGGCCTAGCGCTTGCGCCGAAGGTCGACCGGCTTGTGAGCAAGAGCGGGCCGGACGGGGAGACGGGCGCCAATGTGGAGTCGGCAGGAAAGCCCCTGGTCGGCGGGCCGTTCACCCTTGTCGACCAGACCGGCAAGACCGTCACCGACAAGGACTTCCACGGCAAATACATGCTGATCTATTTCGGCTTCACCTTCTGCCCCGACGTCTGCCCGACCGAGCTTCAGGCCATTGCCGGCGCGCTTGCGCAGCTCGGCGACAAGGCCGCGAAGGTGCAGCCGATCTTTGTCAGCGTCGATCCCGACCGCGATACGCCCGCGGTTCTGGCCAAATACGTGAAGCAGTTCGATCCGCGCCTTATCGGCCTCACGGGCTCGCCCGAGCAGATCGCTGCCGTCGCCAAGGCCTATCGGGTCTTCTACGAGAAGGTGAAGGAAAAGCCCGGCGAGGGCTCCAAGGCGGCCGAGGACGATTACACCGTCGACCATTCTTCCGTGGCCTATCTGATGGGACCTAACGGTGAATTTCTGACCTTTTTCGCGCCCGGCGTCACCCCCGAGCAGATGGCCCAGAAGATCGCCTCCTATCTCTGAAGCGCCGATCCATCTGCGCCATTGGGCCTCACCGGCTTGACGGATGGGCCATGGGGGCCCTATTTTCCACCCATGGACAGGAAACGGCCCGCCAGCTTTGCGCTTCTTAGCGCGCTCCTTCTGGAGCGTGGGCTGCTCTGCGCCTAAGCGCAGAACATAGAACGACCTCACCCACAGTTTCCGATCTTCAGTCCGACGCGCCAGCGAACAGACCCGCTTGGCGCAAAGTCAGTGGCCCGACATGAACACCATTTTTGCCTTGCGACTTATCTCCGGCTGCCGGACCTTGCGCCCGTGGCAGTCCGGCAGTCCCGTGTTTCTTGAGCACGTCTCCGCCACGCATTTCGTCAATTCCAGGAGACAGACATCATGTTGAAGAACCCTGCCGAAAAATACCGTCCCTTTCCGCCGATCGACCTGCCGGATCGCCGCTGGCCGAATAACGTCATTTCGAAGCCGCCGATCTGGATGAGCACGGATCTGCGCGACGGCAATCAGTCGCTGTTCGAGCCCATGAACGCCGATCGCAAGATGCGCATGTTCGAAATGCTGGTCCGCATCGGCTTCAAGCATATCGAAGCGGGCTTCCCTGCCGCGTCCGATACCGATTACGGCTTCATTCGCCAGCTGATCGAGGAGAACAAGGCGGGCGACGACGTCCATATCGAGGTGCTGACCCAGGCGCGGCCCGAGCTCATCACGCGCACCATGGAGTCGCTGAGGGGTGCGAAGAACGCCATTCTGCACTTCTACAACGCCACCGCGCCGAACTTCCGCGAGATCGTCTTCAATCAGGGCAAGCAGGGCGTGAAGTCGATCGCGACCGAAAGCGCGCGCCAGATCAAGGAACTGGCCGCAAAGCAGCCGGAAACGAACTGGACCTTCCAGTACAGCCCCGAGGTCTTCTCCGGCACCGAGCTCGATTTCGCCAAGGAAGTCGTCGATGCGGTGACGGAGGTCTGGGACGCGAACCCGGAACACAAGGTCATCATCAACCTGCCGGCGACGGTGGAGATGGCGCCGCCCAACGTCTATGCCGACCAGATCGAATGGATGCATCGCAACGTCAAGCGCCGCGACGGCATCATTATTTCGCTCCATCCGCATAATGACCGCGGCACGGCGGTGGCCGCCGCCGAGCTCGGCGTCATGGCGGGCGCGGACCGTGTCGAAGGCTGTCTCTTCGGCCATGGCGAGCGCACGGGCAATGTCGATCTCGTCACGCTGGCCCTGAACCTCTACAGCCAGGGCGTCAATCCGGGGCTCGACTTCTCGCAGATCAACGAGGTCGCGCGCACGGTCGAATATTGCACGCAGCTCCCCATCCATCCGCGCCACCCTTACGTGGGCGATCTCGTCTTCACGGCCTTTTCGGGCTCGCATCAGGACGCGATCAAGAAGGGACTGGCGGCGCGCAAGGAAGGCGAGATCTGGCAAGTGCCCTATCTGCCGATCGACCCGGCGGATGTCGGCCGCACCTATGAATCGATCATTCGCGTGAACAGCCAGTCCGGCAAGGGCGGCATTTCCTATCTGCTGGAGGCCGAATATGGCCTTGCCCTGCCGCGCCGGTTGCAGGTCGAATTCTCGTCCGCCGTCCAGAAGGTTACGGACGACACCGGCAAGGAAGTCAGCGCCGCCGATATTTACGGCATTTTCGACCGTGAATATCTGATGCTGACCGAGCCGCTCGAATATCTGAGCCACACGCTCTTCGACGACAATGGCAAGCAGGGCGTGAAGCTCCGTATCCGCCGCTTTGGTGTCGAGGAAACCCTGACCGGCCTTGGCAACGGGCCGATCGACGCGCTGATGCAGGCGCTCAAGGTGCCGGTGCAGGTGCGCCAATACGAAGAGCATTCGCTCGGCCACGGCGCGGATGCCAAGGCGGTTGCCTATGTCGAGGTCGCCGAAGACGGTGTGCCCGGCGATATTTTCGGCGTCGGCGTCGACCCGAACATCATCACGGCATCGTTCAAGGCGGTGATTGGCGGCGCGAACCGGGTGGCGAAGCGCTATTCCGCATCCGAGCAGAAGGCGCGTTTCGGCGGCGCCTATGCCCCGGCGAAATAAGGCAATTACAGGGGAGGCCGGTCACGGCCTCCCCGAAGCTTTCTGAAAAACTGTTGTTTTTCAATGACTTGAATATTGTGTGACGTTTTTTTGGTCACAACGCGGCCTGTTTCCTGTATTGTGCTGCATCGCAGCATCGCATGTCAGAAGGGCCGGCCGATGGTTCTCTATCACCTCTACGAGATCAATCACGCGGCGGTCACGCCCTTCCGCGCGGCAGCCGAACTCAGCCTTTGGGCACTGCGCCATCCGCTCAATCCTTTCGGCGAAACGATCGGCGCCAAGAATATGGCCGCCGCCCTCGATCTTTTCGAAAGCGTGACGCGGCGCTACGGCAAGCCGAAATTCGGCCTCGACGAGACGGAGATCGCGGGAAAGCCCGTGCCGGTGGTCGAGCGCGTCGTCTGGGAAAAGCCTTTCTGCAAACTCATCCATTTCGAGCGCGAGGCCTCGGCGGCGAAGGGGCTTGCGGACCAGCCGAAGCTTCTGATCGTCGCCCCCATGTCGGGCCATTACGCGACGCTGCTCCGGGGCACGGTCGAGGCGATGCTGCCCCATTGCGACGTCTATATCACCGACTGGATCGACGCGCGCGCCGTGCCGCTCTCGGCGGGGAATTTCCACCTCGACGATTATGTCGATTATGTCATCGAGATGATCCAGGCGCTGGGCCCCGATGTGCATGTGCTGGCGGTCTGCCAGCCCTCCGTCCCGGTCTTCGCGGCCGTTGCGGCGATGAACGAGGACAAGGACCCGCACGCGCCCCTCACCATGACGCTGATGGGCGGACCCATCGACACGCGTGAAAGCCCGACCGAAGTGAACCGGCTCGCCACCGAGCGCGGCACCGAATGGTACGAGCGCAATGTCATCACCACCGTTCCAATGCCCCATCCCGGCTTCATGCGTCGCGTCTATCCGGGCTTCGTTCAGCTTTCGGGCTTCATGGCCATGAATCTCGACCGCCACATGGACGCGCACTGGAATTATTTCGACCACATGGTCGAGGGCGACGGCGACAGCGCCCAGAAGCACCGCGAGTTCTATGACGAATATCTTGCGGTCATGGATATGACGGCGGAATTCTATCTCGAGACGGTCGACCGGGTTTTCGTCCGGCATCAACTCCCCAAGGGCGAGCTCTACCACCGCGACCGGCTGGTGCGTCCGCAGGCGATCACGCGCACGGCCCTCATGACCGTCGAGGGAGAGAAGGACGACATCTCCGGCGTCGGCCAGACAAAGGCTGCCCACAAGCTCGCCTCGGAGCTTCCCGCCTCGATGCGCAACCATTGGGAGCAGCCCGGCGTCGGCCATTACGGCGTCTTCAACGGTTCGCGCTGGACGACGGAGATCGCTCCGCGTGTTCGCGACTTTATGGCGAGACATGGCAGGCGCGCCTGAGACCGGCCGGCCGGAAACGCGCCGGACACGAATTAATTTTTCAAAGAATTTCGGGAGCGCTGCGGATTGCTCTTGCGAAGCCGATGGCGACTCGTGTCATGCTTGTCGTAGTTCGTCTCTAGGGGGTGAATGCGTCGAGAGACGATCGCTTGCGGCGCCGATTGCGCTGCCCCTGATGCCGGTGAAAGAATTCGCCACACCATGACGAAACGTACCAAGCCCATTCCGCTTCATATCGACTATCTCGATATCGACGGGCGAACGGTGCCCGTCACTGCGACACATAATCCCCGCGCGCGGCGGATCATCGTCCGCGTCGATCTCACGGCGGGCTCCGTACAGGTCACCTCGCCCTCGCGGCGGGGCATGCTCAATGCGCTGCAATTCGCCCAGGAACAGCGCGAATGGATCGCTGAGCGGCTGGAG
>Ga0255338_1002300_pt1 | contig 28934 bp, 23 predicted proteins | sample MeOH1_35cm_T4_19_FD_203715 | JGI IMG/M metagenome (GOLD analysis project Ga0255338, IMG submission 203715) | Sandy soil microbial communities from University of British Columbia, Vancouver, Canada - MeOH1_35cm_T4_195 | ecosystem: Engineered > Artificial ecosystem > Sand microcosm > Unclassified ...
CGGCATCCTGGCGGTAACTGACTTGTTAACAAACCGAACATGAAGAAGTGGTTGGAAACGATGATCGGCGGCGGGCCGTGGCACGCCTGGGCGGTGGAGGTCGGAGAGACCGCCTATAAAGTGCTGCTGGCAGCGCTCCTGTTTCTGGTCGTTCGCATCCTGATCCTGCGATCCATTCAGGCGGTGATGCGACCCCTCCTGGCGCGCGCGCAGCGGGAGGGAGAAAGCCACGTCTTCCGCCTCCGGACGCTGGAGGGCCTCGCGCGAAGTACGACGACCTATGCCCTGATGTTCCTGACGGCGGTAACCCTACTGAACTCCGTCGGGGTGCCGGTTGCCACGCTGCTCACCGGCGCCGGGGTGGCGGGGCTGGCTCTCTCGTTCGGAGCACAGCGCGTAGTCCGGGATGTACTGACCGGCGCGTTCATCCTGATCGAGGACCAGTTTCGGGTAGGCGAGGTGGTGACATTAGTGCTCACTGCCGGACTGCCGCAGTTGAACGGCACGATTCAAGAGATGGGTCTTCGCACCACCCGCCTGCAAGACTTGTCCGGCAAGCAGGTCTCCGTGGGCAACGGCGACATCACCGTGGTGATTAACCACAACCGGGGACCCGTTACCGCTACCGTGGAAATTGGGGTTCCCGCGGACGCCTCGCTGGATCGACTCCGAGAGTTGGCAGGCGAATTGGACCTCCCCGCCGCGCTCTTTACCGGAGCTGCTGCAATCGAGGGAGTTACCGCCCTGGAGCCAACCCGAATGGTGGTGCGCGTCGCCGCGCCCGCCCGGCCCGGGCATGCCCCGGATGGGGAACTTGCCTTACGCCAGGCGTTCGGCGAGGCATTACGAAAGGCGGAAGTGGAGATCCGGTAGCACGATGCAACTGCGCGCTATGCTCTCACAACAGCGACAGCGCCGTGCCTCGTGCACGCTGGACTCCGTATCGCCTCCGAGAGAAACCTTCGCCTCGCACATCCGGCATTTCACGCCCGTCCGTCCAGAAACCCTGTGCGGCCAGCGCGTGCTTGCTACCGTGGTCGCCAGATTCGGTGGAATGAGCGCCGAACCTCGCGGAAAGTTCTGGAACTGGGAATTCAGAAAGTAAAGGCGGGGACCGGAAAGATCCGGTCCCCGCCATACGCACCGAAGCCAGAGGCACGGCTGCTCTGAAATCGAGTTACAGGCGCACGATCCGGGAGTCTTCGTGACCCTTCATCGCGTTGCGCGTGTCGATGATCAGTTGGCCGTGTGCCAGCAACTGGTCGTAAGCCACGTCGGTATGATCGGTGACGATGACCACCGCATCGGCCGCGGCAATCGTCTCTGGGGTGAACTCGATCGACTGGAACGTGCCGGCGGCCGTGTCCGCGGTAGGCACGAACGGGTCGTGGTAGCACACGTCGGCGCCCTTCGCGAAGAGGCGCTCGATGATGTGCAGCGCGGGGGATTCTCGCATGTCGTCGATGTCCCGCTTATAGGCTACGCCCAACACGATGACGCGCGCCCCGTTGAGGCTCTTCTTCTGGTCGTTCAGCGCGTCCTGCACCAGGCGCACCACCACTTCGGGCATCTGGTCGTTCACCTGGCCGGCCAGCTCGATGAACTTGGCGCAGCCCTGGAACTCCTGTACCTTCCAGGCAAAGTAGAACGGATCGATCGGGATGCAGTGCCCGCCCACGCCGGGGCCCGGGTAGAACGGCATAAACCCGAACGGCTTGGTGGCGGCGGCGTCGATCACTTCCCAGATGTTGATCCCCATCTCGTGGCAGAGGATCGCCATCTCATTGGCCAGCGCGATGTTCACGTGGCGGAAGGTGTTCTCCAAAAGCTTCGCCATTTCGGCCACCCGAGGGGTGCCTACCTGGACCACCTGGTCGATGATGGAGGCATAGACCGCCGCAGCCGTCGCCGTGGCATCGGGCGTGACGCCGCCGACGATCTTCGGGGTGTTCTTGAGACCAAACTTCTTGTTGCCCGGCTCGATGCGCTCGGGGGAGTACGCGAGGAGGAAGTCTTCACCGCAGCGAAGGCCTTTCTGCTCCAGACGCGGCAGCACGATCTCTTGCGTGGTGCCGGGATAGGTGGTGCTCTCCAGGATTACCAGCATTCCGGGGCGCAGGCTGTCCCGCACCATCTCCGTGGCATCCATCACGTACTTGAGGTCCGGCTGCTTGGCCTTGGTGTACGGCGTAGGCACCGTGATGATCACCACATGAGAGCCGGCGATGGCGGCGGCGGGATCAGTCTCCGGGCGGAACCGGCCCTCTTCCCGTTGTTTGGCCACGCTGGCGTCCGGCACGTCGAGAATGTAGGACTCGCCCGCTCGCAGTTGCTGGACCTTATCGGCCGCGACGTCCAGCCCGCGCACGCTGAAGCCGGCTTCCGCCAGGGAGATTGCCAGGGGAAGCCCCACGTAGCCGAGGCCGACCACACAAATCTCTGCCCGGCGAGTTTCAATCAGGTCCCGCAGCTGCGGGGTGGAGACGTATTCTTGAAGCACCATTTCGTTTCCGGTCTTAATGTCGAGTGCGTGACAAGCACAATCGTCGGTGGAAGATACCGCTAGGTTCCGTTGCCGTTTACCTATTTCTGCCGATAAGCAAACAGCAGCTTGGGTAGAGAGGCCTCTCCCTTCAGGCGCTCTGTCGCGTTACCTTCGATGCTCTGAAGTTGCTGGCCCACCGCCGTTCGTGCAGAAGCATTTATTGATAAAGATGACGCCTGCGCGGTCGAATTACAAGCCCTAGCCCACCAAGCCAGCAAGGATGGCAGACCGCTCGCCGGGAGCGGACCCCTTCGATTTACGAGGGCGGCTTCTGCGACGGGCGCGGGAGGGCTTCGGGATGTACAGAAGGGAGGGCGGCCGGGCGCGGCAGCCGGGATTGGGTCTCCAGCCGTTTGATCGCCTCCCTCATCAACTCCAGGTGCGAAGGGGCTGCGGATCGCCGCAGGCTTCGCTCTCGCTCCCGGAGGCGCGGTAACAGCTCCACGGCCCCCAGTTCACCCAGTGCCCAGGCGGCGTAGGCGGCTCGGAACTGGTTAGGGCTCTCCAACAACCGGCGCAGCGCCTCGGTCAACTCGGGGCTGCAGTGGCTTCGGAGGGTCGCGATCCCGTTCCCACCCCCCTGTAGTACGGCGGCGAGCGCATCCACCAGCGTCCCCATCCCCAACTGCCGGAGTGCCGCACCGGCATACGCGCTCAACTGCGGCACTCCCGGTGGGGATTCCTCACCGAGGAGGGGGATGAGCGCGGCGATTGCAGCCGGATCGCCGATCTCGCCGAGCGCCCAGGCGGCATTCGCGCGGAGGTGCGGCTCGCGTTCATCAAGCGCCCGGACGAGGTCAGGAACAGCCACTCGGGCGCGGAGGCTGCCGAGACTCCGGGCGGCTGCCGCGCGGGCCGGGTCACCGTCCCAGAGCATGATTTTGTCGGAAAAGATCTGGCCACCGGGTGCCCGCAGGGCGCGGAGGTGCAGGTCAACATCGTCCTGATCGGCCGAGGCCAGATGGCCGAGATGGTTGAGGACCTCCGCAAATAACTCGAAGAGCGACCTGAGTACCGCGGTCTCTTTGATCACCCCTGCGACCTGGAAATACAACACGTCCACGCCGTCAGGATAACCCGAGGTCATCAACCAGCCCTCGTAGTCCTTGATCGTAAACCGGTTAATGGATGGTTGCGCCAGTAGAAGATCGCGAATCCGGGGGTTCGAAAGGAGCGCACGGACCTTCGCCTCCGAGTTGGACTGTACGACAAACGCCTCGTCGAACAGCGGATCGCCGATCTGCAGGTCCTGCAACCCGAAAAGTTTGGCCAGCGGAGTGCCGAAGCGGGTGCGATAGATGTTGAACTGAAACCGATCCTGGTTCAGGAACGGCGCCCGCAGCCGGGTATAGGTGGTGCTATGCTCGCCGCTCGATTCGGAGTACGTATCCAGTGTCAGGATCCAATCTTTGACCCGGGCCTGCACTTTACTGCCGCGCCATCCGCCCTCCACCAATTCGCCACCGATCTGCGCGCAAAGCTGTGCCCAGACCTCATCGCGGCTAGGTCCGAACAGCGTTTCGAGTATCCGCATCTACGTGCCTCCACGACGGGCGCTCCTGCCCGCCGCGAAGCGGCCCGTCAGGCAGTCGCGCGCCGAGTTGAAGCTGCCACCGAAATTTGCCGATGCTCCTGGATGGCCGTCTCCAGGGTTTCGTGAAGCGTTCGCCCAAATTCGTCCCACGACAGGCAGGGCACCGTCGCGCGAAGTGCCTCCGGCTGCCAGGCACGCTCCAGCGCCGCGCGTAGGCCATCCGCCAGGGCGGATGGGTTCTCGGACGGTACCAGGACGCCGCTTTCGTCCGTCACCAACTCCGGCAAGCCGCCCACGCGGGAGGCGACCACGGGGCGGCCACTCGCCAGTGCTTCCAGTACGACGTTCGGACAGCCCTCGCGTCGGCTCGGCAGGCAGAAGAGATCCGCGGCAGTGATCCAGTCGGCGATCTCCTCATGCGGGCGGCGGCCACAGAAACGCACCCGCTGCCCGATCCCGAGCGCGTCGGCCCGCTGACGCAGCGTCTCCGCCATCCCGCCCGCACCTACCAGCGCGAGATCGAGGGTGTCATCACCAGGTCCGCGCAGTTCCCCCATTGCTTCTATGAGTACATCAACGCCCTTTTCGTGGACGAGGTTTCCCACAAATGTCACCAGACGCCGCTCCGGCGCCAGTCCGAGCCGCTTACGCGCCGCTTGCGAGTCGCGGATGCGGAAGCGCTCGCCATCTACGCCGTTGTGCTGAACCAGCACCCGTTCGGGCGCCACACCCAGTTCGACGACGCGATCCCGGAGCGCCCCACTCACTGTAATGACTTTCGCAGCCTGCTGTAGGCCCCACTCCAGCGGCCGGCGCAGACCGGGATGGGCGGCGAGGGCATTCACGTCCGTACCCAGCACCATCGTCACGACCGGGCAGTTGAATTCCTGCGCCAGCCGCGCCGCCGCAACCCCGTCTGGACACGCCCAGGAGGCCAGGATCGCATCGAACGGAAACTCCCGGTGGATGCGCCGGACGTAGCCGCTGACGGAGGCGTGCATCGTCCAGGGATGGAGTGGGTGAACCTGCGGCACGTGCCAGCATGACGGGTAGACCGCCTCAATGCCGGTAGCCTTACTTCGGGGGGTCACCAGCCATTCCAACGGGCGCCGGGCGCGCTCCCACCAGAGCACCGGCACCACGATTCGCGTGGCGCAATAGGCAGAGAGCGCACGAAAGCCCTGGAGATTGAACGTGCCGCGGGTAGGAACGTGAGGAGATGGATAGAGGTTCGAAAGGATCAGCACCCTGGTCATGCGCACCGTGGCTCCGGCAATAGTACGAGCGGCACCGGTAAAGAGGCCATCCGGGAATTGCCAGGAGAGGCGGCATGCGTGCACGTTATGGGCAGACTAATGACGCTGGAGCGGGTCCGGACACGTGCGTGCCTGTCCGGTGCGGCAACCGGCATCGCGAGGTCTTGACCACCTTCCTAGCCTGGCTGCCTCTCCCGCCAGGCTTTTGGGAGAAGGAGCCAAGCTGGACTGAGCTGCGCGGCCCATACTTACCGGTTCTGATAAAAGGAGGTCGGCCGGGGTTCCAAACTTATGCCGGCTGGAGCCAGGGCAGAAGGCGGCTCAGCTCCGGGATCGCCTCTTCCACGGCCGACTCGCCCAGAGCTACGTAGGCGCGGCCCGCAGTGAAGTCACGCAGTCCGAGACGCATGGTGGCTTTGAACGGGACCTCGATCATCATGTCTGACTGCTGCGCCGCATGCTCGGTCATCCGCGCCCGCATCATTTCGATTGACTTGGCGAGAACGTAGGCCATTCCGGGCGAGGAGCCCTGCGACGTTGCCGAGTGAGCCACGGAGGGCCGCGAAGGTGGCGAGATGCCCAGACGGATGCCGATCACGATGTCGGCACCTAGGTCACGCGCGGCGCTCACGGGCACCGGGCTGATCATGCTGCCATCCACCAGGGTGTAGGGCCCAATCCGCTGAGCCGGGTAAAGTCCCGGAATGGCAATACTGGCGAGTAGCGCCGGGCGGAGTAGCCCGGTGCGGAAGTGAACCTCTTGAAATGAGACCAGATCCGCGGCGACCACGGATAGGGGCACGTCGAGCCCTTCGAAATCCCGGGAGCCGAGGGCGTGTTCCAGCAGGCGCTCCAGCTTTCGGAACGACAGCATGGAGTTGAGTGGCCAGGTCGGCTTGAACGTTGCGCGCCCGGCCTGATCCATCAACGATAAGGAGTGCTCAGGGTCGAATCCCGCGGCAAACGCCGCCGCCGAGGTGGCGCCGATGCTGGTACCGGCGACGTAGTCGATGGGGATGCCCGCCTTCCGCATCGCGAACTGCGTGCCGAAGTGCGCATAGCCACGCTGTCCCCCGCTGCCGAAAGCAACTCCCACTTTCAAGCCCAGCAAGTCGCGCGCCACCCAGCCGAGCGACCGCCCGGCAGGAGTCTTCGGGGCCAGCAGCCCCAGGGCAAGACCTTCCTCATCACCGGGAGTGAGGGCGGGAACCAGAACCTGATGGTCGCGATCCGGTCGGATCTGCACGTTAGAATCGGCCCAGCCGCACAGGTGATACTCTTCCGCCGGGACGGCTACGGAGGCGCGAAGCGGGCCGAGGCGCAGCGTGCGCCGGGCGGGCGGCACCTCCGGCCAGTCCGCCGGCAGTTGCACCAGTGTGAGCGCGTAGCTCCGTGACAGTTCCGCCACCGTCGCGGCGAGCATACTCGGCGAGAATGCTCCCGTAGGGTGCACCAGACGCACGGTGGCGCCGCGAGCTCGGCCTATTGGGCGGTGGGGGCGATCAAGGGGCAGCTCAGCAGGCTCTGCGAGTCGAACCAGGTCTTCACAGACGCGGCCTTCCCCCACTACGAGAAGGAGACAGGGCCGGCGGGAGTGCCACGCGGCGCTGCAGGCTACCCCGTAGCCGAGCAGCGGCGGTCCGCCGTGATCCAGGAGAAAGGCAACTCGCCCGGGCGGGGTCCTTTCCCCAGGCGCTTCTCGGGGCGTGAGCCCCTGCGGCAAACAATAGGTCTCGAACTGCACCGTGACTGTACCGAAATCCCTTTGCCCGCTGGGCGACTTCCGCGGCGGAACCGGAGAGGAGCGAAGGAGGAGGCTTGTGAAGCGATCCATCCGCTTCTAATCTAGCAGACGCACACAAAAGCGCCAGTGAGCCATTGGGTGGATGTGATCTATTTCACCCCGGCGCCCATGAAGCGTTTCAGCAGACGCGCTGGGGTCGGGTGAACCCCGACCCCAGCACTCTTCTACTGTTATAGACGGCAGTTTTGTCCCCGGAGATGAGCCGGGACTAGGCCGAGGTAGGCGCCGCATTGGGAGGCGGCATGAATCCAATCTCGATCATGTGGCGGAAGAACACGTCCTGGCACGGTTGGTCGAGCGGCGGATAGTTCAGCCCCCCGGTCACGCTGCGGACGTTTTCATAGCCATACGTGGGCCGGTACTCGCCGGTGAACATGTCGAAGAAGTTCAGGTCGCTTCCCCCGATCTTCTCCGTCAAGAACTCCAGCAGCCCGTACAACTCGTTCGTCTCCGGCGAGGTCTTCATCAGTTCCTGGAGCCAGTAGTCCAGCTCCACCAGTTTCAACTCGTAACCGGCGGCCTGCATCAGCAGCCCCACGTCTCCCAGCCGAACTGTGTCCGGAGTGAAGATGTGGTAGCTCTTTCCCCAGGCATTCGGATCGAGGGCCAGCCGCACCATCATCCGGCTCACGCCGTCGACCGGCGTCAAGCTCACGGTCATGTCACTGTCCGGGAAGAGACCGAGTTGCACGCAGCCCTTGGCCAGGCGGCAGACGAAATCGCCGGTCTGGCAGTCGCCGGTCTGGCTGTGCGCAAAGACCATGCCGAGGCGCAGGATCGTGGTCGGCACGCCGCGCCGGGCGGCCTCCTTGATGTGCTGTTCGGACACCCACTTACTCTGCGGATAACCGCCGTGCAGCTTCGCGGGTGCTTCCACCGAGTGGTCCTCGTGGAGCGTAGGGATCCCGAACCGCTCCGGCGAGTTGAAAACACTCACCGAGGAGACGAAGTGCACCGGCTTCAGGTGGTGCCTGGTGGCCATGCGGAGCATGACCAGCGTGGAGTCCACGTTCGACGGCTTGAGGCCCTCGTAGGGGGTGACCCAGTTCACCGTGGCGCCGTTGTGGAACAGCGCGTCCATGTTCTCGGTGAGGTCTTCCACCTGGGCGTCCGTCAGTCCCATCTGCGGGCGAGAAAGATCCCCCAGCACCGGCACGATGCGGGACGCAAACTCCTCGTTCCAGCCCGGCAGTTCACGCTGCTTCTTGATGAGGCGATCGTGAGCGTGCTCCGGAGAGCGGCCGCGGGTGAGGCAGTACACGGTCGCGGGCGTATCCGTGAGGAAGTGCTGCACCAGGTAGGAGCCCACAAAGCCAGTGGCTCCGGTGATGAAGATCTTCTCCGGCAGGCCCGGCTTGACCGGCGGGACGCCTTCGGCGGTGATGCCCGGCTCCAACTCGGCTTCGGCGGCGAAGTCCACCTGGTCCGAGCCGTCCTCCGTCTCGCCGGAGATACGCGCGGCGAGCCAGGAGCCCAGCTTTGCGACGCTGGCATCATTGAAGAAGAGGCCATGCGGGATGGTGAGACCCAGCGCGCTCCGGATTTCCATGTTCAGCTTCACCAGCATCACGGAATCGATGCCGAGATTCGCGAAACTGCCGTCGAGGCCCGGATCCTCTGCGGAGATGCGCAGCACCCGCGCCAGGTGGCGGCGCACGAAGTCTCCCAGCAGCGCATCCCGCTCTTCCCGTGGTACCGCCAGTACCTGCTCGCGGCTCAGCGGCGCGATCGGCTCCTCCGCCTCGTCTTCGGCATCCAGGCTCCACTCACCCTGCGCCACGCGTGCACTGCACCCGGTGCGCTGGATCTTGCCCGAGCTGGTACGGGGGATCTCGTTCGCGCCGACCAGCAGCACTCCGGAGACGTCGATGCCGTGGTTCTTCGCCACGGCGCGGCGGGCTGCCGTGATGAGCTTCCGGCCGTCTTCCGGCACTACCGAAAGCTCGATGGCGAGGGCCAACTGCTCTTCACTGTTCACTTCCACCGGGAATGCCGCGCAAATCGCGCCCGCAAACCCCGCGTGCGAACCGCGTACGGTCGCTTCGATGTCCGTCGGATAGTGGTTCTTTCCGCGGATGATGACAATCTCTTTCAATCGGCCCGTGATGAAGAGCTGATTGTCTCGCAGGTACCCCAGGTCACCGGTTCGCAGGAACGGCCCCTCGGAAGAGCCGGCGATCCGCCCCTGGAACGTCTCTGCCGTGGCGTCCGGCCGATCCCAGTAGCCCAGAGCGATGCTGGCGCCGGCCGCCCAGATCTCCCCTACCTCGCCCGGGCCGCACGGCTCCAGGGTGTCGGGGCGTACGATGCGTACGTCGATCCCGTCGAGCGGTGCGCCGGTAGAGATCAGATCGACCGCGTTCTCATCCCATGCCGGGGCCGTCTCGACACGGCTCTGGAGCAGGGCCGCGCGCACGATCCGGGCCGAGGCCACCTCGTGCTCCGGCGAGTCGCACGCGATGCAGGCCGCCGACTCGGTAAGCCCATAGATCGGGCAGTAAATCTCCTTGCGGAACCCGGACGGCCTGAACATCGCCGTGAAATGCTCCAGCGATGCACGACGCACCGCTTCCGCACCCGCCAGGGCCGAGCGGAGGTTGCTGAGATCCAGCCCCTTCAGGTCTTCCGGCTCGTGCGCGTTGGCACACAGGTCGTACGCGGAGCTAAAGGCGCCGCTGTGGGCGATCTTGTAGCGGCTGAGCACGGACGGCCAGCGCTGCGGGCGCTCCATGAACCGCTGCGGAGAGAAGGTGATGTTCGTGGCGCCCGCGGCGATCGGCATGAGCACGCCGTAGCAAAGACCGCCAATGTGGAACGGCGGCAGCCAGTAGCAGACCTTGTCGTCCGGAGTGATCCCGACCCGCTTGCCCACGGAAATCGCCGTGTGCAGCAGGTTACCGTGGCTCAACATGACCCCTTTGGGCTTGCCTGTAGAACCGGAAGTATAAAGGAGGCACGCCAGATCATCTGTTTGCGGAGACACTTCCGGCAGGTCGCTGCCGGCGTCTTCAACGCGATCCACGGCAATCCAGCGCAGCTCCGCAAGCACGGGAAAGTCGACGAGCGCCGGCTCCGCGACGCTGCCCAACTCTGAGATGGTGAGAATCGCGCGGGCGCCGGAGTCCTGGGCGATGCCCTGGAGCGTGGTGAGATTCTGTTCCAGCTTGCGCGGGTCGGGCGGATAGACCGGCACGGCCACCGCACCGGCGTGGAGACAGCCGAAGAACGCAACTACGAACTCTGGTCCCGGAGGGGAGGCCACCAGCACGCGGTCCCCTGCGGAGATGCTTTCCCGCAGGACAGCGGCTACAGCGCGGGAACGGCGCTCGATCTCTGCATAGGTGAGCGGCAGCTCCGTCGTCTCTCCATCCACGAGATAGACGAAGGCGCTCTTGTCGGGCTGTTCCGCCGCGCGCTCATGAAGCAGGTGGATCAGACTGGGGAAATGCTTCGCTTTCGTGTCCACCAGGGATACCTCCAAAAAACTCAAGTGTGACTACACCAACCGGTCAGGCAGCCGGCGCCACCGCGTGGCACCGGTCGTGAGGTTAGCCAGTGCTCATTAGCCACGTCCGGGCGGTATCCCTGCCTGCGCGGGTCATCCTTCCGAAGGGTAGGCAAGCTCGCCATCCGCCCGAGCCGCCGTTCTAAACCCGCGCGGGAGACGCCTTCAAACGGGGCGGTACTTCCGCGCGGAAAAGGTGGATCGACGCGATTGAAAGTGCTGCCTGTACCGCTCCGAAGCCTCCCATGGCCACAGGGAACCCCCACTGCTGGAGTGCCCACCCAAAGATCAGGCTGCCCAGGCCGAAGCCGAGAAACAAGATAAAGCCGTTAAGACCCATGGCCTGCCCGCGCCGGGCGGGAGCCAGCGTCGTGACGATACCCACCAGCAGCGGATGCGACATGTCGAACCCGAGCGACAGCGCGGTAATCGCCACCACCGCAGCCCACATCGGCACCGCGAGCATCAAGGTCGCGCCCGCGAGAGTGGCCAGGGCCAGGCCCCACGGCAGCACCTTGCCCCTGCCCCTCCGATCCACCAGTTTGCCCAGCACCGGGCCTAACAGAAATCCGGGTACGCCGTAGCCCAGCAGCGCCAGGCCGATCCCTGCCTCTCCCAGATGAAAGCGATCCGAGAGATAGACCCCCAACCAGGTAAACGTTCCGGAATGGAACACGCCATTCAGGAAGATATATAGGAAGGTGTAGCGAGCGCGTGCGGTGGATACAAGCGCCGCATATCCCCGTAGGATCTCGCAAGGGGCAGACCCGCGCACGCGCCCCGGGGCGGCATCGAGCCGCGACCAGTAGGGAGCCAGCGCTACGAGCGGCAGGAGACTGAGCAGGGACACTCCTACGAACAGCCCGCGCCAGCCAATTAGCGGCGTGAGCAGCCCACCCAGGGTGGAGCCGCACGCCGAGCCGCCGGCAATCGCGCCGAACAGCCACCCCAGGGCGTGGCCACGCTCGTCTTCGGGAAAGAGGTCGCCGGTGAGGGTGAGCGCGATGAGCGCGATCCCGCCTCCTCCCGCCGCAGTGGCAATCCGCCAGAGGATTAACGCATTTACGGAATGCGCCGTGGCAGTGAGCCCGCAGCAGACCGCGAAGAGAGTGAGGCAGAAGAAGAGGATGCCGCGTCTACCGAAACGGTCCGCGAGGACACCGTAGGTAATGCTCCCCACGCCATACGGCAAAAGATAAGCCGGCACCATCATGCCGGCCGCCTGCCGGGATACCTGAAACTGCTCTGCAATGTACGGAATGAGCGGCGCGACCATGTACGCCTGAAAAAACAGCGCGAACAATGCCGCAAGCAAGCAGCGCAGCAGCCCATGCCTCCATTCCGGAGGGACATCCAACGGCACACTGGAAGCGCTGTCGGGGGGCGCCAGAACGGGGGCGCATTGCGGCTGGAGGGGCATCAGACAGACTTCACTTCGCGGAGCGCCGCCGGGCGACGCGCGGCTCGAGGCGTGGATAAAGGGAGTATATACACCTATAATCCAGGTGTAAACTGCAAGCGCCGGAGGTGTCGGATGAACGAAGGCCTACCCCTCGAACTCTGTAATTGCCACGCCCTGCGCCGCGCATCCCGGCACTTAACCCAGCTCTATGACCGGCACCTGGCGCCCCATGGGCTCACAGTGAGCCAGTATGCCCTGGTCGCCCGCCTCGTCCGGTGCGGCCCCCGATCGATTCACGTGCTGGCCCATGAATTGCTCATGGACCGGACCACTCTGGCCCGGAATCTCAAGCCCCTGGAGCGTGACGGCCTCATCTCGCTTGAGATCGACGCAAACGACCGGCGCAGCAAGACCGTGGACGTCACCGAACTAGGCCGGAGCATCATCCGGCGAGCGCAACCCGCCTGGGAAGCGGCGCAGCGCCACTTCGAGGTGGCGTTCGGAAGCGCACGAGCCACGCAACTCCGGACCTTGCTCCAAGCCGTTGCGGAATGCGAGTTAGTTGACCCCCAGCCTGACTGACGGTGGAGTTCGCGGATTCGAAACTGAACGCGTGCGGGCGGCAGCATAGCCGGTGCCCGAGTCATCCCCCGCCATCCCTGGTGGCTACGAACAAAAGACCCGAGAGACAGACGGATTGTCCCTCGTTCGCACTTAGAGCTTTCTCCCGGTAGGCGTACGCACCGGTCGCGAGCGAAGCGTCGGGCAAGGTTGGTAGGATTCCGGGATGTTAGAGGGCGAATCCCCTGCTAACCGAGCGATTCTATGCCGGGGATCAAGGGGACGATTTGTCTGGGTACCGCTTTAGTCTGGTCGTCGACTTTTCTATAAGCGTGAGAAGAAGGTGGCAGGGTGAACGATTTGCACAGCGCCCGCTCGACTAATCTCGAAACAATCGGTCGCCTGAGCTGAAAGCATTCGTCGGCCTTCACGGGGATGTGAAAGCGGCTCCAGGCACAAATAGCTGTCCGCCCTACGTTTCGGGGTTTTAGCAAGCGAACGCCTCGAAACATGGATTTAACACGAAAGAGATTTTGCCTTAACCGAGAGGAAGCTTCGGCGTAATACGTCCGGCTTACACTTACCTCGTTCGCACCGGGCAACGAGGCCCTATCGTAAGTAGCGCAGCTTGCTAGCTCGCCTACCTGACGACCGTTGATAGGGAGACCGGACTTATGTTGTTATCCGAAGTCATTGAGAGCGCCCGTCAGGGCGACGCCCGATCCCGAGAGCAAATCTCCGAGTTGCTGCGCGACCGCGTGGTGCGCACCGCCGGCCACTACGCCAGCATCACGGGGATGGATCGGGAAGACCTGCAGCAGGAGATGTGGCTCGGTATGATGCTGGGCCTGCAGAGCGTAGACGTGACCATTGGCGATCCACTCTACTACCTGTTCCTGCGCGGCAAGTGGCGCCTGTTGGAGGCGATCCGCCGCTCCGAGCGAGAGCGCGCCGATTCGCTGGATGCCGGAGCGCCGGTGCCGGACCGCGCCCGGTTCGAAGAAGAAGTGTGGTCCCGCTGGGAAGCGGTCCGCCTCGCCGGCCGCTTGCGCGGTCCGCAGCGAGCCATTCTTTACGGTTTGCTGGAGGGCTACCTCCAGGAAGAGTTGGCCCAGTCTCTGGGATGCACGGCAGCGAACATCTCGTACCACGTGCGCAAGATCCGCGAGGGCTTTCGGGCCCTCAGCGCGGAGAATGTGGCCGCCTGAAACCGAGGGTAACACGGCCACCTCGGTTGCCAAGCGCAAACTTGGCGCTACGAACAGAGGAGATCTAAAGAATGGAACGACGCTGGATACTATCCGCCGTCGCAGCGCTGGCAGTATCGGCACCCGTTATGGCAGAGGAGCTGGCGCCCGCCACCGCTCCCGAGCCGGCGGCGCCCGTTGCGAGCAGCATGCCCGAATCCGCTGCACCGACCGAGCAGCCCGCCGCTTCCGAAGCTCCGAAGGAAGCGCCTTCGGATGCGCCCGTTCGTCTGGCGCAGGCCACCCCCGCTCCGGCGCCCGCCGCAGCCCCGGCCGAAGAGGCGCCGAAGACCCCGAAGTTCACCTTCGGGGGGCAGACAGACTTCTATTTCACCAGCAACCTGAACAACCCATGGAACGGCAAGAACGGCCTCCGCGCGTGGGACATCAAGGACGAGCACGGCCCTCACCTCGGACTGATCGAGCTGTGGGGGGAGTACGCCCGCGATCCCATCGGCGGCCGCATCGACCTGAACTTCGGCTCCACCGCCCGCCTGAACGGCTCGACTGAGCAGGCGGATGCTGATTGGCTGCAATACTTCCAGCAAGCCTACATCAGCGCGAACCTGACGAAGGATGGAAAGAACTGGATCGACTTCGGCAAATATGTCACTCCCATCGGCGCCGAGGTAATCGAACCGGCCGGCAACTGGCTCTACAGCCAGGGCGTGATGTTTACCTGGCCGATCCCCTTCTGGCACTTCGGCGGCCGGATCACCCACAAGTTCAATGACACCGACTGGGTGATGGTGCACGTCAACAACGGCTGGGGCACCGTAACCAGGCCCGCAGATGCCGGCCCGAACTTCGGCATCACGGGCAGCAAGGTGTTCAGCCCGCAGTGGACGGTTACCGGCAGCTACCTGGGCGGCGAAAACTTCGCGGGCATCAACGAGCCGTCCTGGCGCCACCTCCTCAACAGCGTGGTGGCCTACAAGCCCAGCGAGAGCTCGAAGTTCAGCTACCTCTTCGACCTCACGCTGGGGCTTCAGAACAACTTCGCGCTGGAACCGGGCAACGACTCGACCGCAACCTGGTACGGCATCCAGGCGCAGACGAAGTACGCCTTCAAGCCGAACCAGTACGCCACCGCCCGGTTCGAGTACCTGCACGACGGCGACGGCGCCCTGTTTGGGAATGACCTGGACGTCTTCACGTTCACCGCTGGCTACACCCGGGTGTTCAACAAGCACTTCCAGGCCCGGGCGGAATACCGCCACGACCTCACCGGTGGCGGAAAGGCCTTTGCCGACGAGCGACGAGGCACGTTCACGGCGGACCAGGGGACCTTCATCCTGGGCGCCATCGTGACCTACTAGGAAAGCGGTAATCCGGTAGCATCCGGAGCCGATCGGCAGGCGGGCGTCCCCCGCCTGCCACCCCACCCCTTACCAAATAAAAGATCTGCAAACACTGAACCACCGGCACCAGGTCGAAGCCGACCGGTGTCAGGGACAGCGCCGTTCCTGGCAGTGGCAAACGCAGAAGCAACTAGTCTACATCCAGGAAAGGCGAAAGCTATGACTACCCTAGTTCAGCGGATGCGCCGAAACGCATGGCTGCTGGCTGTAACCTGTCTCGTGACAGGGTTTGCACTCACCTCCTCGCGCCCGGCCTGGGCACAAGATCCTTCCGGTTCCAAGACCGGCGTCGCGGCGGACGCGCAGGGAGCCGGCGGCGCCGTAGTACCATCGGAACCCACGGACAAGAGTGCGCCGGACTATGCCGACAAACTGAAGTCTTACACTGAATTTCAGGAAGGGATGAAGAACCCGGCGACGGCCGCCGCCCTGGAGTCTTCCGGGCAAAACCGCATCGCCATCAACATGGTCTGGATGCTGGTTTGCGGCTTCATGGTCATGTTCATGCAGGCCGGGTTTGCAATGGTGGAAGCCGGCTTTTGCCGGAAGAAGCATGCCGCTCACGTCATGATGACGAACTTCATGATCTATCCCATTGGGATGCTCGGCTTCTACATCTGCGGCTTTGCCTTGATGTTCGGAGCCGTGGGCGCCCTCGGATCGATCGGCGGCACCTCTCCACTGACCACTGGCACCGAACTCGGATTTCCGGTTAACGGCGTCAACATGGGGCTGATCGCCTGGAACCCCAGCGCCTTCTTCCTCCAGAAGGGCACCTATGACGTCGGTGTGTTCGCCTTCTTCCTCTTCCAGATGGTGTTCATGGATACCACCTGCACCATCCCCACGGGCGCGATGGCGGAACGATGGAAGTATTCGGCGTTCGTGGTCTACGGGTTCTTTATCTCCACGATTATTTACCCGATCTTCGGCAACTGGGTCTGGGGCGGCGGCTGGCTGGCGATGTTGGGCCAGGCGTTCCACCTCGGCAACGGCACCGCAGACTTCGCCGGTAGCTCAGTCGTCCACATGGTCGGCGGCTTCGTAGGACTGGCGGGCGCTCTGGTCCTCGGACCGCGCCTTGGTAAGTTCAACCGGGACGGCAGCCCTAACGTAATGCCGGCCCACAACCTGCCGATGGCGCTGGTAGGCACCTTCATCCTGGCCTTCGGTTGGTTTGGCTTCAACCCGGGCTCGATGCTCGCCGCGTCCGGTGGCGGCAGCCTCCGCATCGGGATCGTTGCAGTCGCCACCATGCTCGCTTCCGCGACCGGTGCGATGTCCGCGATGCTCTATATGTGGGCTCGTTACAAGAAGCCCGACCCGTCGATGTGTGTCAACGGGATGCTGGCCGGCCTGGTCGCGATTACCGCGCCCTCCGGCTGGGTGGACTCGATGGGGGCCTGCATCATCGGTGCGGTGGCCGGCATCCTGGTCTGCATCGCAGTGACCACCATGGAGAAGATGGGCGTAGACGATCCGGTAGGCGCCTTCTCGGTCCACGGTATCTGCGGCGCCTGGGGTGTAATCTCCGTGGGCCTCTTCGCAGACGGTACCTTCGGCGGCGGTCTAAACGGCGTCTCCACCAACGTGACCGGCCTCTTCTATGGCGGCGGCGCGGGCCAGCTTATGGCACAGCTCATCGCGGTGGGGGTCTGTGCGATTTGGTCCTTCGGTATGGGCTTCGCCTTCTTCAAGGTCCAGGATAAGGTGATGGGTATCCGCTCCTCGAAGGAAGATGAGTTGGCCGGTCTGGACGTGCCGGAGATGGGCGTGGAAGCTTATCCGGAAGATCACGTCGCCCACGGTATGGGCGGCAGCGCTATCCCCACGGGTGTGCCGGTAGGCGCGATGGCGGTGGAGGGCTAGGCCCTGCACGCGAGCGGCTCCGGTTCAACGACCTGTTAGGGGGATCTTGGGAGTGTGGGTGCGAAAGATCTGGGCACCCACCTCCCCATTCAATCTCGCCACGGTGGTGAGCAAGAGCTGATCGGAGAACAAAGATGATCAAGATCGAGGCCGTGATCCGGCCGGAGCGGTTGGACGACGTGAAGTCGGCACTGGACGAGATCGGGATCCACGGGATCACGGTGCAGGAAGTCCGGGGAGCGGGCCAGCAGCGGGGCTACGTGCATCGGTATCGCGGCGCGGAGTACCGGGTGAACCTGCTGGAGAAGATCAAGCTGGAGACGGTGGTCACGGATGCTCAGGTGGAGGAAGCGGTCCAGGTGATCGTTAACTCCGGCCGCACCGGGGAAGTGGGCGACGGCAAGATCTTCCTGATCCCCGTATCCGACGCCATCCGGGTTCGCACCGGTGATCGCGGAGAGACCGCGATCGGCTAGAAGTAGTAACGCTGGGGTGCTATCCCAGAAACAACGAAGGGGTGGGTAACGTTCATGTTACCCACCCCTTCGTTGTTTCTGGGTGGCCCCAAGTAGCAAAACACCGACCTTCGCCCGGCGGTTGAGACCGCGGCAATAACCTACATGAAGTCCGCCCACGTGAACTCGATGCACCGGCATCACTTGAGCCGGAGTGCCAAGGGGTCCGAGGAAGTAGACGCATCGCGTGGGAGTCCGGCGGGCAGAGAGGTCGCGATCTCCCATTCCCCATTCCCCATGCGCCCTGCGGAACGGAGCAGCAGTCCCGTTATGGAAGCTGGTCCAAGGAGTGCGCCCGCGATCGACCTGCCGGCGATGTTAGAAGCGGAGGAAGCCCATCCGACTGGGACCCGGCAGCAAGGGAGGAACTACCGCGGGGCCGGGTGTCTGGGTCGGTAGTCGACCTTCCGGCTGACGTCCTCTGGTGTCGGGGAACGCGTCATCTCCTACGCCGGCAGCATGAACGTAGGCGAAGCTTGCGGACAGGACGCCGTAGTGCGGCGGCGGCTGGCGGCCCGCCAGCCGCCAGTCGCCGGCAGCAGGTGGGGACTCAGGCGGCTTTCGGACTACGGGAGAGGCTCCACTTGAGCAATGACGGCGTGATCAGCGTAGTTACCATCACCACGATCACTACGGCTCCGAATGCGCCTGGATCGAGGACCGGCATCGTCTGGCCGTTCGGTCCCGTCACGTGAAGGCCCAGGCCGATGTTGGCGAAGATCAGACCCACTTCTCCGCGGGGAATCATTCCAAAGCCTACGGAGAGACGGTCGAGCCCCTTCTGAAGCACTCCGAGTCCGCACACTTGTTTGCCGATGATAGCCACCGCCGTAAGCGCCAGCGCGAGCGCTAGCGTGCTCGGTTCCGTGAGTGCGCTCAGATCGACGTTCATGCCAGTCGTGGCGAAAAAGATCGGAATCAGGAACGCGCCGATGGGGCGGACCAGCTCTTCGAGGTGGTGCTCACCCCGATCCGTGAAGTCCTGGTAATGGACCCGGTCCAGGATCAGTCCGGCAGCGAAGGCGCCCACGATGGGAGCGAGCCCGATCTCGGCTGCAAGCCGCGCCAGCAAGAAGCAGAATCCCAGGCTGGTGACCAGCAGCATGTGTTGGACGTTAAGGAAGCTCGCGACCCGGAACAACCGCGGCGCGACGACCGTACCCAGCGCGATTGAGCCGAACAAGAAGACAACCGCCTTGAGCACGATGATGATTACCGCAGCGGGCGGCAGCGCCGCGCCGCCACCAGCGGCGGTCACCAGCCCGCCTACCACTGCCAGCACGACCAGGCCCATCACATCGTCGATTACGGCGGCTCCGAGCACGATCTGCGCTTCCGGACGCTGGAGTTGGCCGAGGTCCTTCAACACGCGTGCGGTGAGACCCACGCTGGTAGCGCACAGCGCCGCGCCGATGAATACGTGGGCTAGTGGATGCGCTTGCGGCAGCATAACCCGCGCCACGCCCCAACCCAGCAGCGAAGGCGCCACCACGCCGAGCGTAGCTACCACCAGTGCCGACGCGCCCACGCGGCGCATGTCGTCCATATTGCTTTCGAGGCCCACCTCGAACAGCAACAGGATCACGCCTAGCTGGCTGAGCGCCATGATCCCGCTCTGGTGACGGAGGAACTCCAGTCCGTGGATGTGGAGCAGCGGCAGGTTGCCAATGATGATGCCGGCACCAATCTCGCCGAGCACTGCCGGCTGGCCCGCCCGCTCGAAGATCTCGCCGGCGAGCTTCGCGCCGACGAGGATGACGATCAGCCCCACCAGGAGCTCACCGGTCTGCCGGGTCTCGTCGTGCTCGGCCGAAGCCGCAGGTCCGGGAGAGTCGGGCGCCGCGCCGCGGTCCGCGCGGGCGGGCGACAGAAACATTGCCAGGGCCAGTCCGATTGCCAGACCAGCCACCAGCACGGTGCGTACTGCACGGGGGATCATTGGTTACCAGGGCCTAGTCGCCACCAGCCGAAAACCTCGCGCCCTGCGGATCAATGCCCCTGCAGGGCGCAGGGAGCGGCCAGGCTGCTCTAAAAGGAGAGGTGCATGACGACATAGAGCGCCACCGAAAGCAGGGTGGTGCCGTAAATCGCCTTCCGGACTGCAGTGCGCAGCGCGAGATACTCTGCGCCGCGAACGTACGCTTCCCGCTGCTCCGTAGTCAACTGCTCAACAGCCGGCGACCCGAGTTGCCGCGTCCAAGCACGATAGGCCTTAACGTAGCGAAAGGCACAAAAGCCAATTAGCGCCAATATGACGTAACTGAGCGCCACATGAATCATTTCGTTACTCCTGGATGTCGATGTCGGCTGTAATTGTTACGAGGGATCAGCCGTTCATCGTCTGGTAAGTGTAGCTTGGACGAGTTACGTGGATGGGTCCGCCATGTAACAACCAGGAGAACACCGTGTTAACGGGATGTTTCCGCAGCCACACCGCTTGCTTGTTGCCACGTCCCGCGTTAGACCCTCCTGCAAGCTGTTCTGAAAAGCCGTTTGACTAACCGCTTGGGATTACACGAAGTGCCAGCTATAGGACTCCCGCATGCTGGCGCAACTGTGGATCATCATACTTGGGCTCCTCGGACCGGCCGTAGGCGGAGTGCTTCCAGGAAGCTACGCCCCCACGCCCGCGTACCGGGCGCGAGCGAGCAGGCGCAGCAATCTCGAGCCGTACCAGTGCCCGCCGCATGCAGCGCTCGAAGCGGAGGAGTTTCCTCGCCAGGCCACCCTCAGCCGGCTTCCATCCCGCCAGCGTCGCCAATCGTCATCCTCCGCTCGTGCCGTCGTAATGCGGGGAGCCGCTGAAGGCGGCGTTCTCGAGTACCGCACGTCCCCTGCGGCCGTTCCGCCACTGCGAAAGCGACGTGGTCGGCGCAAAGCCGCCCGTGATCCCCCATCCGCCCCTCGGAGAGCACTGAAATACATCGGTGCCCCCCTGCTCTCTTTGCGAGACGCCTAGCTCCAGGCCTGGTTCGAACTGCCAGCTCGTCGTGTGTTTTCCGCACCCGGGGCCGGCTTAGCCCTGGCCTGTCGCGCGCCTATCGGCCCTGCCCGCTCGCTCGGCAGCACTGCGTCTCGCGAACTGGTTTCCCGGCTATCCCGGCTCTTCGTTCGCCTCGGCCACGGTGCCCCGCTCCCGGCCCAGCGGACTATACATTTTTCGCCGTCGCGGGCTTCGCGGCGCCACGACGGCGCGTTCTGGAGATCATTGATGATGCACTGGCTTTCGCCACGCGCCTGGCGCACCTCCGCAGCCCTATTTGGGCTACTCCTCTCGCTGGCCCCCACCCTGGCCCACGCCCAGGAAGCTTCGCCGGCGGCACCGGCAGCCGCAACGGCCGCCGCTCCCACCGCGGACGCCGCGGCAACCGTCGCACCTGTTTTCGATTCGGGTGACACTGCCTGGATCGTGGTCTCGGCCGCGTTGGTCCTGCTGATGACGCCCGGCCTCGCCTTCTTTTACGGCGGCATGGTCCGGCGCAAGAATGTCCTCGGCACGCTCATGCAGAGCTTCATCGCGATGGGCGTCATCACGGTTATCTGGGTAGTCTGCGGTTACAGTCTCGGCTTTTCGGAAGGGGGTCCATTCATCGGCGGCCTCAAGTGGGCTTTCCTGAACGGGGTCAGCGCCTCCGAAGTGAGCCCGTACTACATGGACCGGGGTAAGGGCACCATCCCGCACCAGTTATACATGGTGTTCCAGATGATGTTCGCCATCATCACCCCCGCATTGATCAGTGGCGCGTTTGCGGAGCGCAAAAAGTTCTCCGCCTACCTGTTGTTCATCACACTCTGGTCGCTGGTGGTCTACATTCCCATCGCGCACTGGGTGTGGGGCTCGGACGGCTGGCTCTACAAACTCGGCGCCCTCGACTTCGCCGGCGGCACGGTAGTCCACATCAGTTCCGGTGTCACGGCGCTGGTTGCGGCACTCTTCATCGGCAAGCGACAGGGATACCCCCACGAGGAGATGCGGCCCCACGATCTGCCGATGACCCTGCTGGGCACGGGCCTGCTGTGGTTTGGGTGGTTCGGCTTTAACGGCGGCAGCTCCCTCGCGGCCGACGGCCTGGGCGTGGCGGCATTCGTCAACACCCACGTGGCCGCGGGCGCGGCGATGCTGGTCTGGGTGCTTCTGGAATGGTCAATGAAGGGCAAGCCCACTGCCCTCGGTGCCGCGTCCGGTGCGGTAGCCGGCCTGGTGGGCATCACCCCCGCTGCCGGTTTCGTGAACGTGATCGGTGCTCTCGCCATCGGCGCTCTGGCGTGCGCAGCGTGCTACTTCGCGTCCGTGGTGGTGAAGCCTAAACTGGGTTACGACGACAGTCTGGATACGTTCGGCGTGCACGGCGTGGGCGGCACCGTCGGCGCCATCCTCACCGGAGTGTTCGCCGTCAAGTCGTTCGCCAACGTAGGTGCGAACGGGCTCCTTTACGGCGATCCGGGCCTCGTGGTCAAGCAACTCATCGGGGTGGGAGCTACCTGGGCGTATGCCGGGGCGATGAGTTTGATTCTGCTCGTCGTGGTAGACAAGGCGCTGGGTCTGCGGGTGAAGAAAGAGGCAGAATTCAGTGGCCTCGATCTCACTCAGCACGGAGAAGCGGCGTACTCGATGTAGCACTTGTTGGGGAGCCAAAGATTGGCTCCCCAACCGGATGGAATGCGTGACATGACCAAAGTCGAGGCCATCGTTCGGCCCGAGAAGCTGAACCAGCTCAAGCTGGAGCTTGAAGAGATTGATTGCACCGGACTTACGGTGGCTCACGTGCTGGGAGCGGGAAACCAGGCCGGGTACGTAGAGCGACACCGGGGAACGGAGTACCGCATCCGCCTCCATCCCAAGATCCGGGTGGAGTTAGTGGTTCCGGATCCCATGGTGGAGCAGGTAATCCGGACCATCCGCAACGCCTGCATCACCGGCGAGATCGGGGATGGGAAGATCTTTCTCTACCGCGTAATTGACGCGGTGCGCATCCGTACCGGCGTGCACGGCAACGAAGCGCTCTAACAGGCTACGCCGCCGCGCTCCTCCTCTGGTTCCGGAATTGCCATCGAGCCCGACGAGCCGCCTTGCGGGCTCGATGGCGGTTCCAGAAGCCAGTTCAAGGCTTCCTGCCAATCCCAGAAAACCCGTACTCGCGCCCCCCGGTTTACGGCCACCGTTTCAAAATGGCTAGGATGCGGGGCCGTGCTAGCCGGCGCGACGAATGCGAGCCGGACGCCGAGCGGTATCGCCTGGGCCACCGCCTCGCCTACGTTATGCTCGGCCAGGATGTCGGTCTGGTAGCCGACTCGCGAGTGGTCAAGCAGCACTCGCCGGCAGCGGTGCTGCTCGCAAGCCCCGAAGATCCGCTCCAGAAATTCGGGAAAGCGGAATGGCGGGCCGTCGTAGACACCGCCGAAGAGAACTTCCAGATAACCGTCTCGTGGTACGATGGATTCGAGCGTTACGGGCATGAGCGCCTCCGCTCTGGCGCGACCAAAAGTGCCATTTCGCGTGGGCAGACGCCTAGTGTCCAGGTATGGACGGCGAATTGCCCGCAAGCTTGCTACTTGGAATAAACCGTGTTGCCACGAATTGCAACTTAAATCGCAAGCTGGAAGTCGGATAGACGCAATACCACATCGCTCGGATTAAAACGGAGCGATGCGGGCCGCACGAAGCGGCAGGGGCCTGACGCTGAGATGCCGGCCAATCGGAGACGCGCACCATTGGAAGCCACGTGTCCCGAACAAGTCCGTGCCCGGAATCAGCCGTGCGCCTCGGACGTGGGAACCGCCGAAGCTCGCGCGTCGGCGGGATGCGGACAGCGGTTAGCCGCGGATGATCTCGTCGTCCAGGATCTCCGGCGGGGGCGCGCTTTCGTCGTCTACGCCATGCTCGCCGCGCGTCTCCGGCTTCCGGAGTTGCTCGATCTCCTCCCGTCGGAGCTCGATCTCGGCGTCGACCCCTTTGAGCTGCTGGCACATCATCCGGAGGTCCTGGTTCTTCACCAGGTCGCGGCTGAAAAGGTCGAAGACCTTCTCGCCCATCTGGTGGAACAGGCGCTGCCGCTGGCTCTTCAGCCGCGAAATGTCCGTCTGCAGGCGGATCACCCGGGTCTCGCGCTTCGCCATGTCCTGGGTGTTACGGATGAACTGCTGTGCGGCGGACAGCGCTTTTTCTCCGAATTCGGTGGGATCAGGCATGGTGGCTCCGGGTTTCTCGTTGTGGAGTAATGAAGTATGGGAGTAATGGGGAACCTGCGAAACTGCGGATTGAACTGCTCAATGCTCCCGCACGCCCAGCAGTCTAGATCAGCCCCGTTGGTCCCGTACTAGTATGCTGGTAATTCAAACGCCGCCGAGGCTGCGAAGGTTATCCCGAGCTTCTTTGGCCTCATCGCTATCCGGAGCGAGTTGCACGACCTTTTCCCACATCTCGCGCGCCTCGGATGTGTGCTCTTGTTCATTATACAGGTACCCCATGTTGAGGTAAGCCTGCGCTTCACGGGGGTTCAACTGCACCGCCCGGCGGTAGGCGGCAAACGCCTGCTGGTCGTCGTCCAACTCGCCGTAGGCCACGCCGAGGTTGGTCTGGTAGCTCGCGTTGGTCGCGTCCGCCTCGGCAGCCTGCCGGAAAAGGCGGGCGGCTTCGGCGTAGTTTTCGGTCTCGAAGGCGCGGATGCCGGCGGCGTTAAGCTCCTCCGCTTCGCGTGTCCGGACGGAGGGCTCCTTACGCCAGACGCCCTCGTCCTGCACTGCGCTGCGCTGCGGCGCGGCTTCTTTCCGCGCCCCGCCTTCCGCCCACGCCGGCTCTCCACCGCAGTCCGGACAGAAGCTCCAGTCCTTCCGGAGCAGCCGCTCGCACGACTGGCAGACGGGCCGTGCCTGGGTGCCGCAGGCGGTGCAGCACGCTTGCCCCTGCCCCACCACCGCCTTGCATTCCGGGCATTGAACCACGGCCGGCTCCAGATTGGGGGTTCCGCAGTAGGCGCAGAAGTTGGCACCGCTCGCCAGCGGCTTGCGGCACTCCCAGCACGGATCGGAAACCTGCAGCCCACAACTGGGACACCAGGCGCCGTCGGCGGGAACCGACGTGCCGCACTTCGGACATGACATCACGCCGGTCCCGGCCGGATCGGCAGCGGGAGCGGTTCCGGGGGTGGGGGTCCTGGGTTGGCCGATCATTTGCTGCAGTCTCCCGGCGACCAGGCTGTACTTGGACGCATCATAGGTGGGGTAGTCGATGGAGGTCGGCGCGCCGGGGTGAGTGGTTTCCCACGTCAGTCTCCCGCCCACCGGACGCGGTTGGGAGCGCACGCTAGTGACCGCCGACAGCGGCACGTCGCGCACCTCCACCGGCCCGGTGCCGGAGATGGCGGGTTCCTTCAGCACCAGGAGGCGGGTCTGGGTGGCCGCGAACGCGTCCTTCGTCCCGCCGCGGACGGCGATGCGCAACTCCTCATCCGGGAGCAGCGCGCCGTTCAGGGCGGCCTGCAGGGCGCCGGGAAGCGCCTCGATCAGCGCGGGGCCTTCAGAGATCACGAATATGCCTCCTCAAAGAGCCGGCCCGCCACGGGGACCGCGCCGCAGATCAATGCCCAGAACATCCGCTCCATCACTAACTGCGGCTGCACGTTCCGCTCCAGCAACTGCTGCGCTTCCCGGACGCCGCGCAAGTCATCCAAGACCCGCTCCGGCCCGGTGTTCCGGACCAGCGCCAGCAACTCCGGCAAACGGTCCTGGTTTTGCACCAAGGCGGGGTCGGCGCCCTCGGTGAGCACCAGCAGGTCGCGGAGGAAGGTCAACGCCGTCTCCAGGTTACCGCTGTGGAGCATCTTCGCGGGCCGGACCGGCCCTTCCTCTTCCTCGCCGTCTCCCACCAGTGCCCGCAGGCGCTCCGCCAGCCGCAATGCGTGGGCGCCCACACCGGGGTCGCGCTCCGCTTCCCGCTGCAGGGCCACGGCAGCGGCGAACACGTCCAGCACAGCCTGGTGCTGCTTCAGCACCAGTGGAGACTTGGCCCAGGAAAGGGCCACTCCGGGACGCCCGCCGCTCGCCCGCGCCAGCGCCCGGGCGATCTCGGGCGTGGTGCCGCCCGTGGTGAGCGCCGTCTCGATCTCTTGCACCGGAGCCAACCCGAAACGGACAAGTTGGCAGCGCGAGCGAATAGTCGGCAGCACCTGGCTGGGATTGGGAGCGCAGAGGATCAGCGTCACGAACTCCGACGGCTCTTCCAGAGTCTTTAGGAGCGCGTTAGCAGATTCTTCGTTGAACGCCTCGGCATTGGGAATGAGATAGATCCGCCGCTTCCCCAGCTTGGGACGGAGCGCGGCGTTCCGCCGGATCTCTCGCGCCTGGTCCACCGTAATGTTCTGCCCGCTCTTACTCTCTGGCCGGATCTCCATCACCTCGGGGTGCGTTGCCGCCAGAATCCGCTTGCAACTCTGGCACTGGCCGCAAGGCGCTAGGCGCAGGGGTTGGGGGTTAGAGGTCGGGGGTTGGGGAGGACCAGCGCCAAGCGCTGAGCCTTGAGCCTCAAGTAGCAGGTCGTTGGGCTTAACACTTGACGCTTGACGCTCAACACTCTCTGTGGCCCCTGCCACGGCGGGTTGGCGCTCGCAGTTCATGGCCTGGGCGAAGAGGCGGGCGGCGGTGGACTTGCCGGCGCCCGCAGGCCCCAGGAACAGATAGGCGTGGCCCACGCGGTTTGAAGCGATCGCCCGGGCCAACTGCGTCTCCGCGAAGCGCTGTCCGATCAACATAGGCGTCAGATCAACTACCGGTAGGCCGGAAAATACAGTTCACCACAAAGACACGAAGGCACAAAGAAAATAGTGAGCCAAAAAAGAATCGAGGACAAGCCTCTAAACCGCGGCCACCCGCTCAGCAAGTTGGAAGCACTTCCGCTTGAATTCCTTAGTGTCTTCGTGCCTTTGTGGTGAACTGCATTCTCTCCCGCAGGGTCAAAAGCGCTCGAAGCGGGCTACGTCCAGGACGAAGGCGATGGCGCCGCCTACCTGGACTTTTACGGGGTTGGTAAGGAACGTTCCCACTGGCGTGGCCTCCGGCGGGAGGACGTTCACGTACTGCTCGCGGGCGCGGGAGGAGTCGCTGAGGACGGCCATCAACGTATCGACTTCGTCTTCTTCCGCGCCGATGAGCATGGTGACGTTGCCTTCTCGGAGGAAGCCGCCGGTGCTGCCGATCTTGGTGAACTTGAAGCCGGCCTTCAGCAGGCCTTCGCTGGTGCGTTTCTGATCCCGGTCGTGGATCACGGCTACAACGAGTTTCATGCCCGGGTCCCCTTCTCTCGGAGCCGTCTCCGCACTTCCTTCCAGATGTCCTGCTGCACCTGTTTGATCGAGCGTGAGGCGTCCACGCGGTATATTCGCCGCGGCTCGCTTTCCGCCTCTTTTAAGAAGCCCTTACGGACGCGGCGGTGAAACTCCACGGCGCGCGCGTCCAGCTTGTTTACCTGTTGGGATTGCGCCGTCGCGTCCGTCGAGACGTCGATGTCTAGCGGAAGCTGGGCGCCGAGCCGCCGGCCCAGGCCGGTTTCGACTGGAAGGTCTAACAGCAGCGTAAGATTCGGCTGCAGGCCGGTGGACGCGAACTCGCAGAGGTTGCGAAGCTGGGGGAGAGGTAATCCCAGCGCGTAGCCCTGATAGGCGATGGTTGAGTCCGTGAAACGGTCGCAGATGACCACGGCGCCTCGCTCCAGAGCGGGGCGAATCACCTTGCGAGCGTGTTCTGCGCGGGCGGCCAGGAAAAGGAGCGCCTCCGCCTCCGGAACCAGGTCCGAATTCAGCACCAGCTCCCGGATCTGCTCCGCCGCCGGAACACCACCAGGCTCCCGCGTGGTGACCACCTCCCGACCCCGCTCCCGCAGTGCGTCTGCGAGGAGCCGGATCTGGGTGGTCTTGCCGGAGCCTTCCGGTCCTTCGAAGGTGATGAACATGGCGAACGATTTCAAATTTTCAATTTTAGATTTTCAATTTCAAATTTGAAATGCCCGACCTCGTTACCCCTTCGTGATTCGGATGCGGCGGTAGGGCTCCACGCCGATGCTGATGCTGTTCAGGTCCATCGATTCGATGAGCTGGTGCTGCAGGCGGCGGACGTAGGCGTTCTGCGGCAGAAGCTCTACCGGCTCGCCGGATTCCATCACGCGTTCCGCGGCCTCTTCGGCCTCCTGCATTGCTGCGGCGTCTTCCGATTCGCCGGAGAGATCGAACATCTGCCGCAGAACCTGCTCCACCTGCACCTGGGTGTTGCTGCGCACCACGAAGGTCGGCTTGTTGTGGTCGATTGCTTCCTTCAGGCGGTCCGGCTCACGACGATAGTGCGCCTTGAGGGCGATCACCGCGTCCGCGTCCTGCCACGTCTTGGAAATGGTGGCCGGCACCCGGAGGTCGCGGACCGCCTTCTCCAGCCGGTTGCGGCTCACGCCGTACGGATAGATGCGCACGGTAGCCGGCAGCTTGCGCTGCGGCGCGGGTGGCTCCTCGGTGCGCCGTTCGGGAGTGCTGGGCACCCGGAGGTTGGGGTATGAGGGCTCACCGCGCTTCGGCTCGGGGGTGCGCTCTCCCTCCTGGAGTACGTTCACCTCGCCCAGATCCGTACGCTCGCGGATTTCGGGTCGCGGCGCACGGCCCCGCAACATGTTGTCGAGGGTGGTTGCCACGTCGTGATGGAGGGCCATCTTCTCGGTGTCGATCATCTCGATCACCACGTCGAACGTGGGCGGCGCTTTGCGCTCCAGTACCGTCTTCTGCGTGCCGCGCCGCTTCGCTTCGTCGTCCGAGAGTGTGACCGCCTGAATGCCGCCGATGAGGTCCGACAGCGTCGGGTTCATCAACAGGTTATCCAGCGTGTTCCCGTGCGCCGTGCCGACGAGCTGCACGCCCCGTTCCGCAATGGTGCGGGCCGCGAACGCTTCCTGCTCCGTGCCGATTTCGTCGATGACGATGACTTCCGGCATGTGGTTTTCCACCGCCTCGATCATCACCGCGTGCTGCAGCGCCGGCTCCGGCACCTGCATCCGCCGAGCGCGGCCGATGGCCGGATGCGGGATGTCGCCGTCACCCGCGATCTCATTGGAGGTGTCCACGATGATCACCCGCTTGCCAAACTCCTCACTGAGCACGCGGGCCACTTCGCGCAGCTTGGTGGTCTTGCCGACGCCCGGCCGGCCCAGGATGAGGACGCTCTTTCCGCTCTCCACCACGTCTCGCATGATGTCGATGGTGCCGAACACGGCGCGGCCGATGCGGCAGGTGAGGCCCACGATGCGGCCCGTCCGGTTGCGGATGGCGGAGATGCGGTGGAGCGTGCGCTCGATGCCGGCGCG
>Ga0255338_1002301_pt1 | contig 28909 bp, 26 predicted proteins | sample MeOH1_35cm_T4_19_FD_203715 | JGI IMG/M metagenome (GOLD analysis project Ga0255338, IMG submission 203715) | Sandy soil microbial communities from University of British Columbia, Vancouver, Canada - MeOH1_35cm_T4_195 | ecosystem: Engineered > Artificial ecosystem > Sand microcosm > Unclassified ...
CGGTGAAGAACTGCGGCGCGTAGAGCGAAAGGTAATTTCCTTCCGGCCCGAAGTGGTTGTAGACGACGTCGACGAGCACCGCCAGGCTGCGCGCGTGCGCCGCGTCGACGAGCCGCTTCAGGTCCTCCGGCCGGCCGTACGAGGCATCCGGCGCATACGGCAGCACGCCGTCGTAGCCCCAGTTGCGCGCACCGGGAAAGTCCGCGAGCGGCATGAGCTCGATCGCAGTGACGCCCAGGCGCACGAGCGCATCGAGGCGCGCCTCTACGTCCTGGAACTTGCCCTGCGGGGTGTACGTGCCCACGTGCAGCTCGTAGATCACCGTCTCGTGCCACGGACGGCCGCGCCAAGTGTCGTCATGCCACTCGTACGCGCTCGCGTCGATCACCTCGCTGGGGCCGTGCACGTCGTCCGGGTTGTAGCGCGACGTGGGATCGGGGACGCGTTGGCCGCTTTCCAGCACGTAGCGGTAGCGCGTGCCCGGTGCCGCATCGGCGACGCATTCGAACCATCCGCCGTCCTGCCTCGCCATCGGCTGCGCCTTCGCGCTTGCGCCGGCGAGCAGCTCCAGCTCGATGCTTGCGGCCGCCGGGGCCCAGAGCCGGAATCGCGTGCGGCCGTCGCCGAGATACGACGCGCCGAAGGGCATGGCATGGCTGCGTCTCATGCGGTCCTCTGCTGTTGCAGCAGTGCGAGCGAACGCCCGCCTATGGTGTAAGCCCCTCCGGGGCCCAGCAGCCCGTCGCGGGAAAGACCGTCGTCGTGTCCGGTATCCATCACCACCTGCCAGCGTGCATCAGGCACGAGCTCGGGCAATTGGAAGCTGATGCTGTCGTGATGCGCGTTGAACACGATGAGAAAGCTCTCGCCGCCGAGCGGCTTGCCGGTCGCATCGGTCTCGGTGAAGCCTTCGCCCGAGAGATAGACGCCGAGGCAGCGCGCATGGGGCTGATGCCATTCGTGGTCGGTCATTTCGCCGCCGTCGGGGCGCAGCCAGATGATGTCCTTCACGGCACCGCGCACCGGCTCGCCCCGGAAGAAGCGGCTGCGCCGGAACACGGCGTGCTCGCGCCGCAGCCTGATCATGCGGCGGGTGAACTCGAGCAGCTGCATCTTGCGCGGCGTGAGATTCCAGTCCGTCCACGAGATATCGTTGTCCTGGCAATAGGCGTTGTTGTTGCCGCGCTGGGTGCGGTCGATTTCGTCGCCGCCCAGCAGCATCGGCACGCCGAGCGAGAGAAACAGCGTCGCAATGAAGTTGCGCTGCTGGCGCGTGCGCAGCGCATTGATCTGCGGATCGTCCGTCTCGCCTTCGACGCCGCAATTCCAGGAGAGGTTGTGGTTGTGGCCGTCGCGGTTGTCCTCGAGATTCGACTCGTTGTGCTTGGCATCGTAGGTCGTGAGATCGTGCAGCGTGAAGCCGTCGTGCGCGGTGATGAAATTGACGCTCGCGTACGGGCGGCGACCGTTGTGCTCGTAGAGGTCGCTCGAGCCCGTGAGCCGGCGTGCGAACTCGCCGAGGACGCCTTCGCCGCCTTTCCAGTAGGCGCGCATGGTGTCGCGGTAGCGGTCGTTCCATTCGCTCCAGCCCATCGGGAAGCCGCCGACGCGATAACCGCCTTCGCCGAGGTCCCACGGCTCGGCGATGAGCTTCACCTGCGAGAGCACGGGATCCTGGTGGATCACGTCGAAGAAGCTGCCGCCGGGGTCGACCTGATGCGTCTCGCGCGCGAGCGTGGAGGCGAGATCGAAGCGGAAGCCGTCCACGTGCATTTCGGTGACCCAGTAGCGCAGCGAATCCATGATGAGACACAGCGTCTGCGGCTGCGGAACGTTCAGCGTATTGCCGCAGCCGGTGTAATCGACGTAATAGCGCGGATTGTCCGGCTGCAGCCGGTAGTACACGGCGTTGTCGATCCCGCGGAAGGCGAGGGTAGGGCCCATTTCGTTGCCTTCGGCCGTGTGGTTGTAGACCACGTCGAGTATCACTTCGATGCCCGCCGAATGCAGCGTTTTCACCAGCGTCTTGAATTCGCCGATGTTCCCGGTCCAGGAATAACGCTGTTCCGGCGCGAAGTAACCGATGGAGTTATAGCCCCAATAGTTGCGCAGGCCTTTCTGCACCAGCGTGCGGTCGTCGACGAAGGTGTGCATCGGCAGCAACTCCACGGTAGTGACGCCCAGACGCCGGAGGTAGTCGACGACCGCAGGCGTAGCGAGCCCGGCATAGGTGCCGCGCAGATGGGGCGGCACGTCGGGATGGCGCATGGTGTGGCCGCGCACGTGCGTCTCGTAGATCACCATGTCCTGCATCGGCACGTGCGGCTTGCGGTCGTCGCCCCAGCTGAATGCCGTGTCGACGACCTGGCAGCGGGGCATGCCGGCCGCGGAGTCGCGCCGGTCGAAGGAGAGGTCCGCGCGGTCGTGGCCGACGCGATAGGCGAAGTGGGCGTCGCTCCAGTTGAGGTTGCCGACGATGCACTTCGCGTAAGGGTCGAGCAGGAGCTTGTTGTGGTTGAAGCGATGGCCCTGCTCGGGACGATAAGGGCCGTGCACGCGGAAGCCGTATAGCAGACCCGGTCGCGCCCATGGCAGATAGCAGTGCCAGACGTCGTGCGTGCGCTCGCGCAGAGGCACGCGGTGCACTTCGCGCCGCCCCTTCTTGTCGAAGATGCACAGGTCGACTCTTTCGGCATTGCGGCTGAACAGCGCGAAGTTGACGCCCTCACCATCCCAGGTCGCGCCGAGCGGATAGGGCCGGCCCGGCCACGCGACTACGTTCTTTTCAGTCATCGGTATCGTTCGCCCCGCGATCGTCGAAGGGGCGGCTTAGCCCGGGAATGCGAGAGCCGTGCCCGGCGTTTCCCTGGAGCCCCCGTTTTATCGTGAATCAGCGCCGGTCGGGCCTGCGGGCTTGCGGCCACCACCGCTCGAGCAGGGCCGCCGCCCAGCGTCGTCCGCCGATGCCGAAGGCGAGCGCCAGCGCGAGGACGACGCCGGCGAGTATGATCAGAAAGCTCTGGCGGATGATGTCGCCCCCCACCTGCATCTGGTCGAGCGCGATGAGCACCACGAAGGTGACGACGGCATAATGCGTGAGATCGCCCAGCACATGCGCATCCTGTATGCCGAAGTTGCGGCAATACATGGACACCGCGTTCCCGAGAAAACGCCCGAAGTACGAGCCGAACACGAGGATGAGCAGCGCCACGATGAGCCGCGGCACGAAGAGCATCACTTTACCGAGCAGATCGGTGACGTACGCGAGCCCCAGGCCGTTGAACGCCACGATGAGCGCGGCGAGGATGACGAGCCAGTACGTGATGATCCCGAATACGTCGGTGGTATCGGTTGGTATGCCGCCCTGGCGCAGGAAGCCGTCTATGCCTGCGCGCTCCGTGAGGATGGGGAAGTTGATGGCGCGCAGCGCGCGAATGACGGCGAAGCGGGCGAGCTTTGCCAGTATCCAGCCGCCGACGAGGATGAGCACGGCGACGGCGAGCCGCGGCAGGAAGGCGCCGATCTGAATCAGGAAAGCGCGTAGCGGTTCGAGCAGTACGTCCACTTGTGCCATGGCATGCTCCTTCATGGGCTCGCTTCAGGTGTTACTTGTTGGTCCGCATCATTCAGGCGCCGCCGCGGGGACGAGCTGCGCGATGCCGGAGAGCGGCACTGCGAGCCAGTCCGGGCGGTTGTCCATCTCGTAACGCAGCTCGTACAACGCCTTCTCGAGCTCGAACAGGCGCAGCAGGCCGGCGACGTCGTCCATGGATGCATACAGGCCCGTGCCGCGCGCGGCTTCATCGTATGCGCCGAGGAAGACTTCGCGCGTCTCTGCTTCCCAGGCTGCGGCGAGCGTCTGCTGGCGCTCCAGCGCCTCGGGCGTCTCGGCGCCGCGCTGTGCCGCGGCGGCGCGCGCATAGGAGAACGACCGCAGCATGCTGGCCACGTCGCGCAGCGGCGAGCTCTTCAGCTTGCGCTCGGCGAGCGACCGCCCGGGCTCGCCTTCGAAATCGATGATGACGAAGTCGTTGCGCGCGAGCAGCACCTGCCCCAGATGATAATCGCCGTGATGACGGATCTTGAGCGTGGGCTCGCTCGGCGCACGGCACGCTGCGATGGCGGCGAGCACTTCATCCCTGCGCAGCAGAAAATCGCGTGCGGCGTCCGCGACGGTCGGCGGCAACGCAGCGAGCCGCGACTCGAGCTGGCTGAAGGTCGAGAGCGCCTGCTCGCGCACACGGGCGAGCCACGCCGCATAGTCGTCGGCGCCGGCCGGCTCCGCATCGAATGCAGGGTCGCCTGCCGTGCGGGCAAGGGCCGCATGCAGTTGGGCGGTGCGCGTGCCGAGCGTGTCCATGAGCGTCGCATAGGCGCCGTGCACGTCCGTGCCGGCCGGGCTCTGCGCTTCGGGCGCCGGCTGATCGAGATACCGCTCGAGATAGCTCAACGTGAAGCTCCAGCCGTCGCCCTGATTGCTCACGTACGCCTGCAGGAGGGCGAGGGTGTATACGATGCCCTCGGCGCAGCGATACTCGAGCGTGCCGGCGAGCGGCACGCAGTGAGGGAAGTGGACGACTTCGGTCAGGTAGCGGCCCATCTCGACTTCCGGATTCACGCCCGGCCGCACATGCCGGTAACTCTTGAGCAGCATGCGGTCTCCGAGCGTGACGATGGTGTTGCTGCTCTGGGCCTGCGGGCGCGTCACCGGCAACCCGTCGATGTCCGTCCCGGCGATCTCGGCGTACGCGGTGGTAGGCATGAACCGCAGCAGGCCGTGCGCAGTCCGGCTTTCCTCGCCTGCGCCGATCGCGCGGGCGATGGCGCGGCTGAATGCCTCGTCGGCGAACGCATCGGCGAGCACGCCGACGCTCGCCTGCTGGCGCACGCGCGCAATGGTCGCCGGCCCCATGGCGCGCACGTGCTCGTCGTCCGCTTCTTCCCAGATCAGCGCGAGGGGCATGAAGTACGTGCCGCGGCCGGCGCTGCTCTCCGTCGTGAGCAGCGTGATGAGCCAGGTGGTCCCTTTCGCGCTCCACTGCCCGTAGTCCAGCAGGGCCGCGCGCGCGAGCGGCTCGCCCTTGGCGGCATACCAGCGCTGCGTCTCCAGGTAGCGCGGCAGCACCTTGTCCTCGAAGTCGGCGCGGACTTTCTCCGCCATGCTGATCCGCCACGGCACGACCCGGTCGCGGAAGAAGCTCGACCAGCCGTCGAACAGCACCAGCATCGGCAGGTCCTCCGGCATCAGCCGCTCGGTATGCCAGTCGGGTACGGCGACGTCGGTCGCGAGCCGGAACCAGTAGAAGCCGTATGCGGGCAGCGTCAGCAGGTAAGGCAGCTCGCCCACCGGCGGGAACGTGACGCGCCCGAGCAGCTCCACCGGCACGCGGCCGCGATAGCGCTTGAGCTCGAGCTCGACGGGTTGCGCCGCGCGGCTCAGGTTGGCCACGCACAATATCGCCTCATCGCCCAGCTCGCGCAGATAGGCGAGCACCTTGCGGTTGCCGGGACGCAGGAACACGAGCTTGCCGCGTCCGAATGCGCGGCTCGTCTTGCGCACGGCGAGGATGCGCTTCATCCAGTTGAGCAGAGAAGACGGATCGCGCGATTGCGATTCGACGTTCACGGCTTCGTAGCCGTAAATGGCGTCCATGATCGGCGGCAGATAGAGCTTTTGCGGATCGGCGCGCGAGAATCCGGCGTTGCGGTCCGGGCTCCACTGCATCGGCGTTCTCACGCCGTCGCGGTCGCCCAGATAGATGTTGTCGCCCATGCCGATCTCGTCGCCGTAATAGATGATGGGCGAGCCCGGCATGGACAGCAGCAGGCTGTTCATGAGCTTGATGCGGTCCGGGTCGTTGTCCATCAGGGGCGCGAGACGGCGGCGTATGCCCAGGTTGATGCGCGCCCTCGGATCGGCCGCATACATGCGGTACATGTAGTCGCGCTCGCGGCTCGTCACCATCTCGAGCGTGAGCTCGTCGTGGTTGCGCAGGAAGATCGCCCACTGGCACGAGGCCGGGATGTCGGGCGTCTGCTGCATGATCTCGACGACGGGGTAGCGGTCCTCCTGCGCGATCGCCATGTAGATGCGCGGCATCAGCGGGAAGTGGTATGCCATGTGGCATTCGTCGTCGTTGCCGAAATACTCGCGCACGTCCTCCGGCCACTGGTTCGCTTCCGCGAGCAGCAGGCGGTTCTTGTACAGCGCGTCGAGCGAAGCGCGGATCTGCTTGATCACCGCATGCGTCTCGGGGAGGTTCTCGTTGTTCGTGCCCTCACGCTCGCACAGATACGGAATCGCGTCGAGGCGGAATCCGTCCACGCCCATGTCGAGCCAGAAGCGCATGATGCGGAAGATCGCCTTCAGCACGTGCGGATTGTCGAAATTGAGATCCGGCTGGTGGCTGAAGAAGCGGTGCCAGTAATATGCGTTGGCGACGCTGTCCCAGGCCCAGTTCGACGCTTCGGTATCGGTGAATATGATGCGCGTGCCCGCGTATTTCTTCGGGTCGTCGGTCCAGACGTAGAAATTGCGCTTGCTCGAGCCGGGCGGCGCGCGCCGCGCGGCCTGGAACCAGGCATGCTGATCGGACGTGTGATTGACGACGAGCTCGGTGATCACCTTGAGCCCCGCCTCGTGCGCCCCGCGCATGAAGGCGCGGAAGTCGGCGCGCGTGCCGTATTGCGGATGGATGTTGCGGTAGTCCGCGACGTCGTAGCCGTCGTCCTTCAACGGAGAGGGATAGAAGGGCAGCAGCCAGATCGTATTGACGCCGAGCTCCCTGATGTACTCGAGCCGGCTCGTGAGGCCGCGGAAGTCGCCGATGCCGTCCGCGTTCGAATCGACGAATGCCTTGACGTGCAGCTGGTAGATGACCGCATCCTTGTACCACTGCGGGTCGTCCGGAGCGAACCCGCTCGCGGCCTTCTCCGGGTGACTGCGGGCCCGTACATCCATCGCGCTTCAGGTCCTTATCCGAAATAATCGAAGTCGTGTTCGGTGTGCACTCGCCGCCGCACGCGGAAAATGTGCGCCATGCCCGCTTCCAGCTCGACGTAATTGCGCGGTCCCTGCCACAGATACCGCACGTCGGTGAGCAGATCGTGCATCTGGTACGGCGTCTCGTCCTCGAGACCCAGCGCGAGGCGGTCGAGCTCGAGCCACCCGGCATGCGTGTGATGCGGGTCGAGATTGACGATCGTCAGGATGATGTTCGAGCGGTCGGCAGTGGCCTTGTAATAAGCGATCAGCTGCTCGTTGTCGGTATCGAGAAACCTCAAGCTCCAGTCGCTCTGCAGCGCGGGATTCTCGCGGCGTATGGTGTTGATGCGCGCAATGAGCCAGCGCAGGCTCTCGGGATGGTCGAGGTCCCAGTGGCGCAGCTGGTATTTCTCCGAGTCCGCGTATTCCTCGCTGCCCGGCTCTCGCGGAACGTGCTCCAGCAGCTCGTAGGCGGGACCGTACAGTCCGTAGCTCGCGGCGAGCGTGCCGGCGAGGAGGACGCGCGCCGCGTAGGCGGGACGGCCGCCGTGCTGGAGATATTCGGTCAGGATGTCCGGCGTGTTGGGCCAAACGCTGGGGCGGAAGTATTCGCGTCCGGGTCCCTGGGCGAGCTCGGTGAAGTACTCGGTGAGCTCATGCTTGGTGTTGCGCCAGGCGAAGTAGGTATACGACTGAGTGAAGCCCAGTTTCGCGAGGCGGTGCATGATTCGGGGCCGGGTGAAAGCTTCCGCAAGCAGTATGACTTCGGGATGCCGGGTTTTCAACTCCGCGATCACCCATTCCCAGAACGGGAAAGGCTTGGTGTGCGGATTGTCGACGCGGAAGATGCGCACGCCCTGCGCGATCCAGAATTCGAATACGCTTTTCAGCTCGTCCCATAACGCGGTCCACGCCGGGCTCTCGAAGTTGAACGGATAGATGTCCTGGTACTTTTTTGGCGGGTTCTCCGCGTACTGGATCGTCCCGTCCGTGCGCCACGTGAACCATTCGGGATGCTCGCGCACGTACGGATGGTCGGGCGAGACCTGGAATGCGATGTCGAGCGCGATCTCGATGCCGAGCTCCTGCGCGCGCGTGCGCAGACGCGCGAAGTCTTCCAGCGTGCCGAGCTGCGGATGTATCGACTTGTGCCCGCCTTCTGCGCCGCCGATGGCCCATGGGCTGCCGACGTCCTCGGGCTCCGCCGTCAGCGCATTGTTCCTGCCTTTGCGGTACGCCCGGCCGATCGGATGTATCGGCGGCAGATACAGCACGTCGAAGCCCATCTCCGCGATGTACGGCAGCCTCGCGATGCAGTCGGCGAACGTGCCGTGCCGCCCCGGCTCGGACGCCGCGGAGCGCGGGAACATCTCGTACCAGGTGGAGTAGCGCGCACGCTCGCGATCGACGGTGACGGCGAGCTCGCGCTCGAATTGCGTTGCGAGCCGACGGTCGGCGTGGCGCTCTGCGAGCAATGCCATCGCCGCATCGGCCGCGATCTCCTTGATCTCCCCGGGCTCTTCCGCTTCGGCCAGACGCCGGGCCCATGCACTGAGCTCGCCGCCGTCGTCGGCGCCTGCCCGGTTCGCCGCCTCGCCGATCAAGCGTGCACCGATCTGCGCCGCGACCCGTATGTCGGCGGCATCGACACGGCGTGCGAGATCGTGACGCCAGGTGAGCAGGTGATCCACCCACGCAACCACGGTGTAGCGGTACGTGCCGAGACGCGATACGGCGAAGCTCGCCTGCCAACGGTCGTTCCCGAGCGGCGCCATCCCGAGCTCGGTCCATTCCCGATCGGCCTCGTGCCTGTAGCGCAGCAGGCAGACGAGCAGATCGTGACCGTCCGCGAACGCATCGACCTGCACGGTGACCGTTTCGCCGACGACGCGCTTCACCGGGTAGCGGCCGCAATCGACCTGGGGCGTGACGCTTTCGATGACGACGCGCGCGCGCCCTTCGCGGCCGGGCCGCGGCTGTCCTTCGAGTCCTGCCGCCGCAGGGGCCGCGCGGCTGCGCCGCTTCAGCAGGTTTTGCAGCAGCTGCATGATCGCGCTTTCATCCTTCGTGTCTCAGATACAGCACGCCCAGCGGGGGCAGCGCCAGCGTGAGCGAATGATAGCGGCCCTGGGCGGTGACCGGGACGCTGTGGACGCGGCCGTAGTTGCCCACGCCGCTGCCGCCGTAATGGGCGGCATCGGAATTGAGAATCTCGGACCACCAGCCTTCGCGCGGCACGCCGACCCGGTAGCTCTCGCGCAGCACCGGCGTGAAGTTGCAGACGACGAGCACGGTGGAGCCGCCGTCGCGCGACTTGCGCAGAAAGGCGAGCACGCTGCGGTCCGCATCGTCCGCGACGACCCATTCGAAGCCCGCGGATTCGAAGTCGCGCTCGTGCAGCGCGCGCTCCCCGGCATGGCAGCGATTGAGGTCGGCGATCCAGCTGCGCACCCCTTCATGCTCGGGGTACTGCAGCAGCTGCCATTCGACTGCCCCATCGTGCTGCCATTCGCCGCGCTGGGCGATGTCGCTGCCCATGAAGATGAGCTTCTTGCCAGGATGTCCCCACATGTAGCCGTAGAGCAGGCGCAGGTTCGCGAACTGCTGCCAGTGATCGCCCGGCATCTTGCCGATGAGCGAGCGCTTGCCGTACACCACCTCGTCGTGCGACAGCGGCAGCACGAAGTTCTCGTTGAACGCGTACCACAGGCTGAAGGTGAGGCGGCCGTGATGATAGCGCCGGTGCACGGGATCCTGCGACATGTAGTCGAGCGTGTCGTGCATCCACCCCATGTTCCATTTCATGCCGAAGCCCAGGCCGCCGACATGCGTGGGGCGGGACACCATGGGCCACGCGGTCGACTCCTCGGCAATCACTTGCGTGTCCGGATGCTCGCGATAGACCGCTTCGTTCAGCATGCGCAGGAACTGGATCGCTTCGAGGTTCTCCTTGCCGCCCTGGCGGTTCGGTATCCATTCGCCGTGGCGCCGGCCGTAGTCGAGATACAGCATCGAGGCTACGGCGTCCACGCGCAGGCCGTCGATGTGGTACTTGTCGAGCCAGAAGAGCGCGCTCGAGAGCAGGAAGGAGCGCACCTCGTTGCGGCCGTAATTGAAGATGTAGCTGTTCCATTCCGGGTGATAGCCTTGGCGCGGATCGGCGTGCTCGTAGAGGAACGTGCCGTCGTAGCGGTGCAGGCCGTGCTCGTCGTCGGGGAAATGCGAAGGCACCCAATCGAGTATCACGCCTATGCCGTGGCGATGGAGCGTGTCGACGAAGAACATGAAATCCTGCGGCGTGCCGTAGCGCGCGGTGGGCGCGAAATAGCCGGTCGTCTGGTAGCCCCATGAGCCGTAAAACGGATGCTCGGTGATCGGGAGTATCTCGACGTGGGTGTAGCCCAGCTCGCACGCATATCGCGCGAGCTGCACCGCCATGTCGCGATAACCGAGAAACGTGCCGTCCGGCGCGCGGCGCCACGAGCCGAGATGCACTTCGTATATGGAGATCGGCGCGTCGAGCGCGTTGCGCGCGCCGCGATGACGCATCCATTCCTCGTCGCTCCACTGATAATCGAGCGGCCAGGCCCGCGACGCGGTGCGCGGCGGCGTCTCCCAGTAGCTTGCGTATGGATCGCCCTTCATGACGGCGTGGCCGCTGTCGCGCGCGACGATGTGGAACTTGTACGCTTCGCCGGCCCGCACGCCCGGTGTAAAAGCTTCCCACACGCCGGACCCGTCCTCGCGCACTCGCATCGGGTGCGCGTGCGCGTCCCAGCCGTTGAAGTCGCCGACGACGGATACCGCGGCTGCGTTCGGCGCCCAAACGGCGAACCGGGCGCCTTCCGCGGACGGATGGCAGCCCATTTTCTCGTACAGCCGCGTGTGGCTGCCTTCCCTGAAAAGATAGATGTCGTGTTCGGTCAGCCTGTTCATGGCTACCACCCGCAAGCAATTTCGCGGCCGGAGGAATTTCTCATCCGGCCTCACTTCCCGTCCCGTGGTGCGATCTCGCCCGAAGCTGGGCTGTCCGAGTGGACTTCAAGCGGCGCGGCGTTGCGTGTTCGGCACGCCGGCATCTGTAATGAGTAATGTCTGCGCCCCGCATGATCGGGGCGCGAAAACAATATACCACAGCGGCATGACGTGAACCAAGCCATCGAGCGCCGTTATAATCGGCACGATGAATCATACGGCTATGGCCGTCTCCGCTGCGGACGAAACGCTCGTCGGGCAGTGCCGGGAGGCGGCACTGGCGCTGCTGAAGACCAATCTCGGCGCGGGCGGCATACTTGCCGCAACACCGAACAAGCGCGCACAAAGCAAGAGCTACGACGCCATCTTCGCGCGCGACGCGGGCGTATGCATACTCGCCATGGCGCGCGCGGGAGATCCCGCGCTCGTCGCCGGCGCGCGCACCAGCCTGCTCACGCTCGCGGAGCATCAGGCGGACAACGGCCAGATACCGAAATTCGTGCAGCCCGGAGGCCGCGGCGCCGATTTCTGGTACGTGGGCTGCATCGATGCGACGATGTGGTGGCTGATCGCGCTGAAGCACCTCGCGCGGCTCGCGCCCGAGGCGTCGCTCGACGCCGAGCTCGGCGAACAAATCGCCCGCGCGCTCGCCTGGCTGCGCTGCCAGGAGCATCCGTGGCTGCAGCTCGTTTCCCAGAACGAAGCGAGCGACTGGGCGGACATCATGCCGCGCTCGGGCTTCGTGCTCTACTCGAACGCCCTGTGGTACTACGTGAAGCGCTTGTACGATCTGCCCGGCGTGCGGAAGACGCGCGAGCATTTCAATCACCTGTTCTTTCCGTTCTCCGGCGAGCTCTCCGAATACCGGCGGCTGCGGCTGCTCAATCACTTCGTGCGCCGGCGCGCGCGCAACCGCGACCTCTACTTGAGCTTCGTCAACTTCTCGTTCTGGGGCGAGGAGGGCGACGTCTTCGGCAACCTGCTCGCCGTGCTGGTGGGCCTCGCAGGCGATGCGCGGGCGCACGGGATACTGCATCGCCTCGATAGCGCGCAGATCGAGCAGCCGCGCTCGGTGCGCGTGACGCTGGCTCCGATCGAGCCTGATTCCCCGCTCTGGCGAGCGTACATGGGACGTCACCAGCAGAACATCGTCTATCAGTATCATAATGGCGGTTGCTGGCCCATGGTCGGCGGATTCTGGGTGATGGCGCTGGCGGCGCTCGGCGAGAAGCGTCGGGCGCGCGAGGCGCTCACGACGCTGGCGCAGGCCAACGCGGTGAACGGCATGCAGTTCAACGAGTGGTTTCACGGGCTCACCGGCGAGCCCATGGGCATGTCCGGCCAATCGTGGAATGCCGCGGCGTTTTTGCTGGCCGCGACTGCGCTCGAGCAGAAGATATTCATATTCTGACGCTCGGCTCGCGCCCAGCGAGGAGGTTACCGATGGCGAAGGAAGTGACGCTCTACGTCGACGAGGCGATGGGAAAGTACGGCTTTCCCGACGGACATCCGTTCGGCCCCGATCGGCAGGCGGCGTTCTGGAAAGAGGCGGTGAAGCAGGGGCTCGACAAGCGCGCGACCTTGGCGCGGTCGCGTCTTGCGGATCGTGACGAGATCGCGCGCTTTCATACTGCGAGCCACGTCATGCGCGTCGAGGCGCTGTCCGAGGATGGGGAGGGCAGCATCGACTACGGCGATACGCCCGCGTATCCCGGCGTCTACGAGGCTTCCGCCCGCGTCGTGGGCGCGGCCCTCGAAGGGCTGGATCGGATCATGGCGGGCGAGTGCCAGCGGACTTTCCAGCCCATAGGCGGTCTGCACCACGCGAGGCGCGGCAACGCCGCAGGTTTTTGTGTCTTCAACGACTGCGGCGTCGTCATCGAGACGTTGCGCGGGCAGTACGGCATCAAGCGCGTCGCCTACGTGGACATCGACGTCCATCACGGCGACGGCTTGTTTTATCCGTACGAGGACGACCCGGATCTCATTTACGCCGACATCCACGAAGACGGCCGCTTTCTGTATCCCGGCACCGGGCATGCGAACGAGCGCGGCAAGGGCGGCGGCGAAGGCCTCAAGCTCAACATTCCCATGCCGCCGGGCTCGGGCGACAAGGAGTTCTACCGTGTGTGGGAGCGCGTCGAGGAGCATCTGCTGCACTATCGCCCGGAGTTCATCGTGTTCCAGTGCGGCGCGGACAGCCTCGCCGGCGATCCGCTCGCGCATCTGCAATACACGCCCGAAGCGCACGCGCATGCGGCACGCCGCCTGTGCGCGCTCGCGAACGAGCTCACCGAAGGCCGCATCATGGGTTTCGGCGGCGGCGGCTACAACCGCACCAATCTCGCCCAAGCGTGGTGTGCCGTGCTCGACGAGTTCACGCGCGCGTCGGATCGGTAGTGCCGGCAAAGCGCCACTCGTGACGGGTGACTCGTGAAGATCGGCATCCTCGATCAGTCGCCCATCGTCAGCGGCCACACGCCGGCGCAGGCCGTGCGTGAAACGATACGCCTTGCGCAACGCGCCGAAGAGCTGGGTTACTCGCGCTACTGGCTTGCGGAGCATCATTCGGTCGCCGCGCTGGCCGATCCGTGTCCGGAGATACTCGTCACACGCGTTGCTGCCGAGACCTCGTCGATCAGGGTGGGCACGGGCGGCGTGCTGCTGCCGTACTACAGCGCCATGAAAGTCGCGGAGCAGTTCCGCATGCTCGAGGCGCTGTATCCCGGACGCATCGATCTCGGCATCGGGCGGGCGCCGGGCGGCGATCAGATGACGGCGCTCGCAGTCGCCGAAGGCCGTCCGACCGGCGCGGAGAACTTTCCCGAGCAGGTGCAGTATCTCGTGGCGTACCTTGCCGATGCGCTGCCTGCGGATCATCCGTTGCACGCGGTGAAGGCCATGCCGCGCGGCGAGACGATGCCGGAAGTCTGGCTGCTGGGCTCTTCCGACTACAGCGGTGCGCTCGCCGCGCAGCTCGGATTGCGCTTCGCTTTCGCGCATTTCATCAGCGCGAGCGGCGGCGACGCCGTAATGCGCGGCTACCGGCGCAAATACGAGCCGTCGGTGCATGAGCCGGTGCCGCGCTCCCTGCTATGCGTGTTCGTCGTGTGCGCCGAGACGCAGGCCGGGGCCGAACGCTTGTCGGCGAGCATCAATCTGCGGCGGCTCAACATGGATTACGGCGTCAACGCGCCGGTGCCGAGCCAGGCCGAAGCGGACGCTTATCCCTACACGCCCGCGGACCGGCGCCGCATCGAGCATCACGGTCGGCGCCTGGTGCTCGGCACGCCGGAGACCGTCCGTGCGCGCCTGCTGGAGCTCAAGGCCGAGTCGGAGGCGGACGAGCTCATGGTAATCACCATCACCGGCGACTATGAGAGTCGCATCCGGTCCTACGAGCTCGTCGCGCAGGCGTTCGATCTGCGCAAGTCCGGCGGCTCATGAGCCGCCGCCCGCCGGCAAGGTCGCGAAGGAACACGCGACCGGAGGGCAAGCTCCAATGGGTATGTCCGCCTCGCTTTTCTGCACCGTGGTTGCGCTCCTGCTGGCCGCATCGAACGTGGCAGCAGGAGCAGCCATGAGCCATGCAACCGACGACAGGCACGCGGCACGCAGCCGCAGCATGCTGGACGAGATCGCCGGCATGGCGCGCGACACGGCGCGGGAGACCGGACGCGGTGAGCTGAACGCGCGCACGTTGAACGCGATGGCTCGCGTGCCGCGTCATCGCTTCGTTTCCGCCGCCGACGAGGCCGCGGCTTATCACAATCGCCCTTTGGCCATAGGGCAAGGCCAAACGATCTCCCAGCCGTACATCGTCGCGCTCATGACGGATCTGCTCGAGCTTCAACCCTCGGACCGTGTGCTCGAGATCGGGACGGGCTCGGGTTACCAGACGGCGATACTCGCGGAGCTCGCTGCGCATGTATACACCGTGGAGATCGTCGAGCCGCTCGCGCGCGCCGCGGCGGCTCGACTCGATGCGCTCGGTTATCGTAACGTCGAAACAAGAACCGGGGATGGCTATCAGGGTTGGCGCGAGCACGCACCGTACGACGCGATCGTCGTGACCGCCGCGCCCGCAGAAGTGCCGCCGGCTTTGATCGAGCAATTGAGGCCGAACGGTCGGCTGGTGATTCCACTGGGCGGGCGGGACGGCGCGCAGGTGCTGTATCTCATGCGCAAGCGCGCGGATGGCGGCCTCGAGCGGCGAGCCGTGCTGCAGGTGAGGTTCGTGCCGTTCACGGGAAGCGGTGCGCGCGGCCCGGTGCGGTGACCTGCCCGGATTTCACTCGACGGCCGAGGCGCCGCAGAGGCTTTAGAAGGTGTGGCGTATGCCGAAGCGCAGGCCCTGGCGGCGATAGTTCGGCAACTCTGAATTGACGACGTCGTAGGTGAGGGCCCATTGCGGAGCAAGCCAATGGTAGCCCGACAATGCCAGATCGCGGCTGTCGATGCCCGTCGCGAAGGGCAACATGCCCGGTAGAGACTCGCGTCCCGCAGTGTACGAAAGCCCTATGCTGTTGCGGTTGCCGTAATCGAGCGCGAGTTGAATGCGGTGGGTCGGCGCGGCTGCGCTCCACTCGCTGCGGCCGGAATACAAGGTGTAGCCGCCGCGCAATGCGCCCCAATCCTGCTGAACCGCGACAGCGAACACGTTGTCGCCCGGCTGCTTCTGACGCAAGCCCAATCCGATGCCGAGGCCGCTCGCGAACGAGCGCACGACTTGCCCGGTCATGGCGGACTGCGGCGCGTAAGGGTCCTGCGTGCTCGGGCCTGTTTCCAGCACGCCCGTGACGGCATCCGAAAAGCTGTACGACAGACGTGCGGGTCCGGACGTCTGCGACACCCGGGTCGCCGTTCTGCCATGCAGGCCATAGAGCGCGGACGGTTGCGCGGAGGTCTGCAGGGTCGGATCCATGGCCGGCTGCCATTCGCTGACCCCGGTGCGATACGGTGCGAAATCGATGAGCGCGGGAGGACGCAAGCCGCGCAGGGCCGAACCCTCTGCAGCGTACGCGCCACAGGCGCAGGCGGCGAGAACGGCGGCCGCGATCCAGGCATTGCCCCTGATGCCGGGCGATCCGCGCCCGATGCGCGCGTCATAGCCCGCATACGCGTATGGATACTGTCGGGCGGGTAGAGTGGGCATCGGGCTGGCAATGGGGTGGTAGCGAGAAGATTGTAATATGCCCGCCGGAAAGTGAGTGTGGAACGCGCCCGAAAATGGCGCGATTGTTGTATTTCTGTAACACGCGCGCGGAGTGTGCACCAATAACTGGCCTTCTGACGCGCCCTGCGCACCAAGGGCAGGCGTCCGCTGCAAGTGAGCATGGAGAAATTGCGTTCCCCGGGGCCGGTTATCCACTGGCATAGGGGTTGCTACGCCGAAGCATAGCTGCTTCACAGGCCCACGATGAATATAGTGCGCATGCTCCAGGAACTATCCCGGCCCAAGCCCGCGCTGACCGAAACGGAAGCGATGCAATTGATGGGAGCTTTGCTCGACGACGGTCTGCCGGAGTTCGAGCAAGGCGCCGTGCTGGCATTGCTCGAGGTGCGGCCGTGCACTTTGCCGCTCCTCATGGGTTTCCACAAGGCGCTGCGGGATCGCTCTTTTCGCCTGAAGCGTCCCGACGGCAATCTGCGGCCCGTGCTGCTTGCCACGCACTGCGCGCCCGAGCGCAGCGAGCTGAACGAGTTGCCGCTGCTCGCATTGCTCCTGCAGCGGCTGGGCATGACGGTTCTGGTGCACGGTTCGCTGGAAGGCGCTGCCGTCGCGGGGTCCGCCCATGTGTTCCGGGAGCTCGGCATCATGCCTTGCGCGAGCCTCACCCAGGCGCAGAAGCAGCTCGACGAACAAGGACTCGCCTTCGTGCCGACGGCTGTGCTCGCCCCCGGACTCGCGGCGCTGGCTGCGCGGCGCGTGCGGCTGGGCGGCAACCGGCTTGTGCACCTGCTCGCGCGGATACTGGACCCATACGGCGGCGAAGCGTTACCCGTGGTTGCCACCGGCAGCGAGGCGGATGGCCGGCTGCTGCCATCCTTCTTTCAGATCATGGACATGCATGCTCTGCTCCTCGAGGGCACCGAAGGCGAGCCGTTCGCCTGCCCGCGCCGCCGTCCTGCCCTGGAGCTCGTGCACGAAGGCGGCAGAGAGTTGCTTTTCGCCGCAGAGCCGGGTAATGCGCGTGCACGAGCAGTGTCGATGGGGGCGGACGCGGCGGCGGCCTCGCAATGGACGCGTCGCGTACTGCGCGGTGAGGTACCATTGCCCCTGCCGCTGGTCAACCAGGTGGCCTGCTGCCTGTACGGAGCCGGTCATGCGTCGGACATCAACCAAGCCAAAGCGATAGCCGCGCTGGAAACCGGCAGCCTGGTCACGGCATGAGCCGGTGACTGCAACACTCGTCAGAGGAGATCTTTAGTGCAACACACACTACCCCCCCTTCCCTATGCGATGGACGCCCTCCAACCGCACATCTCGAAGGAAACGCTGGAGTTTCACTACGGCAAGCACCATCAGGCTTACGTCACCAATCTGAACAAGCTCATACCGGGCACCGAGTTCGAGAAGATGGCGCTGGACGATATCGTGCGCAAGTCGCAAGGCCCGATCTTCAACAACGCGGCTCAAATCTGGAACCACACCTTTTTCTGGCACAGCATGAGCCCGGAAGGGGGCGGGAAGCCGCGCGGGCAGGTCGCAAAGGCAATCGACGCAAAGTTCGGATCCTTCGACGCGTTCAAGGACAAGTTCTCCGCAGCGGCGGTGGCCGTGTTCGGCTCCGGCTGGGCGTGGTTCGTGAAGCATCCCGACGGCTCCGTCGGCATCGAGACGACGTCGAACGCGAACACGCCGCTCACGAGCGACAACAAGCCGTTGCTCACGTGCGACGTGTGGGAGCATGCCTATTACATCGATTACCGCAACCGCCGGCCGGATTTCCTGGCGGCGTACTGGAACGTGATCAACTGGAACTACGCGGAGAAGAACTTCGGCGCGTAAGCCAGCCGGCCTGACGGCGAAGGGGGCGCCTGGTGTGCGTCCCTTTTTTGTCGGCCGTTGCTTCCTTGCCCCGGTTTCTGTAGCCTAGCTCACGCTTCCTGAAACATAACGCCGTCATGAAGGAGGTCTCATGAAAAATCCGCTCGATAGCCTTTGGGGAACGGTGATTTCCGGGCTGGTGCTGACGCTGATTCTTTACGCCGCCGTGAGCTACGCACTGCAATAAACGGACAAATGGAGGAGAACGGCATGGACTTCATAACGCTGGGGCTGGGACGCTGGCTGCACATCATGGCCGGCGTGATGTGGATAGGCCTGTTGTACTACTTCAACTTCGTGCAGGTCCCTGCGCTTGCGGCAGCGGGCAAGGATGGCACCGCGGCAGGCATCACGAAACATGTTGCGCCGAGGGCGCTCTTCTACTTCCGATGGGCGGCTGTCGTCACCTGGCTCGCCGGCGCGATGATGCTCGGCAAGAACTTCCTCGACGCGTTCTTGTTCATGAACCCGCGCTACTATCCGATCGGGGTGGGCGCGTGGCTCGGCACGATCATGCTCTTCAACGTCTGGGTCCTGATCTGGCCGAACCAGCAGAAGATACTCGGCATGAAGGCGGCGACCGACGAGGAGAAGACGAGAGCGCGTCGTGTGGCATTTCTCGCATCCCGCACGAACACCATGCTCTCGCTGCCGATGCTGTTTTTCATGGTCGCCAGCGGTGGCGCGTTGCGCACACTCATCTTCGGTTGAAGCGGCGCGGTCCGCAAAAAAACGCACGGTGCGCCGTGCGTTTTTTTTTACCTTGGTGGCGGCGCCTGCTGCAGGCCCTCGACCTTCGCTCCGGGCTTCACGCCATGCTTGCGGAACCAGCCGAGATTCGCCTCGAGCGCATACCTCGCGGGACGTGCCGCATTGTGTGAGCTCTGGGTATGGGGCTGCATGTCCTCGACGTTGATGATGACGCCGCGCTCGTCGATGAAGGCTACCGAGAGCGGCACATACGTGTTCATCATCCACATGCCGTGGAACGCCACTTCGGGGAAGACGAAGAGCATGCCGCGGTTCTCGGGCAGCATGCGCCGGTACATGAGCCCCTGCATGCGCTGATTGTCGGTGCTCGCCACTTCCGCGATGAGGCGATGGCCCTCCATCGCGAGCGTGATTTCAGGCAGCTGCGCGCGCGCGAGGCCCGCGCAGCACACGAGCAGCAATCCCAGCAGCGTTCTTTTCATCTTCATCGGGCCTCGTTGCGCATCGCGCCGGCGAGCCACTCGCCGATCGCGAGCAACACTTCCTCGACGTCGCCCACGGCGGGCAGCAGGCGCAGCTGCAAGCCGGGATGCCGCTCCTCGAGCTGGGCGAGCAAGCGCGGCAAATCGTGCTTCAGGTGGCCGCCTTGCGCCATGAAGAGCGGCGCGATGGTGATGCGTAGTGCGCCGGCGCCCTTCAGGCTGCTCACGATCTCCGCCAGCGACGGCGACATGATCTCGAGAAAGGCGAGCTCCACGGCGATGCCCGGACAGCGCTCGGCCACCAGGCGCTGAATGCGCCTGAAGGGGGCGGCCCATTCGGGATCGCGAGCGCCGTGTGCGAACAGGACGAGGGCTTGCTGCATGATTTCAGCGGAAGATGGCGCGCGTCACTGCTTGCCCGTGCTGCCGAAACCGTCCGCGCCGCGCTTGCTGACATCGAACTCGTCGACGATGTTGAACGCGACCTGCATGACCGGCACGATCACGAGCTGCGCGAGCCGCTCCAGCGGCTGCAGCGTGAAAGCCTCGAGTCCGCGGTTCCACGTCGAAACGAAGAGCTGTCCCTGGTAATCTGAATCGATGAGTCCCACGAGATTGCCGAGCACGATGCCGTGCTTGTGACCCAGGCCGGAGCGCGGCAGGATCAGTGCCGCGTAACCGGTATCTGCGATGTGGATGGCGATGCCGGCCGGCACCAGCGCGGTATGTCCCGGCTCCAGCGTGAGCGGTGCCTCCAGGCATGCGCGCAGATCGAGACCCGCCGAGCCGGGCGTTGCGTAGTGCGGCAAATGCTCGCGCAGCCGCGAGTCCAGTATCTTGACGTCGATGTTCTTCATGGTCCTCGTGCGTGCAGCCGGGCGCGCCGGCCGTTTCTTCGGTTATGCCTTACGCGGGTTCTTCCCGCGCAGCGAACGATAGAGCGCTGCGGCGTGCGCGACGAGTCGCTGCGCGGCGATGTCCTTCGAGGACCGCGGCAGCGGGTGTGCGCCCTGGTCGTCGAACAGCACGAGCTCGTTGTCGTCCGCACCTATCGCATGCTGCGCGAGGTTGGCGGCGAGCAACGGCAGCTTCTTGCGCTTGCGCTTCGCCTCGGCATATTCGGCGAGCTTCTCGCTTTCCGCCGCGAAGCCGACACAGAAGGGCGGGTTCGGCAGTCCTGCAACATGCGCCAGTATGTCCGGATTGGGCGCCAGCTCGAGCGTGAGATGCCGCTCGCTCTTCTTGATCTTCTGCTCCTGCTGCTGGACGGGGTGGTAATCCGACACGGCCGCAACGGCGATGAACATGTCCGCTGTTGCGGCGTGAGACTTCACCGCATCGAACATCTCAGCCGCGGTCAGCACGTCGATCCGTGTCGCGCCGGCCGGCGTGGCAAGTGATGTAGGGCCGCTCACGAGGGTGACTTCGGCGCCTGCTGCGAGCGCCGCACGTGCGATGGCATATCCCATCTTCCCCGAGCTGCGATTGGTGATGCCGCGCACCGGGTCGATCGGCTCGAATGTAGGACCCGCGGTGATGAGCACTTTGACGCCGGCCAGCACCTGCGCTTGCGGCGCAAGCGCTGCGACTATCGCAGCGGCGAGATCGGCGGGCTCGAGCATGCGGCCCATACCGACTTCGCCGCAGGCCTGATCGCCGCTCGCCGGGCCGAGGATCGTCACGCCGTCGCGCGCGAGTTGCTGCACGTTGCGTTGCGTCGCGGGATGCTCCCACATCTGGCGGTTCATGGCGGGCGCGACGATCAGCGGGCAATCGCGCGCGAGACACAAGGTCGACAGCAGATCGTCGCATATGCCGTGCGCGAGCTTCGCAAGAAAGTCTGCGGTCGCGGGAGCCACGACGATCGCGGTCTTGTCGCGGCTGAGGTCGATATGAGGCATGCCGTTCGCGACCCGGCTGTCCCACATGTCGGTATAGACCGGCCGGCCGGAAAGCGCCTGCAGCGTCGCCGGAGCGATGAAACGGCATGCCGCGTCGGTCATCACCACTTCGACCGCGCAGCCGCGCTCCATCAGCTTGCGCACGAGGTCGGCGCCCTTGTAGGCCGCGATGCCGCCGGTGATGCCGACGAGGAGTCTGGGGGGGGGCGTGGCGTTCACGTCGTCGCTCTGTGATGGCCGAGCAGTGTACCTGCAAAATCGCCGGAGCGGTAAGTCGGGCGGTGCGCATGTGTTGCGGTAAACGGCGCGGGATCCCGGTCGTTATAGGAGGGGCTACGGGGAGGACCAGGCATGGCGATCAGCGAATGGCCGGTAGACGACCGGCCGCGGGAGAAGCTCCTCACGAAGGGTGCGCAGGCGCTGTCCGATGCCGAGCTGGTGGCGATCTTCCTGCGCACGGGTATCAAGGGCCGCAACGCCGTCGAGCTTGCGCGCGACGTACTGCAGCGGTGCGGCTCGTTGTCGGCCCTGCTCGCGGCGGAACGGCAGGCATTCTGCGGCATACCGGGCCTCGGCGCTGCGAAGTACGCGCAGCTCCAGGCCGTGCTCGAGATGGGCCGGCGGACGCTGCGCGAGAAGCTCGACCGCGGCGCAGCACTGGGCTCGCCGCAGGCCGTGCGCGATTATCTGCGGCTCAAGCTGCATGGCCTCGCGCACGAGGTGTTCGTCGGCGTGTTCCTGGATGCGCAAAACCGCGTGCTCGCCGTCGAGGAGCTTTTCCGCGGCACGCTGACCCAGACGAGCGTTTTTCCGCGGGAGATCGTGAAGCGTGCGCTGCATTACAATGCGGCCGCCACCATCTTTGCGCACAACCATCCTTCCGGCGTCGCGGAGCCCAGCCGGGCCGACGAAGCGCTGACGCAAACGCTCAAGCACACGCTGGCGCTGATCGACGTGAAAGTGCTCGACCATTTCGTGGTGGGAGGGGACGCCGCCATGTCGTTCGCGGAACGCGGCCTGCTCTAGCCGGCAAGCGGTTGAAACACGGGGATATCCACCCGTTCCGCCGATTGCGGGCGGAGCTCGAAAAACTTGGGCCGTGCGCAAAAACTAGTGTAAAATCCGACCCTTTCTCGATTTTCGGAGCAGTGCCATGGCACGCGTATGTCAGGTCACCGGCAAAAAGCCGATGGGCGGTAACAATGTTTCGCACGCCAACAACAAGACCCATCGCCGTTTTCTGCCCAATTTGCAATATCGCCGCTTCTGGGTCGAGAGCGAGAACCGCTGGGTGAGCCTGCGCGTCTCGAACGCCGGCCTGCGCACCATCGACAAGAAAGGCATAGACGTCGTCCTTTCCGAGTTGCGCGAGCGCGGCGAGCGCGTATAAGACGCGCCTTGCGGGCAGGCCGCCGACGGCGGCAGTCGGATTAAGAGATCAGGAGCAATACGATGCGTGAAAAGATCAAGCTGGAGTCGAGTGCCGGCACGGGGCATTTCTATACGACCACCAAGAACAAGCGCACCATGACCGAGAAGCTGGAGATCAAGAAGTTCGATCCGGTCGCGCGCAAGCACGTGGTCTACAAGGAAGCCAAGATCAAATAAGGCCGGCGCTGCGCACCGCCTTGTTTCTGCGCTTCCAACGGGCGGCATCCGCGCCCTGGGTGCGCAGCCGGCGATAAAAAAGCCCGCTTTCGAGCGGGCTTTTTGTTGGGCGGCTTACGTGTGCTAGGCGTAGCAGCGCAGCCGGCGGCTGAATTCCTGCAGCGCCTCGATGCCGCTGCCTTCCGCGCGGCGGCACCAGTCTTCGAGTTGCCGCACGAGCTGTTCCTTCGACGCGGTGGAGCGCTTCCAGATCGCCGCGAGCTCGTCACGCATGGTGTAGACCGTGGTGAGGGTCTTGCTCGCGCCCACGACTTCGGCGCGGCGCTGACGCTCCATTTCGGGCAACGCGCTCGCATCGATGTGCAGCCAGCGCTTGAGCGTTGCCCGGTCGACGGAAACGGCGCTCGCGCGCAAGTCCTGCAGTTCCGCCGCGCAGGTGCGCCGCACCGACTTCGCGTATTTCGCGATGATCTCGTAGCGATGCGTGACGACGGCCTGCAGCGTGGCGAGATCGACGCGCGTCTTGTCCGCTTCGATCTTGAGCTTGGGCGCGATCTTCTTCACTTGCGCGAGGCCGACCATTTCCATCAGCCGGATGTACAGCCAGCCGATATCGAACTCGTACCAGCGATTCGACAGCCGCGCCGACGAGGCGTACGCGTGGTGATTGTTGTGCAGCTCTTCGCCGCCGATCAGTATGCCCCACGGCAATACGTTGCGGCTCGCGTCCTCCGGCTGGAAGTTGCGGTAGCCCCAGTAGTGCCCGATGCCGTTGATGACGCCCGCGGCGAAGAACGGGATCCATGCCATCTGCACCGCCCAGATCGTGATGCCGATGAAGCCGAACAGCACGACGTTGAGTACCAGCATCAGCGAGATGCCCAGCACCGAGTGACGAGAATAGAGCTTGCGCTCGATCCAGTCGTCCGGTGTGCCATGGCCGTAGCGGTCCATGGTCTCCTGGTTCATCGATTCCCCGCGGTACAGCTCGGCACCTTCCCACAGGACCTTCCTGATGCCGTAGATCTGCGGGCTGTGAGGATCTTCGGTGGTCTCGCATTTCGCGTGATGCTTGCGGTGTATCGCCGCCCATTCCTTGGTCACCATGCCGGTGGTGAGCCACAGCCAGAAGCGGAAGAAATGGCTGACGATAGGATGCAGGTCGAGCGCGCGGTGCGCTTGGTGACGATGCAGAAAGATCGTCACGCCCGCGATCGTGATGTGCGTCACCACGAGCGCGTAAACGACGTAGCCCCACCACGGTAAATCGAAGACCCCCATCAAATCACGACTCCTTGTCGGTGTAAGTGCAGCGTAGCTTGGACGGGTCGAGTCTACCGAAGTTCAGAGCGTGGGCATAGAGCCAATTCGAGGAGGTCGATATTTCAGCGTAACTCCCTGAAGAAAAGGAGTTATGCAGATACCGGACGCATGCGGATCTCGCGCTGCGGATAGGGGATCTCGATGCCCTCCGCGCGGAAGCGTCGCAGCAGCTGAAAGTAAAGATCGGAGCGCACGTTTCCTATGCCGTCTTCCGGATCGTCGATCCAGACGCCGAGCTCGAGGTTGATGCCGCTGTCGGCAAGCTCTTTGACGAGCACGCGGGGCGCGGGGTCGGCAAGCACGCGGCGATGTCCCTGCGCCAGTTCCTCGAGGATGCGCGCGACTGCATCGAGGTCGGCGTCGTAGCTCACCTGCACGGGAATGGGCACGTGCACGCGCCGGTCGGTGTAGGTGTGGTTGATGACGGCCGAGCCGATCAGCGTCTCGTTCGGTATCAGCGCTTCGGTCCCCGCAGGGTTGCGCACCACGACATAGCGCGCAGTCATTTTCGTCACCCGCCCGGTGTGCTGCTCGACCGTCACGACGTCGCCCAGGCTCACGGAACGGTCCATGAGGATGATGAATCCGCTCACGTAATTGCTTGCGATCTTCTGCAGGCCGAAGCCGATGCCGACGCCCAGCATGCCGCCGAACACGGACAGCGCGGTGATGTCGATCCCCACGGCGGGCAGCGCAATCAGCACCGCCAGCAGCACGAACAATGCTTTCGCGAGCTTGGCCAGCATGACGCGCAGGCTGATCTGCACGCTTTCGGCGGCCATCAGCCGTGTTTCGACGTAACGCCCCAGCCACAGGGCGACCAGCACGGCGGTGAGCAGCGACAGCGCCGCCTGCAGCATCAGCAGGACGGACACGCGCTGGCGGCCGATCGGAAGGTAGATGTCCTCGAGCGCGCGCAGCACGTCCGGTGCAAGGCCGGTGATGTACAAAGCGAAGCCGCCCCACACGGTCCAGGCGACCAGCCGCGTCACCGGATGCAGGAGGCCGCTGGGCGCAAACACCTGGCGCACCAGCAGCAGCGCGAAGCGCAGGATAGTGAGCGCCGTGAGCAGCGGCACCGCCATGTCGAGCAGCGCGGTCGTCTGCCAGGGATGCAGCAGCCCGCGGCCGAGCAGGATCAGACAGAGCGCAAGCAGCGGGAAGACGAGGGCGCGTAGCGCGTCCTGTCCGAGCCGGGCGGGCGCTCGCCCGGAGGGCAGCCGCTTGCGCATGACCAGCACCGGCAGCCAGGCGAGCAGCAGCGCGATCGCGATGACGGCGATCTGCCACAACACGCGTGGATGGTGAAAATCGCTCCAGACGTCGAGGAAGAGTTGCTGCGGCGGGGGCGGCATGTGTCTCAGGCTGTTGAAATTCGCTGCGGTTGCATGATTTGCGCGCAATCCCTGCGTTGCCATCCCTCTCGGCAGCCTCATGCGCGGAGGATCTAAAAGGGAAGCGTCGCGCCTTTTTTCGACGCCCTGTTATCGGTCGGGCGGCGCAAGGGTGGCCGATTTTAGCACGCAGGCATGTCGCCTCGCGCCGCCGCGCCTGCGCGCGACGATCATCGGATGCGGTGCAGCACTGCCGCGAAAAAACCGTCCGTCCCGTGCACGTGGGGCCACAACTGGACGTACGTCTCCATGGGGAGCGCGATGCGCTGCTCCAGGAAGCACTCGCCGCCCGAGACGAGCTCGAATTCCGGATGCTCCGCGAGAAACGGCTCGACCACCTGCTGGTTTTCGTCGGGAAGCGGGCTGCACGTCGCATAAACGAGGCGTCCACCGCTCTTCACGAGGCTCGCCGCCGCGCGCAGTATCCTCGCCTGCTTCAGCGAGAGCTCGCCTACCGCCGGCCCGGACTGCCGCCATTTCAGGTCGGGATTGCGGCGCAGGGTGCCGAGCCCGCTGCACGGCGCGTCCACCAGCACGCGGTCGATCTTGCCCGCGAGCCGCTTCACCTTGGCGTCGCGCTCGTCGCGGATGAGATGCGGATGCAGATTGGAAAGGCCCGACCGCTTCAGCCTGGGCTTCAACCGGGCGAGGCGTGCTGCCGACACGTCGAAGGCGTACACGCGTCCCTGCGAATTCATCATCGCGCCGAGCATGAGCGCCTTGCCGCCCGCGCCGGCGCAGAAATCGACCACGAGCTCGTGGCGGCGCGGCGCAAGCAGAAAGCCCAGCAGCTGGCTGCCTTCGTCCTGCACCTCGATGCTGCCGTCGATAAAGAGCGGATGCCGGTTGAGCGCGGGCCGGCCTTGCACGCGGATCCCGATCGGCGAGTAGGGCGTCGGCTCGCATTTCATGCCGTCCTCCCGCAACTTCTGAAGCGCGGCGTCCCGGCTCGTGCGCATCGTGTTGACGCGCAGATCGAGCGGCGCCGGCTGCTGCAGCGCGCGGCCGAGAGCGAGTATCTCATCGTCGGGCAGGCGGCTCTTCAGGCGCTCGATGACCCAATCGGGCAAATCCGCACGCAGCGCAAGGGGGAGATCATCGACCGGCTCGGCTTTTTTCTCCGCAAGCCATTCCGCCTCGCCGGGCTTGAGGAGCGGCGCGAGCTCCCGGGCGCTGCGCCCCGCGAAACGCGCGAGCCACAAGAGCAGTGTCGCCCGCAGCGGCGCGCCCGCCGACATGTGATCGAGCAGAATCTTTCGCCGCAACACGCCGAACACCGATTCGGCGACGAAGGCGCGATCGAGCTGGCCGAGCTCGCGGTGATTGCGAAAAAAATGGCTCAGCACCGCGTCGGCGGGATGGCGGAAGGTCAACACCTCGCGCAGGGCGTCGAGGGTTGCGGTGAATTGCAGGGTCGTGATGCTCATGAGGCTGTGAGGTTCTTTTTTGTGATGTCAGTTTAACCGGGCCGCAGGCGCCGGTTCCGCCTGCTGCTCGTCGCTTACCCGTATGTCGCTCACCACCTGCTCGCCGGTGGGCTCGCCGTCGCGCCCGTAAAACCGCAATTGCACCGGCAGATAGCGGTAATCGGCTGCGAGCCAGATCTGTATCGTCTCGGCGCCCGGCTTGCGCACCTGCTTGAGCGGCAGCGCGCGCAAGGGCCCCAGCGGCGTGTCTATCGTTTCCTCGGGCAGCACATCGAGCTCGTAGGTCTCGAACTTCGTGCCGGTCGTGATGGGCACGCGGATGCGACCCCGCGCGGGGGGCTTCAGCGAAAGCTGATACATGAGGCTCAGGAAATCCTGGCTCCCCGCGGGCAGCGCCGCTTCATTCTTCTCGTCGGTGGTGCCCCACGTGATGTGCGCGCTGTCCCAGTCGAAGCGTGCGCGGGCGACCTCGCTATTGCCGCGCCGGTTGCGGCTCATGAGGAAAGAGGTCGGGCGCAAGCCGTCCCGCGTGACCTTGCCCGCGCTCAAGTACGTCCGCCGCTCCGAGCGGAATACATCCACCACGCCCGTCGTCTCCGAAATGCTGCCGATGCGATAGCTGCCGTCTTCGACTTCCCAATTCTGCACGGTGCGGCCGACTTCGAACTTTTGCGTGCCGACGTACAACGTGTAGCTGATCCGCCCGTGCCGGGGCAGCTGCGGCAGCGGCGTCTCGTCCGGCGCAGGCTTGCCCGGCGGTGCCGTCGCGACCGCTGCGGGTGGCGCCGCCTGAGGCGGCGTGTCCGTCGTGTCGGCTGTGGGCGCTACGGAAGCCTCCTCGGTGTCCGGCGCTGCGGGGACGGCGAAGTCCGCCGGTGGGCTCGCTGTCGCGGGGGGAGCCGTCGCGACTACTTTCGGTTTTCGCGCAGCGCGCCGCGGTGGTTTGTGCTCGGCCTCCCGGGGAGCCGGCGGAGGCGGTCGCACCGCAGGCGGCGTCACCGGCATCAGGCGCGCTTGCAGCGGGGGCGCCTCGACCACGGGCTCCGGCAGCCGCCACGAGATGCCGGTCATGACGATCGCATGCAGCGCTGCCGAGAACAGGACGGCGGCAAGCGGCAACCACAGCGACTTCCGGGATGTCACGGCTGCAAATCAAGCTTCGCGATCGATTGCTCGTAACGGGTGCCGTCGCGCTCGACGATGATCATGCGGATCGGCACGTAGCCATGCTCGGGCGCAAGCCAGATCTCGTTCTCGGGATCGCCGGGCTCGCGCTGTCTCACGAGATGCACCGTGCGGATGCGTCCGAGCGGCGTGTCCTGCTCGACGTCGGGGGTGACGGTGTAGACGTACCGATCGACCCTCCGGCCGTTGGTCACCGCCACGGCGAGCTGCGGCGTCTGCTGCGTAGCGACGAACATGAACTGGTACATGACGGAGAGACGGTCCTGCGTGCCGGGCGGCAGCTCGACCGCTTCGGTCTTGCCGTCGTGCGTCAGCGCGAGGCGCGAGCCGGCCCAGTCGAATTCGGCGGCGACTTCGGGAACTTCGCCGGTCGCGCGCCGCCCTTCGAAATGCCGAGGCCGCAAGCCCTGAGCGACCACGTCACCCGTGCTCGTGAAGCGCACGGCGAGCTTTTTCACGAGGGCGAACAGCCCTATCGGCTCGCTGCTGCTGGTGAGCCGATAGGCGCCGTCGCGGGCTTCGTAACGCTCGTTCACCACGGCGACCGTCATGCCGTTCAACCGTACGTCATAAGAGGCCGTGACCGCTTGCGGCGCGGCAAACGCGGTGGCGCACCAGGCCCAGGCGCACAGAGCCGGCGTAGCTATGCGTAGCATGTCAGGCGCGATGCGAGCCCCATGCCTGCGCATCGAGCGGCGGGCACACGAGAGCGCCCTCCGCGGAGGGCACGCCACGCACTGCGACGCGCCCGTCCGCACCGAGCGCAAGCCGGTCTTCGCAGAACCAGCGGACCGCCTGCGGGTAGATGCGGTGCTCTTCGCGCAGCACGCGCGCGGCGAGCGTGTCTTCGTCGTCGTCCTCGTGCAC
>Ga0255338_1002302_pt1 | contig 28882 bp, 24 predicted proteins | sample MeOH1_35cm_T4_19_FD_203715 | JGI IMG/M metagenome (GOLD analysis project Ga0255338, IMG submission 203715) | Sandy soil microbial communities from University of British Columbia, Vancouver, Canada - MeOH1_35cm_T4_195 | ecosystem: Engineered > Artificial ecosystem > Sand microcosm > Unclassified ...
AGGCTCAGGCCCATCAGCACCACGCCGCCGGCCAGCATCTCGCTGGCGAAGCCCATCGGCCCGGGCGCCAGCTGGAAATAGCGCTGCGAGAGCACGCTGCCCAGGGCCCAGCAGGCGCAGGCCGTCGTGATCGCCGCCAGGCCCCGGGGCGAGGCCTCGAAGCCCTGGCCGCGCGTCAGCATCAGCACGCCGATCAGGCCGACGATGATGCCGGCCAGCTCGAGCCGGCTCGGCACGACGCGCCACAGCAGGTTCAGCGCCGCGATCATCAGCGGCATCACCGCGATGAAGGCCACCACCAGGCCCGAGCCCACGCTCTGCTCGGCCGTCGCGGTGCCGCCCATGCCGCCGCCCAGCATCAGCGCGCCGACCACCAGGGCATTGAGCCATTGGCGCGCGCTCGGCCAGGCCGCGCCGCGCCAGTGCATCCAGGCTGCCAGCAGCACGCCGGCGGTCAGAAAGCGCGTGCCCATCTGGAAGAAGGGCGGGAAGCTGATCAGCGCGAACTTGATCGCCAGATAGGTGGAGCCCCAGACCAGCCAGGTGGCGGCCAGACAGGCGAGTACGCGCGGGCTCAGCCCGGACGACGTGGAAGGGAGGACGGCATGGCTCATGGCTGCAAATGCTATGCAGGAGCACGCTCATATTGAATGCCGGTTTAATGAAATCAGCGCGACTCAACACCTAAGATTCAAGGCATTGACCGCCAAACACTTTGAAAATCATGAACATTGAGCTGGACCACCACGACGGCCGCATCCTCGCCGAACTGCAGGCCGACGCCCGGCTCTCGATGGCCGAGCTGGGCCGGCGCGTGCACCTGAGCCAGCCGGCCGTCACCGAGCGGGTGCGCAAGCTGGAAGAGTTGGGCGTGATCACCGGCTACCACGCCCAGGTGGACAGCGCCAAGCTGGGCTACGCGATCCGCGGCGTGATCCGCGTCGGGCGCGCCGAGGAAGCACGCGTCAACCACGCCATCGCCCACAGCCCCGAGGTGCTGAGCGCCTTCAACGTCACCGGCGAGGACAGTTGGATCCTGGAGATCGCGGTGCGCGACGTGGCCCATCTGGAGCAGGTGCTGCAGCGCTACTGCGCGCTGGCCCAGACCTCGACGGCCATCATCCTCAAAAGCCTGCGCGAACGTGCGCCGCTGCGCCCTGCCCCGGCGCTGGAACCGGCGGGGATCGCCGCGCCGCAAGAAAAAACGCCGGCCACCGCGGTCAAGCGGCGCCGGCGTGGCTCATTGACTTGAATTGCTTCAGGCCGTCAGCCCAAGACTCAGGGAGTCCTCACGTAAACAGTGCATCTTCATCCGGGGCCGCTCCGCCCGGCAGTGCTGCCCGGCGCGTTGCAGTGGCAGCCCCGAAAGCGTTTGCCATGGGCGCAATTTAGGCCCAGCCACAGTTCGCGTAAATTCGAATTTTCGTTGCGAACGCTTCGTTAAAATCGAACCATCGAGATGCCCCCGGAACGCACGATGAACTTCAAGCACCTGCATTACTTCTGGGTCACGGCCAAGGCCGGCGGCATCGTACGCGCCGGCGAGCAGCTCAACACCACGCCCCAGACCCTGTCCAGCCAGATCAAGCTGCTGGAAGAGCGCCTGGGGCGCAAGCTGTTCCGCAAGGTCGGTCGCCGCCTGGAGCTGACCGACGAGGGCCGCGTCGCGCTCAGCTATGCCGACGAGATCTTCGCCCTGGGCGGCGACCTGGAAGCGCGGCTGCGTCAGGAGCAGCCGGGCTCGCGCCAGCTGGAGCTGCGCGTGGGCGTGGCCGACTCGGTCTCCAAGATGGTGGCCTACCAGCTGCTGGAGCCGGCGCTGGACCTGGGCATGCATCTGCATCTGAGCTGCCACGAGGGCAAGTTCCAGGATCTGCTGGGCCAGTTGGCCGTGCACAAGCTGGACCTGGTGCTGGCCGACGAGCCGCTGCCGCGCAAGGTCAGCGTCAAGGCCTTCAACCACGCACTGGGCCAGAGCCCGATGAGCTTCTTCGCCGCCCCCGAACTGAAGGCAAGAATCAAGGGCCGCTTCCCGGCCTGTCTCAATGACGCGCCCCTGCTGATCCAGGGGCAGGCGTCGGCGATCCGTCCGCAGCTGGAAGCCTGGCTCAGCCGTCACCAGCTGCATCCGCGCATCGTCGCCGAGTTCGACGACGGCGCCCTGATGCAGGCCTTCGGCCGCCAGGGCCGCGGCGTCTTCACCGCCCCCTCGGTGCTGGAGGCTTCGACCTGCGAGCAGTACGGTGTCGCGGTGCTGGGACGCAGCGAGGAACTGGTCGAGGAGTTCTTTGCGATCTCGGTGGAGCGCCGCATCACCCACCCCGGCGTGGCGGCCATCACGCAGGCCGCGCGAGATCGGCTGTTCGGACGCGAGTAGCGCTCCGCGGTCCGCGGCTGCCCACAATTTCACGCTCGCCCGGCGCCGCAAGCGCATTGCGCGACCTGCGCACGGGCTCCCATGCGAAGGCCGGCCGCCGTCTGCTCCAATGCCTCATCACTTCAGTTTGCAACGAGCGCATGACCCTCAGGAAACCCCTTTTCGCCGCCGGACTTCTGCTGACTCTGCTGACGAGCAGCGCCCGGGCGGACTGCACGTTCAACTGGCATCACTACGGTGCCGTGCAGGTCTACAAGCTGCTGAATGCAGGCATCGGCGCCAAGGTGACCGATGAATACTGCAAGAACTACAACAAGACGCACGAGATCGTCGTCATCACCGACTCCTATGCCAGCCCCAACCGCACCCTGGCCCATGTCTCGGTCGGCCTGCGCAAGAAGGGCTCGAAGGAGATGATTTCCAAGCGCTACTCGGCCTACAAGTTCGAGGATGGCAATTTCGTCGTCGCCAAGTCCTACGAGATGGCGGCCTCGCTGGCCCTGGACACCGTCATGGACGTCATGTCGGACCTGGGCACCTACGCCAACTGAGATCCACAGGTCCACCCTCGGCCCCATGCAAAAGACCCGCCGCGGCGGGTCTTCGTCATGGTGCTCGCTCGCGGGCCCTTACTTGGCCAGCAGCTGGTTCACCGCCGTCACGTCCTCGGGCTTGAGCTGGCCGGCGGCCTGGCGCAGCTTGAGGCCGGTCACCAGGGTGTCGTAGCGGGCCTTGGCCAGATCGCGCTGCGTCGTGTAGAGCTGGGTCTGGGCGTTCAGCACATCCAGGTTGACGCGCACGCCGACCTTGTAGCCCAGCTGGGTGGCTTCCAGCGCCAGCTTGCTGGACGATTCGGCGGCCTCGTAGGCCTTGACCTGGGCCTGCAGCGACTGCACGCCGAAGAAGGCGCGGCGCGTGCCCTCGGCCACGCTGCGGCGCGCGAATTCGAGGTCGTTCATCGACTTTTCTTCCAGCGCCAGGGTTTCCTTGATGCGGTTCTGGTTGTAGCCGCCGGTGTAGAGCGGGTAGTTGACGGCCACCGCCAGACTGCCGCTGCCGGTGGTACCGATCGGCGAGGACGAGCCGGCGCCATGCGAATTCAGCGCGCCCAGAGTGCCGGTCAGGTCGACGGTCACGCCATCGGCGGCGCGCGCCTTGCCGGTTTCCAGCCGCGCGATGTCCAGGCCCAGGCGGGCCTTGCGCACCGACGGATGCAGCTCGTCGGCCTGGTTGACCCAGGGATCGACGGTCATCGGCGCCAGGGCCGGCAGGGCCACCGGCTGCAGCAGCGGCTTCGGGGCCACGCCCGAGCGACCGACGATCTGGTCCAAGGTCACGCGCTTGACGCGCAGGTCGTTGTCGGCGGCGATCTCCTGCGCATTCGCCAGGTCAAAGCGGGCCTGGGCTTCGCGCGTGTCGGTGATGGTGGCGGTGCCGACCTCGAAATTGCGCTTGGCCGAGGCCAGCTGCTCGGCGATGGCGGTCTTGCTGGCGCGCGTGGTGGACAGCACATCCTGTGCGGCCAGCACATCGAAGTAAGCCTGGGCGACGCGCACGATCAGATCCTGCTCGGCCGTCTCCAGATCGGCCTGGGCCACGTTCAGGCCCAGCTGGGCCTGCTCGATGCTGATCTTGTTGCTGCGGTTGAACAGCGCGTACTTGGCCGTCAGACCGGTTTGCACGGTGCTGGCGCCGACGCGGCCGCGCGAGGGCGGATCGGTCTCGGTGCGGGTGCCGGTGACGCCCACGCCCACCGTGGGACGCGCCAGCGCGTTCGCCTGCTCGGCCTTGTACTGGGCCGAATCGGACTGGGCGCGCGCGGCCAGGTAGGTCGCGTCATAGGCCCGGGCCGCCTCGTACAGCTCCTGCAGGCTCTGCGCCTGCACGCCGGCGGCGGCACCGAAGGCCAGGCTCAGGCCCAGCGACAGACGCGACAGGGAACTCATGCGCAACACGGCGCTCGGGCTTGTTTTGTTCTTCATCTTGTGTTCGGCGAACATGAGGCTTCCTTGGCTGGCAAATGGTGAGCGGTGGGAATTCAATACCTGGGCACCGTGGCGTCGGCCTCGCAGGACCAGGCGTCGATGCCGCCGGCGAGGTTATAGACCGACTCGAAGCCCTGGCGCTCCAGAAATGCGACGACCTGCAGACTTCGCACGCCGTGATGGCAATAACAAAGGATGGACTGCGCCGGGTCCAGCTCCTGCAGGCGGGCAGGAATCTCGCCCATGGGGATGAGCTTCGCGGTCACGCCGGGCGGCCGGATGCTGGCCAGCTGGGCCTCCCAGGGCTCGCGCACATCCAGCAGCAGCAGCGGCGGCTGCGCCTGGGCGCTCATGGCCTGGGCGCACAGGGCCTGGGCGCACAGGGCCTGGGCGGCCGCAATGCTCAGCTGCTGCGGCATCGACGCGCTCAGAAGCTGAAGCTGGAGGGCTGGGCGAAGCCCGCCAGGCGCGGCGCCACGGTGTCGAACAAGACCTGGCTGCGCACGCCGCCGGACTCGCGGGTGTAGAGCGTGGCATACATCATCGGCAGCTCGCCAACGATGGCCGCCAGCCGGCCGCCGGGCTTGAGCTGATCCAGCAGGGCCTGCGGCACCTCGGCCACCGAGCCCGACAGCAGGATCACATCGAACGGCGCCTCGCTGGGCAGGCCCTGGGAGCCATCGGCCTCGATCACCTTGACGTTCATGACGCCGGCTCGCTTGAGGCTGTCGGCGGCCAGACGGGCCTGCTGGGCATCGCGCTCCAGGCTGATCACGCTCTGCGCCTTGTGGCCCAGCAGGGCCGCCATGTAGCCGGAGCCGGTGCCGACCTCCAGCACCTTCTCGTGGCGCGCCACCTTCAGCTCCTGCAGCAGGCGGGCCTCGACGCGCGGCGCCAGCATGTGGCCGCCGTTGGGCAGCGGGATCTCGGTGTCCATGAAGGCCAGGGCCTTGTGGGCGGCCGGCACAAAGTCCTCGCGCTTGACCAGGGACAGCAGGGACAGCACGCCCTGGTCCAGCACATCCCAGGGGCGGATCTGCTGTTCGATCATGTTGAAGCGGGCTTGTTCGACGTTCATTTCATCATCCTTTGTGCGTTCCTCGCGCAGGAGGCCGAGGCCTGCCGCGCAACAACTCGAATTCTATTTCGCCTGTTCCGCCGCCCCACCGGCGCCGGCCACGGCGGCGGGCGACGATGCGAACTTGCGACGCGCCCAGACCGACAGGTCGTCCAGATAGCAGTAGATCACCGGCACCACGACCAGGGTCAGCAGCGAGGAGGTCAGCACCCCGCCGATCACCGCCTGCCCCATCGGCGCGCGCTGCTCGGCGCCCTCGCTGAGCGCGAAGGCCAGCGGCACCATGCCGAAGATCATCGCCAGGGTCGTCATCAGGATGGGCCGCAGCCGCACCTCGGCGGCGTGCAGCAGGGCCGCCTCGCGCCCCATCGGCGCGGCGTCGACGCCATGGCCATGCTCGCCCTCGCGGGCGCGGATCGCGAAGTCGATCAAGAGGATCGCGTTCTTGGTCACCAGACCCATCAGCATCACGATGCCGATGATGGAGAACATGTTCAGGGTCGAGCGGAACAGCAGCAGGGCCAGCACCACGCCGATCAGGGTCAGCGGCAGCGAGCTCATCAGCGCCAGCGGCTGCAGAAAGCTCTTGAACTGGCTGGCCAGGATCATGTAGATGAAGACGATGGCCAGGGCCAGCGCGCCGACCGCGTACTGGAAGCTCTCGTTCATGTTCTTGGTCGAGCCGCCGAAGCTGTAGCGGTAGCCGGGCGGGAAGGCGGTCTCGTCCAGCACCTTCTTGATGTCCGCCGAGACCTCGCCCGAGCTGCGGCCCAGGGCATTGGCGTCCAGCGTGATCTCGCGGTTCAGGTCGCGACGGTTGATCTGGTTGGGGCCGGTCGAATGCCGCACCTCGGCCACCTGCGAGAGGCGCACGACGCGCGGCGCGCCGTCGGCGGCCGGCGCCACATTGATCGGCAGCGCCTGCAGATCAGCGAGGCTGTCGCGGTCCGGCGGCGCCAGGCGCACGATCACGTCGTAGTTCTCGCCGTCCGGCGCGCGCCAGTTGCCCACCGTGGTGCCGGCGATCCAGGTGCGCAGCGAGCCGGCCAGCGCGTTGACATTGAGGCCCACGTCGGCGGCTGCGTCGCGCCTGACCTCGATCGCCACCGTGGGCTTGTCGGGCTTCAGGGTGCTGTCCAGGTCCACCAGGCCGGGGATCTTCTCCAGCCGCGCGATCACGCTTTTGGAGAGCCGCTCCAGCTCCTTCAGGTCCGGCCCCTGGATCGAGAACTGCAGGCTCTTGCCGCCGCCCAGATCGGTCTGGCCGATATTGGTGACCGTGATGCCCGGCACCCGCGCCAGCAGCTCGCGCATCGGCACGACCAGCTCGTTGACGCTGCGCCGGCGCTCCTTGCGGTCCGCCAGGCGCACATAGATCGCACCATAGATCTTGCCGGCCGCGAAGCCGCTGTTGATCGTCGTCACCGTATAGCGCACCTCGGGCAGGCTGCGCAGCAGGGCGTCGATCTGGCGGGCGCGCGCCTCGGTCACCTCCAGCGAGGAGCCCACAGGCGTGTAGAAATTGATCTGCGTCTCCGACAGGTCGGCCTTGGGCACGAACTCCTTGCCCAGGGCGCCGGCCAGGCCGCAGCTGCTCAGCCAGACCGCCAGGGCCAGCGCCAGGGTCAGGCCCTTGTGCGCCAGGGCCCAGCGCAGGATGGTCTGGTACTGGGCCGACAGCCATTCGCTCAGCCGGTCGAACGCGCCGGTGACGCGGCCCAGGGTCTTGTCGTACAGCGTCACCGGCGGCCCCCGGCGCACGCCATGAGCCTGCGGGTCGTGCCAGACGCTGGAGAGCATCGGGTCCAGCGTGAAGCTGACGAACATCGAGATCAGCACCGCCGCGACGATGGTGATGCCGAACTCGTGGAAGAACTTGCCGACGATGCCGCCCATGAAGCCGATCGGCAGGAACACCGCGACGATGGACAAGGTGGTCGCCAGCACCGCCAGGCCGATCTCCTCGGTACCGTCCAGCGCCGCCTGCTTCGGGCTGACGCCCATCTGCACATGGCGCACGATGTTCTCGCGCACCACGATCGCGTCGTCGATCAAGAGGCCCACGCACAGGCTCAGCGCCATCATCGTGATGTTGTTGATCGTGAAGCCGAACACGTACATGAACAGGAAGGTGCCGATCAGCGCGATCGGCAGGGTCAGCCCGGTGATCACGGTGGAGCGCCAGCTGTTCAGGAACAGGAACACGATCAGCACGGTCAGCACCGCACCCTCGATCAGGGTCGAGCGCACATTCGCCACCGAAACGCGGATCGCGCGCGAGTTGTCGCGGTTGACCTCGGTCTTGACGCCGGCCGGCAGCAGGCCCTGGGCCTCCTTCAGCGCGGCCTGCAGCCCGTCAACCACCGCGATGGTGTTCTCGCCCTGGCTCTTCTGCACCGCCAGCAGCACGGTGCGCTGGCCGTTGTACAGGGCCAGGCTCTCGACCTCCTGCGGCCCGTCCACCACCTCGGCGACCTGCCAGAGCCGGATCGAGACATTGCCCTTGCGCGCCACCACGATGTCGCGGAAGTCCTCGGGCCGCTTGAGCCGCGCATTGATCTGCACCACCCGCTCCTGCAGGGCCGAGCGCAGATTGCCCATCGGCAGCTCCTGGTTCTCGCTCTTCACGGCGGCCAGCACCTGCTCCATCGTGACGCCCAGCGCCTCCATCGCCTGCGGCCGCAGGTTCAGCTGCACCTGGCGCTGCAGCCCGCCGACCACCGAAACCGAACCGACGCCGCGCACGTTCTCCAGGCGCTTCTGCAGCACCTGGGTCGCCCAGGTCGTCAGCTCCTGCGTGCTCTTTTTCCCATCGGTGGAAAGCACCGCCACATTGAAGATCGGCACGCTCTGCGGGTCGAAGCGCGAGATGCGCGGCTCCTTGACCTCGTCGCGCAGATTGGGCCGGATCAGCGCCACCTTCTCGCGCACGTCCTCGGCCGCCTTGCGCCCATCGACATCGAGGTTGAACTCGATGATCACGACCGAGCTGCCCTCGTAGGAGCGCGAGTACAGCGAGTTGATGCCGGCCACCGTGTTGACCGCCTCCTCGACCTTCTTGGTCACCTCGCTCTCGACGATCTCGGGCGAGGCGCCGGGGTAGTCCATCTGCACCACCACGGTCGGGAAGTCGATGTTGGGGAACTGGTCGACCGCCAGGCGCTGGTAGCTGAACAGGCCCAGCACGACAAAGGCCAGCATGACCATCACGGCCATCACCGGGTTCTGGATCGAGATGCGGGTGAACCACATGGCGGGTGGCTCAGCGCGAGGCGGCCGAGGCCGGTGCCGCGGCCGGCAGGCTGACCAGGGCGCCCTCGGCCACCTGGCCCGCCGCGCCGCTGAGCACCTGGGCCCCGGCGTTCAGGCCCGCCGCGATCTCGACGACCGGCCGCCCCCCGGCCTCGCCGCGGCGCCCCAGCTCGACCGTCTGCGCCCTCACCTTGCCCTGTTCCACCAGCAGCACATAGGGCTTGGCGCGGTCGACGCGGACCGCATCCTCGGGCAGCACCAGGAGGCCCTCATGGCGGTCCAGCATCAGGCTGCCGCGCGCGAACATGCCGTGGCGCAGCCCGGGGCCGGGCGCCACGCGCAGATAGATCAGCACCGCCCGCGAGCCGGTCTGCGCGGAAGGGTTGATGCGCGCCACCACCGCCTTCACCGGCAAGGCCTGACCCTCGACCTGCAGCGCCGCCTCGGCGCCGGGCTTGAGCTCGGCCGCCAGCTCGGCCGGCACGGCCGCCTCCAGCTCCAGCTGCGAGAGGTCGACGATCTCGAGAATGCGCCCGTCCAGCGCGACACGCTCGCCCGGCTGGGCCAGGCGCTGCGAGACCTGCCCGGCGATCGGCGCGATCAGTTGCGCGTCGGCACGCGCCTTGCGCGCCAGCTCGACCGCGGCCTGGGCGGCCAGCCAGTTGGCCTGGGCGGTCGCCTCGTTGGAGGCGGCGGCCTCCAGCGCGGTGGCCGAGATGAAGCCCTGGCCGACCAGGGCGCGGTTGTTCTCCAGATTGCGCCGGGCGATCTCCAGCTGGCCCTTGGCCGCCAGCGCGCTCTGCTCGGCCTGGCGCAACCGCCAGTCCGGCTCGGTCGGGTCCAACTGGCCCAGCAGCTGGCCGGCGCGCACCGCGTCACCCTCGCGCACCGTCAGGCTCTTCAGCTCGGCCGCCACCTTGGCCTTGATCTGGGCCGTGTCCAGGGCCTTGAGGCTGCCCGACAGCGCCAGCGTGCGCGCAAAGCCGCGCTGCTCGGCGCGCGCCAGGTCCAGCGCGCTCAGCTCCAGCCGGGCAGTGCCGGCGGCTGCGGCAGGTGCGGCCGGTCGGGCCTTGCCACGGGCCAGCAGCGCCGCCCCGCCCCCCAGCAGCAACAGCAACAGCAGCGACGACAGCAGGATTTTCTGGGTACGCCCGAATTTCATGTCTTGTGAGGCTTGGGAGTCGCGCCCGCGGACGGGTCAGGGTCGGAGGGGGCCAGCAGCCCGCGCAGCATCAGGTCCAGCTGCACGGCCAGCACGGCCGCGGGATCGAGCGGAGGGCCGAGCGCCTTGCAGGCGCCGAAGGAATGCTCGAACAGCACCAGGTGCAGCACCGGGGCGATCAGCACCTGCACGGTCTCCGGCACCGGCACCGGCCGGAACTCGCCGCTGGCGATGCCGCGGCTGACCATGGCGCCCATCATGTTCAGGGCCGGCACGATGACCTCGTCCATGTAGAAGCCGGCCAGCTCGGGGAAATTGCCGGCCTCGGCGGTCATGATCTTGCAGATGCCGCCGGCCGGCCCCTGGCCGATGCGCTGCCACCATTCGCCCATCACCTGACGCAGCAGCTCGGCGGTGCTGCCCTGGGCCTGGGCCACCATCTCCTGGCCCACCGCGATATGGCTGGCCAGGCTTTCGCGCACCACGGCCTTGAACAGCTCTTCCTTGCTGGGGTAGTAGAGGTAGAGCGTGCCCTTGGAGACGCCGGCACGCGCCGCCACCTCCTCCGACCGGGTGGCAGCAAAGCCTTTTTCGACGAACAGCGCCAGCGCAGCCGCGAGCAGCTCCTGCGGCCGCGCCTCCTTGCGGCGCTGGCGGGGGCTGGCGGTGGACGGACGGGGCTCGGCGGCGGCCGCTGGGACGGGGGTTTTGGACATGCAGGGAGAACTGACTGACCGGTCAGTAATGTACGCAGCCACCACCGGGCGGTCAATACGGCGCCGCCCCGGGGTGTCGCCGGCACGGCCCGCCGACAGCCTGGCGACACCTGCCCGCCCGTGCCGCCCCTGGGCCGCGGCTATCATGCCGGCCATTCAATCTGGGAGTGCGAGTTGGACGTCGTTCTGTTGATCAAGGCCGCCATCATGGGCGTGGTGGAAGGCCTGACCGAGTTTTTGCCGATTTCCTCGACCGGCCACCTGATCCTTGCCGGCTCCCTGCTGGGCTTCGACGACGACAAGAGCAAGGTCTTCGACATCGCAATCCAGACCGGCGCCATCTTCGCCGTCATCCTGGTCTACTGGCAGCGCCTGAAGGACACGGCCGCCGGCTTGGGGTACGACGCGCGCGCGCGCCGCTTCGTCCTCAATGTCGCGATCGGCTTCCTGCCCGCCGTGGTGCTGGGCCTGCTGTTCGGCAAGGCGATCAAGGCCCATCTCTTCACGCCCACCGTGGTGGCCAGCACCTTCATCCTGGGCGGCTTCGTGATCCTGTGGGCCGAGCGGCGCTCGCCCAGTGCCGTGCGCATCCAGGACGTCGAACAGATGACGCCCTGGGACGCGCTCAAGGTCGGGCTGGTGCAATGCCTGGCCATGGTGCCGGGCACCAGCCGCTCCGGCGCCACCATCATCGGCGGCATGCTCTTGGGCCTGTCGCGCAAGGCGGCCACCGACTTCTCCTTCTTCCTGGCCATCCCGACCCTGATCGGCGCGGGTCTTTACAGCCTCTACAAGGAGCGCGCCCTGCTCAGCGCGGCCGACATCCCGCTGTTCGGCGTGGGCCTCGCCTTCTCCTTCGTCAGCGCCTGGATCTGCGTGCGCTGGCTGCTGCGCTACATCTCCAGCCACAGCTTCGTGCCCTTCGCCTGGTACCGCATCGCCTTCGGCATCGTGGTGCTGGCCACGGCCTGGAGCGGACTGGTGGTCTGGGCAGACTGAAAGGCGGTCTGAGATAATCGCCCGATGACGATCACCATCAAGACCGGCGCCGATATCGAAGGCATGCGCATCGCCGGGCGCCTGGCCGCGGAAGTGCTGGACATGCTGACCCCGCACGTGAAGCCCGGGGTCAGCACCGAGCAGCTCGACAAGCTGGCACACGACCACATCGTCAATGTGCAGAAGGCCATTCCCGCGCCGCTGAACTACCAGCCGCCGGGCTACACGCCCTACCCCAAGTCGATCTGCACCTCGATCAACCACCAGGTCTGCCACGGCATCCCGAACGACCGGCCGCTGAAGAACGGCGACATCGTCAACATCGACGTCACCGTCATCAAGGATGGCTGGCACGGCGACACCAGCCGCATGTTCATCGTCGGCGAGGGCTCGATCGCGGCCAAGCGCCTGTGCGCCTTCACCTACGACGCGATGTGGAAGGGCATCCAGAAGGTCAAGCCCGGCGCGCGCCTGGGCGACATCGGCCACGCGATCCAGACCTTTGCCGAGAACGCCGGCTTCTCCATCGTGCGCGAGTTCTGCGGCCACGGCATCGGCGCCAAGTTCCACGAGGAGCCCCAGGTGCTGCACTACGGCCGCCCCGGCACCCTGGAGGAACTGGTGCCCGGCATGATGTTCACGATCGAGCCGATGATCAACGCCGGCCGCCGCGAGATCCGCGAGATGGGCGACGGCTGGACCATCGTCACCAAGGACCGCTCGCTGTCGGCCCAGTGGGAGCACACCATCCTGGTCACCGACACCGGCTACGAGATCATGACCTTGTCGGCCGGCAGCCCGCCGCCGCCCGCCTTCATCACCCAGCCCTGAGCCCATGGCGGGGGACATCGCCGAACTGCGCCGCCAGTTCAAGCAAGGCAAGCAGGACCTGATCAAGGCCTTTCTGCAGGCCCGCCCGACCATCACGGCCGCGCACGGCCTGATGCGCGGCCTGGCCCGCCATGTGGACGAGGCCCTGCAGGCGCTGTGGGCTCAGGCCGGCCTGCCCGAGGGCGCCTGCCTGGCGGCGGTCGGCGGCTATGGGCGCGGCGAGCTCTTCCCCTACTCCGACGTCGACGTGCTGCTGCTGCTGCCCGACGGCATCGAGGCCCACCGGCCCGGCCCGGTGAAGAGCGCGATCGAGGGCTTCATCACCGCCTGCTGGGACATCGGCCTGGAGATCGGCTCCTCGGTGCGCACCCTGGAGGAATGCGTGCAGGAGGCGGCCGGCGACGTGACGATCCAGACCGCGATGCTGGAGTCGCGCTGGCTGGCCGGCGCCAGGCCGCTGTTCAAGCGCTTCGAGCAGCGCCGCATGGCCGCGCTGGACGCGCCGGCCTTTCTGCGCGCCAAGACGCTGGAGATGCGCCAGCGCCATGTGAAGTACGACGACACGCCCTACTCGCTGGAGCCCAACTGCAAGGAAAGCCCCGGCGGCCTGCGAGACCTGCAGGTGCTGATCTGGATCGCCCGCGCCGCGGGCCTGGGCAAGACCTGGAAGGACCTGGCCCAGCGCGGCCTGATCACGGCCTTCGAGAGCCGCCAGCTGCAGCGCAACGAGGGCCTGCTCGCGCTGATCCGCTGCCGCCTGCACGCGGTGGCCGGCCGGCGCGAGGACCGGCTGGTGTTCGACCTGCAGACCGCCGTGGCCGAGAGCTTCGGCTACCAGAGCAGCGACAGCCAGCGCGCCTCCGAGCTGCTGATGCGGCGCTACTACTGGGCCGCCAAGGCCGTCACCCAGCTCAACCAGGTGCTGCTGCTGAACCTGGAGGAGCAGATCAACGGCTCCCAGCAGGCCCTGCTGCGACCCATCAACGCCCATTTCCAGGAGCGCGCCGGCATGCTGGAGGTGGTCAGCGACGACCTCTACGAGCGCGAGCCCCACGCCATCCTCGAGACCTTTCTGGTCTACCAGCAGACGCCCGGCATCAAGGGCCTGTCGGCCCGCACCCTGCGCGCGCTCTACAACGCGCGCGAGCTGATGAACGCGGGCTTCCGCCGCGACCCGGCGAACCGCGCGATGTTCATGAACATCCTGCAGCAGCACGAGGGCCAGACCCACGCCTTCCGGCTGATGAACCAGACCTCGGTGCTGGGCCGCTACCTGTGGGTGTTCCGCCGCATCGTCGGCCAGATGCAGCACGACCTGTTCCACGTCTACACCGTGGACCAGCACATCCTGATGGTGCTGCGCAATGTGCGGCGCTTCTTCGTGCCCGAGCATGCCCACGAGTACCCCTTCTGCTCGCAGCTGGCCGCGCAGTTCGACCGGCCCTGGCTGCTCTACATCGCCGCCCTCTTCCACGACGTGGCCAAGGGCCGCGGCGGCGACCATTCGGACCTGGGCGCGGTCGAGGTGCGGCGCTTCTGCCGCGACCATGGCATCGGCCGCGAGGACCAGGCCCTGGTGGTGTTCCTGGTGCAGCAACACCTGACCCTCTCGCGGGTGGCGCAGAAGGAGGACCTGTCCGACCCCGAGGTGATCGCCGCCTTCGCCAGGAAGATGGGCGACGCGCGCCACCTGACGGCCCTGTACCTGCTGACCGTCGCCGACATCCGCGGCACCAGTCCCAAGGTCTGGAACGCCTGGAAGGGCAAGCTGCTGGAGGACCTCTACCGCCTGACCCTGCGCGCCCTGGGCGGCGCCAAGCCGAACCTGGACGCCGACATCGAGGCGCGCAAGCAGGAGGCCCGCCAGACCCTGGCCCTGCACTCGATGCTGCCCGACACCGAGACGCCGCTGTGGGCGACGCTGGAGCTGAGCTATTTCGCCCGCCACGACGCCGGCGATCTGGCCTGGCATGCGCGCTCGCTGTGGCGCCATGTCGAAAGCCCGACGCCCATCGTGCGCGCCCGGCCCTCGCCGGTCGGCGAAGGCCTGCAGGTGCTGGTCTACGCGCCCGACCGCCAGGACCTGTTCGCCCGCATCTGCGGCTATTTCGACGGCGCCGGCTTCAACATCCTCGACGCCAAGGTGCACACGACGCGCTCGGGCTACGCGCTGGACACCTTCCAGGTCATCAGCCCCGACCCCGAGCTGCACCACCGCGACCTCGTGCCCCTGGTGGAGGCCAAGCTGACGCAGAGCCTGGCGGCCGAGGGCCCGCTGCCGGAGCCGCGGCGCGGCCGCCTGTCGCGCCGCGTCAAGAGCTTCCCCTTCACGCCGCGCATCGCGCTGCGCCCCGACGATCGGGCCCAGCGCTGGCTGCTCTCGATCAGCACCAGCGACCGCGCCGGCCTGCTCTACGCGATCGCCCGCGTGCTGGCCCGCCATGGCATCAATCTGCAGCTGGCCAAGATCTCGACCCTGGGCGAGCGGGTCGAGGACACCTTCCTGCTGGACGGCGCGGCCCTGCAGCAGAACAAGGCCCAGCTGCAGATCGAGACCGAGCTGCTGGACGCCGTCTCGTTACCCGCATGAGCAGTCATCTCCCCTCCCATGTGGTCGCGCCCGACGAGGCCCTGGCCGACCTCGAGCGCTTCGACGCCATCATCGACGTGCGCTCGCCGGCCGAGTTCGAGGAAGACCACCTGCCCGGCGCGCTGAACTGGCCGGTGCTGGACAACGAGGAGCGCCGCATCGTCGGCACGCTCTACAAGGACTCGCCCTTCGAGGCCCGCAAGCTGGGCGCGGCCATCGTCGCGCGCAATATCGCCCGCCATCTGGACGAGCAGGCCCAGGCCCTGCCCAAGGGTTGGCGCCCGCTGGTCTATTGCTGGCGGGGTGGCCAACGCTCGGGTGCGATGACCTGGTTCCTGGGCCAGATCGGCTGGCGCGCGCGCCAGCTGCAGGGCGGCTACAAGGCCTACCGCGCCCGGGTGCGCGAGGATCTGGAACATCTGCCCGGGCGCTTCGGCGATCTGCGTGTGCTGTGCGGCCGCACCGGATCGGGCAAGACCCGGCTGCTGCAGGCCCTGGCCGCCGAGGGCGCCCAGGTGCTGGACCTGGAGGCCGCGGCCGCGCATCGCGGCTCGGTGCTGGGCGCCCTGCCCGGCCAGCCGCAGCCGAGCCAGAAGCGCTTCGATTCGCTGCTGTGGCAGCAGCTGCGCAGGCTCGATGCGGCACGCCCGGTCTTCGTCGAAAGCGAGAGCCGCAAGATCGGCCAGCTGCGCGTGCCCGAGGCCCTGCACCGGCACATGCGCGAGCAGGGCCGCTGCCTGTGGCTGGAGATGGCGGAGGCCGGGCGCGTCGAGCTGCTGCTGCAGGACTATGCGCATTTCCGCGCGGCACCCGAGGCCTTCTGCGAGCTGCTGGAAGCCCTGATCGAGCTGCGCGGCCGCGAGCGCGTGCACCACTGGCAGGCGCAGGCCCGCGCCGGCGCCTGGGCCGAGGTCTTCGCCGCACTGATGCGCGAGCATTACGACCCCGGCTACGAGCGTTCGCTGCAGGCCCATTACCCGCAGCTGGCCCGGGCCGATCTGCTGCAGCTGGCTGCGCCCACGCCGGACGCCCTGCAGGCCCTGGCCCGCCAACTCCTGGCGTCTTGACCCTCATCAAGCCATGCGCCCAGCGGCGCAGGCATGATGTGCGTCCATGCATACCGACAAAGCCCTGCGGGAATCGCGCGCCTATGGCGTGCGGGCGGTGCCCCTGCTGCGCCCGCTGGGCTGGCTGGCGCGCGGCTGGCAGGACCTGTGGCGCTGCCCAGGGCCTTCGCTGGCGCAAGGCCTGCTGCTGGCGCTGGCCGGCGCGCTGATCTTCGCGATCGCGCGCCAGCGTTTCTGGCTGCTGGCCGGCGCCTTCAGCGGCTTCCTGCTGGTGGCGCCCATCCTCGCCACCGGTTTCTACGCGATCAGCCGGGCGCTGGAGCGCGGACAGATCCCAGGCTGGCACACGGTGCTGCGGGCCTGGTGGCCACAGGGCGCCAGCAGCGGCCGGCTGATGATCTTCGGCCTGCTGCTGGCCTTTGCCGGCACCGGCTGGGTGCTGACCTCGGCCTCGCTGATCACGGCCTTCGGCGCCGGGCGCATCGAGACGCCGGCGGACTTCCTGCGCCTCGTGGTGCTGGACGAGCAGTCCCTGCTGTTCGAGGCCTGGCTGGGCCTGGGCGCGCTGCTGGCCGCGCCGGTGTTCGCCTCCTCGGTCGTCGCGATCCCGCTGCTGCTGGACCGCGAGATCTCGATCCTGGGCGCCGTCTTCACCAGCTGGCGCGTCGTGATGGAGCACCCGGCGCCGGTGGCGCTGTGGGCCCTGCTGATCATGCTGCTGACCCTGGTGGGCATGGCCAGCGCAATGCTGGGCCTGATCGTCATCCTGCCGCTGCTGGGCCATGCCAGCTGGCATGCCTACCGCGATCTGGTGCGGGCCCTCTGATGTTCGGCTACAGCGAGGAACAGATCGCCGCCTTCGGCCTCTCGTTCGGGGTCGGCGCCTTCATGCTCTACATGGTGTTCATCATCCTGCAGCTGGCGCGCGAATCGAAGGCCGGGCGCTTCGGCACCTTCATCCTGCTGCTGGGCCTGGGCTTCGGCCTGGTGGGCTTCGCGGCCAAGGGCCTGATCAAGTATTTCCTGGCGGGCGTGGGCTCATGAGCGGCAGGGGCGACAAGCCCGCCGGCTCGCGCAGCTTCCTGCGCCACAGCCGGCTGGAGGATGCCCAGGCGCTGATCACCGGCACCCTGTTCGTCGCACTGGGGGTGGCCCTGTTCAAGCAGGTGGGCATGCTGACCGGCGGCACCGTGGGCATCGCTTTCCTGCTGCATTACGCCAGCGGGCTGCCTTTCGGTGCCCTCTTCTTCCTGATCAACCTGCCCTTCTACTGGCTGGCCTGGAAGCGCCTGGGCCTGGCCTTCACGATCAAGACCGTGCTGGCCGTGAGCCTGATGGCGGTGCTGGCCGAGCTGCTGCCGCGCTGGTTCACGCTGGCGGCGCTGAACCCCTTCTTCGGCGCGATCGCCGGCGGCCTGCTGATCGGCGCCGGCATGCTGATCCTGTTCCGCCACCGCGCCTCGCTGGGCGGGCTCAACATCCTGGTGCTCTACCTGCAGGAGAAGCGCGGCTGGCGCGCCGGTTATGTGCAGGCCGGCCTGGACGCGGCCATCCTGCTGGCGGCCGCGGCCTTCGTGGCGCCGGATCGCATCGCGCTCTCGCTGCTGGGCATGGCCGCGATCAATGCGGCCCTGGCCATCAACCACCGCCCCGGCCGCTACATGGCGACCTGACCGGTGCCGGCCCTCGTCAGGGCTTGGCGTCCGCCAGCCCCCATTGCTGCAGCATGAAGGCGTAGTACTGGGCGCGCTCCTTCAGCGCGTCGAAGCGGCCCGAGGCGCCGCCATGGCCGACGCTCATATTGATGTCGAACAGCAGCGGATTGCTGTCGGTCTTCAGGGTGCGCAGCCGGGCCACGTACTTGGCCGGCTCCCAGTAGGGCACCTGGCTGTCGTTCAGGCCGGTGCGCGCCAGGATGGCCGGATAGGCGTCGGGCTTGAGGTTGTCGTAGGGGCTGTAGGCGCGCATCCAGGCGTACTGCTCGGCGATCTTGGGGTTGCCCCACTCGATGAACTCGCCGGTGGTCAGCGGCAGGCTCTCGTCCAGCATGGTGTTGATCACGTCGACGAAGGGCACATGCATCACCACGGCCTTGAACAGCTCGGGGCGCAGGTTCACGACCGCGCCCATCAGCAGGCCGCCGGCGCTGCCGCCGGTGATGATGAGCTGCTTGGGCTCGGTGTAGCCCTCGGCCACCAGGGCCTCGGCGCAGGCGATGAAGTCGGTGAAGGTGTTCATCTTCTTGGCCAGCTTGCCCTCCAGGTACCAGCGCCGGCCCAGGTCACCGCCGCCGCGTATATGGGCCACGGCCAGGATCACGCCGCGGTCCAGCAGCGCCAGGTTGCTGGACACGAAGCGCGGGTCGGACGAGATGCCATAGCTGCCATAGCCCTGCAGCAGCAGGGACTGCGGCCCGCTGCGGCGCAGGTCCTTGGCATAGACGATGGAGATCGGCACGCGCGTGCCGTCCTTGGCGGTGGCCCACAGGCGCCGCGACTCGTAGCGCTTGGGATCGAAACCGCCCAGCACCGGCTGCACCTTGCGCAAGGTCAGGGCGCCACCGGCCAGCGGGTAGTCATAGATCGAGGGCGGAGTCGTCATCGACTGGTAGGCCAGGCGCAGGGTGCCGCTGTCGTACTCGCGGTTCAGCGCCGGTAGGCCATAGGCCTGCAGCTGGGCCGTGTAGACCGGCTCGGCAAAGGGCAGCTCGCGCGGCTTGGCGCCGCCGCCGGCGCCGTCGAGCAGGCGCAGCTTGACCGAGCCGCCCTCGCGCACCTGCAGCACCAGGCCGCGCTTGAAGACCTGCAGCTCCTCCAGCATCGCCGTCTCGCTGTGCGGCAGCAGCTCGCGCGCGCCGGCCAGGGCCCGCGGCGTCAGCGGCAAGGCGCCGGCCTTCAGGCTCAGCAGGCGGAAGTTCGGGCCGCGGTCGTTGCTCAGCAGCAGGAAGCGGCCGTCGCGGTGCTCGAACTTGTACTCCAGCCCGGCGCGGCGCGGCAGCACGAGGCGCCAGGGGCCGGTGGGCGCATCGGCCGCCAGCACGCGCTGCTCCTGCGTGTCCTTGGAACGACTGCTCAGGATCAGGAAGCGCCGGTCGGCGCTGGGCGCCAGGCTCAGGTCGAACAGCTCGTCCTTCTCCTCGAACACCAGCTCGTCGGGCCCATGGCCGTCCAGGCGATGGCGCCACAGCTTGTCGGCGCGCTTGGCCTCGTTGGCGGTGATGTAGAAGAGATGCCGGCCGTCGCCGGCCCAGGCGAAGCCCTGGGTGTTCTTGGCGCTCCAGGCCAGGTCCTTGGCCGCGGCGATGTCGCGCAGCTGCAGCTGGAAATCGCGCGCGCCGGTCTCGTCGATCGCATAGGCCAGCAGCCGGCCATCGGGGCTCACCTGCATGCCGTCCAGCGCCAGGAACTGGCGGCCCTGAGCCAGCGCATTCAGGTCCAGCAGGACCTGCTCCGGCCCCGCCGGGTCGTCGTGCCGGTCGGCCCCCTGCGCCGCGCGGCGGACATACAGGGGGTATTGGGCGCCCTGCAGCGTGCGGCTCGTGTACCACCAGCGGCCCTCGCGCACCGGCACGGCCTCGTCGGCCTGCTGGATGCGGCCCACCATCTCCTGGTAGAGCCGCTCCCGCAGCCCGGCCAGGGGCTTGAACCATTCGGCCGTGTATTCGGCCTCGGCCTTCAGGTAGGCCTGCACCTCGGGCCTGTCGCGCTCGCGCAGCCAGAAGTAGTCGTCGATGCGGCGCTCGCCGTGGATGCTGACATCCTTGGGGTGGCGCTCGGCGCGCGGCGGCTCGGTCTGAGCCTGGGCCGCCAGGCTGCCCAGCAGCGCCAGGCTCAGGGCCATGCGGTGCAGCGCGGAGATGGTGATCTGCATATTCGCTCCCGGACGCTCGTGACGCCCTCAATCGGTGAGGGGCCGATTGTGCCGGGAGCGCGGGCCGCTTCAGTCGCGCAGGTCGCCGGCCAGGCTGGCCAGGGTCTCGGCCGCGATCTCGACATGGGCCGGGTAATGGGTGTGGTCGCAGCCCAGCTTGACGCGCGCGCCGGCACGCACCGCCGCGCGCGCCGCGGCCGGCAGCTCGAAGCGCAGGAAATGCACCGAGGAGGTCTTCTCCTCGGTCTCGCGCTCCAGGTCCTCGTCGGCGATCGCATAGACGCGCGCCTGCCCCTCGACCTCGACGAACATGCGCTCGGCCACGCCGATCAGCCGCGCCAGCTCGCGCCGGCGCTCGTGCGCGTCGGGGTACTCGATCAGCAGCGTGGCCTTCCAGTTGGTGCCGTCCGGCACCAGGGGCGCGTAGGCCTCGATCTCGCCGAGGATGCCCTCCTCCTCGAAGATCTTCTCGATGCGCAGCATCTCCTGGATCTGGTGCCGAACAGTCTGCTCGTCCTCGAACTGCACGTTCAGATGCTCGCCCAGCTGCACGCTGCGCAGGCGGCGATGCGCCATGATGGCGCTCTTGTGGACCTTGCGGTACTTGGCATAGGCCTCCAGGCCCATCAGGCTCTCGGGAGTGATGATGCTCATCATGATCGGGGTTCCTCAGCCCAGGCCATAGGCCAGGCGCAGCAGGCTCAGGGGATGCTGCAGGGCCTTGGCCGGCGTGCCCGCCGCGGCCATGCCCTGCGCGATATGGTGGCCGGCCAGCGCGCAATCGCTGGCGATGTAATCCGGCTCGTCCTTGGCCATGGCCTTGAAGACCGGCTTGCCTATCTTCATCGCGACCGGGTGGTAAGGGGTCTTCACGCCATAGGTGCCGGCATGGCCCGAGCAGCGCTCCACGGTGTTGAGCTGCAGCGTCACGGTCTGGCCGATGAGCTTGAACATCTCCTCGGTCTTGCGGCCGATCTTCTGCACCCGGCCATGGCAGGGGATGTGATAGCTGACCTTGCCCAGCGCCTGCTTGAAGTCGGTCTTCAGCAGGCCGTCCTTGTGGCGCGCGATCAGGTACTCGAAGGGATCCCAGACCGCCTCCTTGACCTGCTGCACCGCCGCCTCGTCGGGGAACATGAGCGGCAGCTCCTGCTTGAACATCAGGGTGCAGCTGGGGATGGCCGAGAGGATGGCATAGCCCTCCTCGGCATAGCGCGCCAGCACCGGGATGTTGGCGTCCTTGTGACGCTCCACCGCCTCCAGATCGCCCAACTCCAGCTTGGGCATGCCGCAGCAACGCTCCTTCTCGACGATCACATAGGGAATGTCGTTGTGGGCCAGCACCTTCAGCAGGTCGTGGCCGATGCCGGGCTCGTTGTAATTGACATAGCAGGTCGAGAAGATCGCCACCTTGCCGGGCGTGCGCTCGCCGTTGGTGACCATCAGTGCCGCCGAGGCCGCCGCGCCCCAGCGGAAGCGCCAGCCGGCCAGCTCCGGCATCCAGGCATCCGGGTGCACGCCCAGGGCCTGGTCCAGCGCGCGGCGCGCCAGCCGGGTGCGGTTCACCGCGTTGACGGCCTGCACGACGATGGGGATGCCGGCGAACTGGCCATGCACATCGGTGGAGGCGAGGAACTTCTCGCCCGCGCCCACCTGGCCCTTCTTGAACTTGATCGCCTTGGCGCGCAGCATGGTGTGCGGGAAGTCCAGGTTCCAGGGGTGCGGCGGCACATAGGGGCACTTGGTCATGTAGCAGAGGTCGCACAGATAGCACTGGTCGACCACCTTCCAGAAGTCCTGCTTGGCCACACCGTCGAGCTCGCCGCTGGCGCCCTCGTCCACCAGATCGAACAGGGTGGGAAAGGACTGGCACAAGGAGACGCAGCGCCGGCAGCCGTGACAGATCTCGAAGATGCGCTCCAGCTCCTGCAGGCATTGCGACTCGTCGTAGAACGCGGCGGTCTTCCAGTCCAGCGCATGCCGGGTGGGCGCTTCGAGATTGCCTTCGCGGGTGCTCATCAAGGGCTCCTGGCGTGGGTGTCCGTGCTGCTGCGCAGTCCTATGCCGTCCGGTGACCGCATAGGACTGCGGCGCCCGCAGGCGCCGCTTGGCTCGGGTCGCGTTGCTAGTCGACCAGGGCGTCCAGCGCCTTCTGGTAGCGATTGGCGTGCGAGCGCTCGGCCTTGGCCAGGGTCTCGAACCAGTCGGCGATCTCGTCGTGGCCCTCCTCGCGCGCGGTCTTGGCCATGCCCGGGTACATATCGGTGTACTCGTGGGTTTCGCCCGCCACCGCGGCCTTCAGGTTGTCCCGCGTCGGGCCGATCGGCAGGCCGGTGGCCGGGTCGCCGACGGCTTCGAGGAACTCCAGATGGCCATGCGCGTGGCCGGTCTCGCCCTCGGCGGTGGAGCGGAACAGCGCCGCCACATCGTTCTGCCCCTCGATATCCGCCTTGTTCGCAAAATACAGATACCGGCGATTGGCCTGGGATTCGCCCGCGAAGGCGTCCTTCAGGTTCTGCTCGGTCTTCGATCCTTTCAAGCCCATGGTGCTCTCCAGTGATGAATTGAGGTGGTCGATCCGCGGCTGCCGCAGCATCAGGTGCCGAACCGGCAGCACCTCCCGACGCTAACTCATGCGCCAGACCCGGGCCAATACATAGCTTCAATCCGGCTCATAGCAGGCCGCTATACCAGCGCAGATCCAGCAGCCGGCGCGCCAACTGGTGGCCGCGGCCTTCCGGATCGGCGAGGTCGTGCAGGATGCTGAAATGGTTGCAGCCCGGCAGCTCCTCGGCCACCGGCACGGCCTTGTGGCCCCAGGCCGCCTGCAGCAGGCCGTTCTGGCGCCGGAACTCCTCGCTTTCGTCCGCACCGACGACACAGTAGACCGGCGGCTCCGGCGCCGGAAAATGCACCGGGCTGAGCCGCCGCACCGAGTCGCTTGCGAGCCGCAGATCCGCCTGCAGCGAGGGCGCGTGGCGCAGCGGGGTCAGGTCATGCAGGCCGGAGATCGACAGCACGCCCTTGACCAGCTGGCGCGGCAGGTCCGGCGCCACCGCCTTCCAGTCGCAGCAGGCCAGCATGGCGGCCAGATGTCCGCCGGCCGAATGGCCGACCAGCACGATGTGGTTCGGGTCGCCGCCATGCTCGGCCGCATGCCGCCACACCCAGGCCAGGGCCTGGGTCAGCTGCAAGGGAATGCGCTCCATGCTGACCTCGGGGCAGAGCCCGTAATTGGGAATCACGACCAGCGCGCCCTCGTCGGTGAACACCGGCGCCACAAAGGAATGGTCCGACTTGTCCAGCGCCCGCCAGTAGCCGCCGTGGATGAAGACCAGCACCGGAGCCGGCGCCGAATGCTCGGTCTGGGCCGGAAAGACATCGAGCCGCTCCAGCGGCGACTCGCCATAGGGCAGATCCAGCAGGCCCACGCCCTGGGCCCGCGACAACGCGGAGGCCTGGGCCCAGCGCGCCAGGATGGCGGCACTGTCCGCCACGCGGGCGCGGTTGTTGTACTGAGCCTCGAACCATTCGGGCGCATGGCTGTGCGACATGGGGGCCTTTGCTTCAAACAGGGCGGGAAGCCCCCAGTGTCCACAGTCCGCAGGGTCTCGCCCCTTCAAGAAAACCCCAGGTCGACCACCTCGCGCGCACCGGCGCAGGTCAGGGCTGGCATGCGCTATACTTTTCGGACTTGTGGGGGGGTAGCTCAGCTGGGAGAGCGTCGCGTTCGCAATGCGAAGGTCGGGAGTTCGATCCTCCTCCTCTCCACCACAGATGCCGGCCTCAGAGGGAAACCTCTGAGGCCTTTGTCTTTCCGGGGCTTGTCTCCCCGCGCCGCGCCGGAGCTGCCTCCGGCAAACGGGCCCGCTGCGTCCGTGCGTCAGCAGGCGACGTTGTTGCAGACGTTGCCCGAACTGCCTGCGCTGCTGCCGCCATAGATCTGGTAGTAGTTATTGTTCGACACCAGGTTGCCGCGCTTGAGCACTGTGTTGGCCAGCTTCATGCCCCCGCGGGTGTTGGTCGTGACCAGCGAGTCGATGACGCTGCTGTAGCCCTGCAGATTGATGCCCCAGCCGAGATTGTTGAAGACATTGACACGCAGCAGCATCCCGTCGCTTGCGACGATGCCGTCGCCGCCGTTGCTGTAGATGTTCATGTCTTCGATACGAACATTGGAAAGGGAAATGCCGCCACCGGAGAAGCCGCGAATCGTTCCGTTGCGGATGGTGCGAGCAGAGAGTACAGCCCCCATTGACGCGTCGATACCCCAGACCCAGTTCAGCCCCGGGTTGCCACCGGTGCACGAACCCGGCCAAGATCCGCCATTGACGCAGTACAACGGGCCGCTGATCGTGTGGCCATTCAGGTCAATCGTCACATCGCTGACGGCGATCACGATGCCCGGTTTCGTGGGATCGGTAACAGTCAGGTCGCTGCTGAGCTTGTAGCTGCCAGATTTGCCGATCGTGATCGGAAAGCCCGGCGAGTCGCCGATCGCCGGTATGCCAGCCAGGGCGCCCTCTTGGCTGATCAGCACCTGCGCCTGCGCAACACCGGAGATGCACAGCAACGCCGCGCTAGCAGCGGCGAGGCCGAGGCGACGAGAGAGGGACGTGGGGATCATGAAAACTCCGAAGGGTTGTTGAAGATCCCCATGATCGAGGCCCCGCGTTGCGCTGCCGCTGCGGAGGCGGCAGCACGCTTGTTTCATTTGCATGATCCTTGTTTCGTCCGTAGCGCGACGCCCCCAGCCGTGCGACGGAACGTCGATTCGCCCGCATGAGCTGCGAACCGCGACAGCCCGGTGCGGCGCACAGTAGCGGTCGGCCAGCCGTCGCAGCGAGCGCTTGAGCGCTCAGGCCGGCTGCATGGGAGATCGCCTTGAAAACCGGATTGCAGATGGCCCTGCTGGCCTTCATCGTCGCCCTCATCGGCATGCCGCACCCGGCCGCGGCGCAGGCGACGACGCCCGAGGCGCGGCGCGCCGATCTGGCGCAGTTTCGCAGCGAGTTCCTCGCCCGCGACCGCGCCTACACGGCGCTCGCGCGGCGCGCGGCGGAGCAGCGGCTGGACCGGCTGGAGGCACGCGCGGTGGAGATCGACGCCACCGCCTTCGCACTCGAACTGGCGCGCATCGTGGCCCTGGCCGACAACGGCCACACCCTCAGCTACGCCGGGCCGCGAGCCGCCAAGACCAACCGCGTCGCCATCCGCATGGCGCCCTTCGGCACGGACTTCCACGTCCTGCATGCCCGCGCGGCCCAGGCCGACCTGCTGGGCGCGCGCCTGCTGGCCATCGACGGCCGGCCGCTGGCGCAGCTCCGCGAGGCCGGCCGCAGCCTCAGCGGCGGGCTGGATGCCTGGCGCGATCGCCGGACGCCGCTGCTGCTGGAAAGCCCGCAGCAATTGCATGCGCTGGGCCTGGCGCAACGCCCCGATGCCGCGGTCTACCGCTTCGTCACCACCGACGGGCGCGTGGTCGAGCGACGCCTCGCGGCCGAACCTGCCGGAGTCCGGCGCCCGCACGCGGACACCGCCCGGCTGCTGCTGCCCGAGACGGTGCCGGCTGAGCTGGACGGTGCCGATAGCGGCTGGCGCCCGCTGCTACCGCCGGCCCGGGCCCCCTGGGCGCTGCAGGAGGCCGACCAGCCCTTGCGCTGGCGCGCGGCCCCCGAACTGGCCGCCCTGGTGATCGAGATGCGCCAGACCATCGACGCACCGAACGCCAAGCTCGCCACCTTCTTCGAGGCCGTGCGCCAGGCCGTGCGGACGCATGCGCCGACGCATCTGCTGCTGGACCTGCGGCTCAACAGCGGCGGCGACCTGACCCAGGCGCGCGACTTCGCCGAGAGCCTGCCGCAGCTGGTGCCCGGGCGCATCTTCGTGCTGACCAGTCCCTGGACCTTCTCGGCGGCCATCTCCATCACCGGCTACCTGAAGCAGGCCGCGCCGGCGCGGGTGAGCATCGCCGGCGAGCCGGTCGGCGACCGGCTGGAGTTCTTCGCCGAGGGGCGCATGGTGAGCCTGCGGCACAGCGGCGAGGTGCTGCTGTTTGCCACCGAAAGACATGACTACGCCGATGGCTGCCGGCAGTTCAGCGACTGCCATGAGCCGGTGCGGCGCCGCCCGATCGCCGTGCCCGACCTGGCGCCGGACATCGACGCGCCCTGGACCCTGGAGGCCTACCGCCGCGGCGCCGATCCGGCGCTGGAGGCCGTGGCGGCCGCCCTGCGCCAGCCCTGAGGGCCCGGCGGCGCGGGCGCGCCCATCGCCCACCATTTCTCGGGGCGAAAGAGTCATTTCCCCGGGGCACCGATTCACAGGCGGGCCGGCTTTGGCCACAGTCGGGCCATCGCAAGCGCCCCGGTCCCCGAGCCGCCGGCCAGCCCACGGAGCCCGCCATGTCACACCACCCTGCCGCCCTCGCCCCCGGACCAGCCCTCGGCGCCGCGCCACGCCGCGAAGGCGCCCGTTCCGGCTGAGCGCCTGCGCCCCCTTTTTCCAGAACAGCCCGCGCCCCGCCCGTTCGCCGGGGTGCGCAGGCCTGCCTCTGCCCGCGAACCGTCACCCTTTTCACCTTGTCCCCCTGAACGCCGGAGAACCCGCCATGACCCCCACCCTCAAGCTCTACCGCCACCCGCTGTCCGGCCACTCGCACCGCGTGCAGCTGGCCCTGTCGCTGCTGGGCCTGCCGCACGAACTGATCGATGTCGACCTGCTGAAGGGCGCGCACAAGACGCCCGAGTTCCTGCGCCTCAACCCCTTCGGCCAGGTCCCGGTGCTGGACGACGGCGGCCAGATCGTCTGCGACTCCAATGCCATCCTGGTCTACCTGGCCCGCAAGTACGACCCCGACGGCCAATGGCTGCCCGGCTCGCCCGCCGGCCAGGCCGCCGTGCAGGCCTGGCTGTCGGTGGCCGCCGGACAGATCGCCTTCGGCCCCGCCGCCGCGCGCCTGATCACGGTCTTCGGCGCCAAGCACAACCCGCAGGAAGTGATCGCCCGGGCCCATCAGCTGCTGCAGCTGATGGACGGCGAACTGGCGAAGCGCCCCTTCCTGGCCGGCGCCAGCCCCACCCTGGCCGACATCGCCGGCTACAGCTATATCGCCGCCGCCCCCGAGGGCAATGTGGACCTGGCGGCCTACGCCCAGGTGCGCGCCTGGCTGGCCCGCATCGAGGCCCTGCCCGGCTTCGTGCCGTTCCAGCAGAGCGCGGTCGGCCTGGCCGCCTGAATCCCGCCCCCAACCCCGGAGCCGCCCCATGAGCACGACCCCGAGCCCTCGAACGGACAACCCCTTTCATGCGGGCGAGCAGGCCGTGCATGCGCGGCTGGGCATCAGCGAGCGCGTGCTGGGCATAGGCCAGCGCGTGATACGCCCCTTCATGCCCGAGCAGCACCGGCAGTTCTACGCCCAGCTGCCCTTCATCCTGGTCGGCTCGGTCGATGCGCAGCAGCGGCCCTGGGCCTCGGTGCTGGTGGGCGAGCCGGGCTTCATCGCCTCCCGCGACGAGCAGCACCTGAGCTTCGCGGCCCGGCCCGTGGAGGGCGACCCGCTGGCTGCCGGCCTGCGTCCGGGCGCGCCGCTGGGCCTGCTGGGCATCGAGCTGCACACGCGCCGCCGCAACCGGGTCAATGGCCGGGTGGCGGCGCTCACCGCGCAGGGTTTCGAGCTCGCGGTCGAGCAGACCGTGGGCAACTGCCCGCAGTACATCCAGGGTCGCGAGATGAGCTGGGCCCGCGACAGCCAGGACCTGCGGCCGCGCCGCATCGAGGCGCTGAGCGCCCTCGACGGCGAGGCGCGGGCCCTGATCGCAGGGGCCGACACCCTGTTCGTCGCCACCCACGCGCCGGCGCCGGACGGCGCCGCCCAGGCCGGGGCCAGCGCCGGCGCCGATGTCTCGCACCGCGGCGGCCGCGCCGGCTTCGTGCGCGTCGAGGACGAGCACAGCTTCGTCGTGCCGGACTTCGCCGGCAATCTCTTCTTCATGACCCTGGGCAATCTGCAGCTCGATGCGCGCGCCGGCGTGCTCTTCATCGACTTCGACAGCGGCGATCTGCTGAGCCTGACCGGCACGGCCGAAGTGATCTGGGAAGGCGAGATGCTGAAGGCCTTCGAGGGTGCGGAGCGGGCCTGGCGCTTTCGCGTCGAGTCGGGCTGGCGGCTGCGCGAGGCCCTGCCGCTGCGCTGGCGCTGGCGCGACTGGTCGCCGAACTCGCTGATCACCGGCACCTGGGAGGAGGCGGACGCGCGGCTGCAAGCCGGCCGCCTGGCCCAGACCTGGCGGCCCTACCGCGTCGCCCGCGTCGTCGACGAAAGCCACCTGATCCGCTCCTTCCATCTGCAGCCGGCCGACGGCCATGCGCTGCCGCCCTTCGAGGCCGGCCAGCACCTGCCGATCCGGCTGCAGCCGGCGGGCGGCGGCAAGCCCCTGCTGCGCAGCTACACCATCTCCTCGGCCCCCGGCGAGGCGACGCTGCGCCTGAGCGTCAAGCGCGAGGGTCAGGTCTCCACCCATCTGCACGAGCAGATCGGCGTGGGCGACGTGATCGAGGCCCTGGGGCCGCGCGGCCGCTTCGGCCTGGACGCCACGGCGCGCCGCCCGGCCGTGCTGATCGGTGCGGGCGTCGGCATCACGCCGATGCTGGCCTTCCTGCGCCATATCGTGGCCGAGGGCTTTCGCCATCGCCGCACGCGCCCCACCCAGCTGATCCAGGTGGCCCATGATGCCGAGCGGCGCGCCTTCGCCGACGAACTGCGGACCCTGGCGCAGCGCGGCGGCGATGCCGTGCGCGTGCATACGGTGCTGAGCGATCTCACGGGCGCCGCGCCCGACGCCCTGCAGGGCCCGCTGAGCATCGAGCTGCTGAAGCGCCTGCTGCCCTTCGACGACCACGAGTTCTTCCTCTGCGGCCCCGGCGGCTTCATGCAGGCCCTCTACGACGGCCTGC
>Ga0255338_1002303_pt1 | contig 28878 bp, 25 predicted proteins | sample MeOH1_35cm_T4_19_FD_203715 | JGI IMG/M metagenome (GOLD analysis project Ga0255338, IMG submission 203715) | Sandy soil microbial communities from University of British Columbia, Vancouver, Canada - MeOH1_35cm_T4_195 | ecosystem: Engineered > Artificial ecosystem > Sand microcosm > Unclassified ...
CGTGGGATAAATTTGACAATGCGCGCCGATCCGGGCTCCAAACAGCCTGAGCCATGCAGCCCGAGCCGAAAAGAAGGGGCGGGGGATGGCCCGGAACACCAGTCGGCCCAGGCTCCAGGCGATCCGTGCGCGGCGCTCGCCCCCGGTGTAATTCGCGATCCGGCGATTGCCCTCGATATCGAGACTCGCTGCCTCGCGCTTGCCAGGTTCGTCATTGCCCGCCATTGTCAAGTAGCGACGTGGTGTGGGCGCGGACCGCGACCGGTGAGCCATGCGAACAAGCCAATATGCTGGTCGACGATGCGCTCCCAGGTGAAGCGCTCTTCGACCAGCTGTCGTCCGCGCTCGCCGGTTTCAATCAACGCGGACGGCTGGTCGAGATGATAAGCCAGCGCTGTCGCGAGGGACTGTGGATCATTCTCGATGCGATAGGCGCCGCCCGCCACGAAGCCCTCCGGGATATTGCACTCGTGCGTCATCAGCACTGGCTTGCGATGCCCCCAGGCTTCCAGCACCGTCATCGGCATTCCCTCGCTGTAGGAGGGCAGAATGAAGGCGTCGCACGCAGCATAGGCGTCTTGCTTCGCGGAACCGAACAGGGGGCCGGGAAAGGTGACGTTGGTCAATCCACGCTCCGCCGTCAGCCGCTGCAAATGTTCGAGATGGTCGCCATCATCCCAACCGGCAATCGTGAGAGTCCAATCGTCCCGTATGGTCGCGGAGGTCGCTATCGCGATCGCCCAAGCCTCGATTAGTTCCGCAATTCCCTTCTTCGGGTGGATGCGCCCGAGGAACAGCAGCGTCTTGCGCGACGTGTCAGCGCGCGATGCCGGCGTCAAATGGGCCGGCGGCAACTGAATGCCGTTGGGAATGACGGCGATTGGCACCCCGAGGTCCAGCGCCTCGATCGCGTCGGCTTCGGCCCAGCACAGCGCGCGCATGATCGCTGCCGATCGCAGGTTGGCGTTTTCGAAGGCCCATTTTGCCACGCGCTTCTTGAACTGACTGTTCTGCTGCGCCCAGGGATCGAGCATCCCATGAGGCGATATCACCAAGGCGCCGTCGTGCTTCCGATTCCAAGCCTTTGCAGCGACTGAGGAATAATTCCACAACCCGTGCAGATGAAGCGCATCGAAGTCGCGGTTCTGGAGTTCCCGGCCCAATTGGGGCGCATAGCCAAACCGCTTCGGGCCGATCGCCGGGAAGGGGTTGAATTGATCGACGGCCCATGCGGATCGGGCTGAGTCGAGCCCCTCATCGGCAACCCCGTATACGGAAACATGATGCCCCCGCGCGTGCATCAGATTGGCGGGAAGCCTCACCGATTCGAACAGGCCGCCGCCGCCGGAACTGAGCGACGTCGTCAATATGCCGAGCTTCATTGGCGCAATGGCCTGGGTCATTGCAGGGACTTTCTACGCATCATTATCGCCATGGTCGCACGTGCCAATAGTGATGGACGGGACCGAGGTGCGCTCACCGCATATTGCGCGGCGTCGGCCAGACCGCGCCCGAAGCGATCCGGGGCGCATCTCTCCACGAGGCGAAGGCTCGCCTCCCGCATCGGTGTGTCGTCTTCCTGCCCTGCGATTGCGCTCATTGCGTTGGCGAGGGCTTGCGCGTCCTGCGGGGGGAAGCGGAAACCGTTCACCCCATCCTCAACCAGAACGGAGGCGCAACCGCATCGATCGGAAACGATCACGGGCAATCCCGCCGCCATCGCCTCGTTCACGACAAGGCCCCATTGTTCGACTGTGCTTGCGTGAACGAAGCAGCCGGCCGTGCCGTAATAGGAAGGCAAGTCGCCATATTGGCGGAACCCGGGCATGTGAACATGGGCCTGGAGGCCCAGGGCGTCCCGCCGTTCCTCCAGTTCCGCGCGCAAGTCTCCGTCACCCAGCAGGACCAATGGCCAATCCGCCGCGTCATGGCCACGTCCGCGCCGGAAGAGCGCATAGGCATCCAGCATCAGCGCGAGGTTCTTTTTCGGGATGAACCTGTTGGATGCGAGGAAGTATCGGCCACGGGATGCTTCGGGCAAAGTGCCGCTATCGCCGCCAGGCATTGGCGCCGCTTTGGCAAGATCGCTCATTCGGCGAAAATAGGCATTGTCGACGATATTGTAGCCGCGGAAAATTGACGCTTCCGGAAGCCCGAGTGCGTGAAGATAGGCCGCCTGGCCATCATTGGTGCACAGGCCGGCAGCGAAATATTCGGATACACGCCGCTTCAGGAATTCCCGCGGCCATGCCCGCTTGAAGTCCCACGGATTGGTCTCCGACATCGCGATCACCGGTATGCCGCGTGCGACTGCCCAACTGGTCAGGGCAAGGGAGGTCTGGGTCGACCAGCCGGGAACGGCGATCGCGTCCGGCCTGAAGGGGCCGACCTTTGCCTCGATCATCGCCAGGACTTCGGTCAGTTCGGGCAGGCGGGCGTCATCCCACAAGACTGCATGCTTCAATCCGTTCGGAATCTCCGGCGACTCCCAGGCGTACAGAACGCTGCTCGTCGCGCGCTCGACGGCAAGCACCTCGACCTCCCTCGCGGCGGCCGCGAGGCGTGCGATGTGGTACGGTCCGAAATTATCGAATGCGATCGCTACGCGAATGGTATCGCTCCTGGCGTGAACAAGGGCTGGTATCGCGCTTTGGTTGCACCTGCGAGAAAAACTTTCGGGCGGTCGGCCCAAATTAGCCTAGGTGGGTAATGACAGGTGCTTATATTCGAGCTCCAAACCCTCCACCATGCGATCGAGGGAGAATTCTGCCTCGATGACGGAGCGCCCGGTCGCAACCGCCGCCGCCAGCGTTCCCCGGTTACGCGCCGCCGTACGGATCGCTGTGGCGAGTTCCTCGATGGAGAAAGCTGTGACCATCTGGCAGCCTGGGATTGCAGCCATGATCTCGCTGCCACCTGACGGAATATCATAACCGATAACCGCAACGCCCGAACCGATCGCTTCAAGGATCACCAAGCCGAATGGTTCCCGGGTCGACAGCATGAGGAGTATGTCGACCTTGCGCCAGAGCGCGCCGACATCTTCGACAAACCCCAATACGGAAATTCTGTCATCGAGCCCATAGGCTGCAATCAGATCTCGCGCGTCCGGCAAGTCGTCCCCCTCGCCGGCGATAACGAAATCCAACCCGGGCTCGTTGCGCAGCAAGGCGGCTGCTTCAACAAAGTCGAAGAGGCCCTTCTCGCGGACCGCTCGGCCAATGAAGGCGATCGTAAACGACTCTCTTGTGGCGTCCCGTTCCGGTCGCTTAGGCAGTGCCTCGAAATCCAGCCCATTGTGCACCGTGCCAAGTCGCTTTGCCGTCACGAGGCCCATATTCAGGAAGGAACCTGCCACAGATTGCGAGATCGCCACAAATCTGTGTGCACATCGACGGCGCAGGAGATTCCCTATTCGGTCCCGGACGCTCTTCTGCAGCGCATAAACGTGCAGATGCACTATCCAGCGGGGGCCGCAGAGGGATAGCACCAGCGATGCCCATATCGGTTCGCAGTGCGAATGCAGAATGGCCGAATCGCGCTCGCGGACAATGTGGGCCAGCGCGATCATTCGCCCAAACTTGGGCCCGGCAAGAACGATCGGCTCGATCCCTGTCTTGATACATCGCGATTCGACCCGATCGGACGGCCCGAGCAGGACTATCTCCACGGATCTGCCTGCTTTGCGTTGATTCCGGGCGAGTTCAATCACCAAGGCCTGCAATCCGCCAAATGGTTCGGCGGGCAGGATGTGAACAACCGGTCGCGGATCAGCCACGCGAAGAGAATTCACGCAGGGCACCGACGAAGGATGAACCCCAGGCGCGCGCGTCATATGCCATGAACTCGGCCCTCGCCGATCGCGCCATCGCATTTCGAAGGGGGCGATTGCCAACGATCGAGCAGATCGCATCGGCGAGGGCCTCTGAATCGGCCGGCGGCACGATGATGCCGCTCTCGCCGTCCTGGAAATCGACTCCGGCCTCACGCGTCGCCACGATAGGTACCCCGGCGGACATCGCTTCCAGAACGACGCCAGCCGATCCCTCCGCCAGCGACGGGAAGGCTAGAATGTCGGCGCGGAGATATTCGGACCGCATCCGCTCTCTCGATACGTGGCCGAGCAGTTCGATGTTGGATCCGGTAAGCTGCGCCGCCGCCCCGGCTGAGAAGCCGCCGGCAAAAATGAAGCGAACCGATGAATCCATTGCCGCAATCTTCGATGCAGCGAGGGCGAGATACTGCGCACCTTTGCGCAACTGGACCGATCCGGCAAACAGGACACGCTTCGGGATCGGCTCGTTTGGCTCCGGAAAACCCAAGCTTGAGCCGTACCGCACCAAACGGCATTTCGAGCGGGCAGAAGGAAGATAGGTCGCGACGTCGTCGATCACGCTTTGCGAGGGGCAGAAAAGGCCATCGGATCGTTCTATCATGGCCATGCTCACCGCATCGAGTTCCTTTCCCGCTTCAGGTGAGAATGGAACCTCCTGCCAGTCGGGAAATCTCTCAATTTCGCGGTTAACGATGCGATGGGCCGACGGCATAATGAAGACGTCTGACACGAAGCGGGCACCGCCCGCCGTCAACTCCTCGAATTGGCTGCCGCCTGCATAATATTGCGAATAGACCACGTCAGCCTCTCGCAGGTCGCTTGCGAGGAAATTCCAATGTTCCGGTCGATCGGGAGTGCGCGCCTTTGCCAGAAGTGCCGCGGGTGAGAGCCCTCGCACGGCAGAAGACGGAAGGTCGTCGACCACGCGGCGAGAGAGCGACCTGCCTCTGCCGCTGGCAAGTGCGGCCTTCAGCAATTGATGCTTGAGCGACCCACGAGCGGCCGCGAAATCGGTATAGAGTCGCTGTAGCGCGCCCGCTTCATGCAGAAAGCGCGCAAGAGCATATCCGTGACGAGCGCCTGGCTGAATCAAAATTGCCCGCACCGTCAATCGACCCCAATGAACCCATCGAGCATCAGCACCAGGCGTTCGCGCACCGGGCTTACGACCCTGTCTGTGGCGTCAAAGGCTGAAACAAGCGCTTGCTCTCGGCTGGCGTGATCCGGGAGTAGCGGAACGGTAGCCAGACAACGAGCCAGAGAAAAGGCAGCGAAGCCGCAAACTCGGCAAAAGAGTGGGTGATGGCATGCAGGCCAGTCCCGAGCATCGAAACATAAAGATACTGTCCTCTGAGGCCGCCAGCCAGCGCCATGTTCAATGTCCATCCGTAAAAAAAGCCGAGGAACATGAACGCGAACACGCCGAAGTACCAGAAGTCGAGGAAAGTATCCGAGAAGCCAGTCCGGGTGGCGCCATTCGCGAAATAGCGATTGCGCATCGGATTATCGTCCGCGCCCTTGAACATGAGCCAGTTTTTCGCGTCCCGACCAAAAAGGAAGGCGGGAAAATACCGAGAGACCATACCGTTGGCGATCGACGTGAACGGGTGATAATCACCAATTTCAATGGCAATCGCGATGTCTGTCACGGCGCCATTCACTTCTGGTGCCATCTCCGTCTGTTTACCGGCAGTCTCCTCCGACAACTGGTAGAGATCTTTCGATGTCATAGCGCCGATCAGCGAGGAGTCGTTCGTCTTGACATACCCGCGCAGTGTGCCTGCGTTGTTTACGATGAACGCTCCGATCAGACATCCCGCCACCAGCAGAATGCGTGGCGGCACGATTTTTTTAACAAGAAAGAGACTTCCGAAGATAATGATCGAAAATTCGAAAATAAATTCTCGCTTGATGGCGATGAAGAGGACTGGAGCGAACACGGCAGTTGCTACGCCAAACAAAAAAAGCGCGAACTTGTCTTTTGTCCTCAAGTAAATCAGAAACGTCAAAGCTGCCCCGAAGACGAGGCAGACTGCGAGGGTCGCGTAGACGACGATTACACCGGACCACTGCCCCGTGGTTGTTTCCGCCATGCGAGACATCATGATGTAGGCGGCGGACCCTATTGCGATCAATACGACGCAGGCCTGCGCCATGCGCTTCTCGCTGTACATTGCCGAGATTTCCGCACGCTTCGACATGATGCTCTGTACGTTCATGCGTCGCCCGAGCGCGTAACCGCAGACGAGAAACACAAGACACATCGTAATATAGTTCCAGGCGAGTGTCGGATCGAAACCGCCGGCGAGGCCCAGGCGCTCGACCGCCCATGCCTGTGGAAGAAACCACACGAACAGGAACATGCCGACGACATACGGGTATTCGAACACGGTGCTGGGCTTCAGGAAGGGCACCATACCCAGCGCCATAATGACGCATGTCAGGATGATCAGGGACGTACTCATGAGAGTCTCGCTTGACGCGCCGTAGAACCGGGCCGGGCCAGGAAGGAGAGTTCGCCTTCCGCCAGGTTGGACCGGACGGCGATGAAATTCGCCTGAATGAAATTGTCCAGCGCCGGGACATACTCAAAATACTCGACCCTGTCGCGTAACAGGCGGCCGATCCGCATGCCGGGGGTGAGTGCCGCGAAAAAATCGCGCAGGAACGTCCGGGAGAAGATCGACATATAGTTATATTCGAACTGGATCACATCGATTTGCGACGCGTCGAGCATCTTTCGAAAGCCTTCGATGACCTTGAGATCATGGCCTTCGGTGTCGACCTTGAGGAAGCGAATATGGGCAACGCCTCGCTCCGCGCAGATATCGTCACCAGTCCGGCGTTCCACCTCGACTACCTGACTATCCGACTGGACATCCTGACCGACGGTTTCGATCGAAGAGAAATGCGAGTTGCCGGGCGAATAATTGATCTCGACCGTGCCGGTCTGGTCGGACAAAGCGAAGGGAAGAATCTCAGCCTTGCTGCCCGAGAGATTGGCAGTCAGGAGCGCGCGGACCGGTGGAACGGGCTCGAATGCAATCAGCCGGGCCTCGGGCGCGTTGTCGACAACGAGGCGGCTCCAGTCACCGACATTCGCGCCAACGTCCAGGAACACGGCATCTTCGGATGGCGCACGTTTCGTAATGGCTTCGACCAGCCACCGTTCGCCATTGAGGTCAATATCGACCTCCGCGTTGCTCCACGCCATCACATAGCGGCGGCAGAAGGTGTACAGCGCGCCACTGAACGGGGCTCGGGTCGCGGCATGCCATGACATCAGCCTGCGTATCTTTTCAGCGACCAAAGCGAAACTTCCTAACTAATCCAAGGCACTAACAGTGCCACCCGGTCGTCCCAGCTTTCGAGTTGCGGATGCCGACCGCCCTCGGCCGCTGTCTTAACAGAGCTGATCGTCTGATCAAGCTCGTCGCCGCGGCGGACGACAAAAACCCCGCTCTGCCGCGCGATCTGGTCGCAGGCATCGGTAGCGAGAATCGGCTGGCCGATCGCGAGATGATCCCAGAGCCGCATTGGCGAACAGAAATGGTTGAGCTGGGTCTTTGCATAGGGAATTACCGCGACGTCCACGCCGGCCATCCATGTGTGGATTTCGTCGTGGGATTTTGCTCCCATCCAGTGGACTTTTGGATTTTCACGGAGGCGCTTGATGGCGCCGTCGCTATCCGGGCAATCTTGCAACGGCCCCACCAGCGCGAGCGATCCCACCTCGGGGCGGCTCGCTACTTGGTCCAGAAAGGCAAAGTCGATGCGGTCGTTGAAAACGCCGACCGTACCGAAGACCGGTCCGGGTAGGGCCGCGAGCTCAGCGGGCTTGGCCGCAACCTTGGTGAACCGCTGCTCCGATGCGTTTGGTGCCACGATGCAGGTAGCTGGATCCAGCTCATATTCCGCGATCGCGCGATTCCGTAGAGCGGCGCTCACGAACACCGAGAGAGACGCCATCCGACACAATTCCGCTTCTCGCGCGATAGCCGCATCACCGCCCCATCCGGCATAGCCGCGATAGTCATCCGAGCAATAATAGACGAGCTGCGCTTCACCCCGCATGCTCCTGGCCAGCGGCAGATAGTGAAAGGAAGAGAAGATCGCCATGTCGATGGTGCCGCCGCGGTGTCGGGCGATCGCCCGGGCCCGATGGGCGAGGATTGGCATCGCGAGACTGGAGGTTCGGCTCGCCCATCCTGGCGGGAGTGTAACCGGAACCGCGCCCTCGATCCGATCACCTTTCGGCGCCTGAAGGCCATGCGGTGCGAACAGCAGCGTTTCTGGGAGCCGTCGCTGCAGTGCCTGGCCGAATTTGCGGCGCCAGATCGTGTTGACGTCGAATTGCGCGATCATGACAGCGTCAGGTTCGCGGTCCGTCGTAGGGGGCGATCCGCCTGTGCCCGCAACGAAGTAACTGGCGTACCCTTCCGATCACGCGAAGAGCCCCTGTCGAGGCGATCATTCGACCTTGAGATGACGCCCACCCGTTATCGACTCCTGCTCAACTTCGATTGGCTTCGGTGCCATCAGCGCCAGACCTGCCGCCAGGATCGCAGCGATCGCAGCGGTTCGAGCGGGATAATCCACCAGGCTATGCGCGAGGATGGCTGCGGTTGCCACTACGGCGGCCCGCTCAAGTCGGTCGGGAGAACGGCTAAACCAAATGGACGTTGCTCGGCTGATCCACCAGAGCAGCAGCGCAGCAATCAGAGCGATGCTGACGAGCCCGCCTTCAAGTGCGAGTTCCAGGTAATCGCAGTGGGAATGGTTCACGAAGACGTTCGTCAGGTCAGCTGGATTCTCGAAGAGCTTATAGGTAGGCACGAAGCTGCCGAAGCCGCTTCCGACCGGGAAAAACGTGCCCATAGCCTTCACGGTAACCGCGTACATCGCCGGGCGGGATAGCTGCGCCTGGCTAAGCGCCGGATCGGAAACGGTAGGAGGCCCCACGACAATGGCCGCCGCCAGCAGGGCGACAGTTACGAGCGCTACCCCGGGGCCGATATAGCGCGCCGGGCCAAGCGAGCGCGGGCGGGCGATCAGCCAACTCGCAACAGTAACGGGTAGCGCCAGGACAAAGCCGGCATAGGACTGGCAAATCGCGACGCCGATCAGGAACATGGCCGCCATGGCCGCGAACAGCATATCCCGGCCCTGGCCCTTCGCACCGGCTGCCCTTTCGCTCCCTGCGAGTGAGGCAACGAAGGGAATGGCGCAAAGCATCAGGTTGGCCTGATGGTTCGCGTTTGCCATCAGGCCAACTGGTAATCCCTGATTGGTCGTCTGGTAGAAATAGAGCGGGGAGTCCTGTCCCGCGACCAGTTGGCCAACGCCCACCAGTAACGAGACAAGCGCAAGCATTGGTATGGTCCAGCTCAACCACTTCGCCTCGCTGAACGGTCGCGACAATATGAGCGCGCCCATCGCCACAGGCGGCAGAAGCGATGCCAGATGCGAGACTGTTGCGGCAGGATCGAGTGACAGGGGTAGCCAGGGCAGCGAAAGCCCCGCCGCAATCAGCCGCTGCTCGAGAAGCTCTCTCCCCGGGGCGAGCGTCCAGATCGATGGGGGCAGGGGCACGAGTTGGACAATGCCCCAGGCGATCCAGCACGCGGTGATAGCGACGAGGACCTTCGTCGCGCGGGGCATAGTCCAGCTTCCGAAGCGGGCCACGCTGTAGCCGAGCACCAGCGCTGCGATCAATTGCAGCGCCGCGTTTGCCAGATAGCCGCCGCTGCTCGATCCGCCCAGCAACATGCATAAGGCCATGAAGGCGGGAATCAGCAGCAATCCGAACGATATGGTCGGACTTTCCGTCTTCTCGCGCGGCGCGCGACGTCTTGAGGATCTGGGTTTCATAACGTCACTTGATCGGTTCGATATTCACGGACGCAATCACGGCGCTCGCCGTGCGCGGGAATTCTGCAGGGGCTCCCAGGAGAGCCAGGCGCTGCGCCCCGCAGTCGGATGCTGGTACGTCGAGCATGGCCGTGTAGCGTTTCCGCTCGCCTGTCAGGCCCGTTATGGGCAGCGACACGAGCGGCTCGCCCTTACCATCGCATGTAACCGTCCACGAAAGCTGATCATTATCGTCCGCGCCCGAAGCAATCACCGAAATTCGGTAGCGCCCTGCCGCAAGCAGGGTCGTCTGCTCCGTCAAGGACGCGGGAGCGGCACCAAGATAAGATATCGTGAGGCCCTTAGGTTTGCTGAACTCGCTCGATCCTTCCGGCGAATCCAGCAATCTCCAGTTGAAAGGCAGTGGGCCTGGCAGGTTGGCGAATTCCGGATCGTAAACCGGCCCGAGATTCTTGAGCGAGGAGGGCGGCAGGAAGTTGATCCAGGCTAGATAGGCCCGCTCATATTCCTTGTTCTTTAGCAGCGATTGCAACAGGCCGGATTGCTCGCCCAGAATCTGGGTCTTCGATCCCTGCGGCGTGAGCCGATAGATGATATCCGGCGATACGCCCTGCTGATTCAGCGCATAAAGAAAGGACGATCGCCACCAGGGGTTCGTCGACAATTTTCTGCTGAGAGGCGCAATGCTCGCGGGATCCCGGACTATACCTGCCATGGCGACGATCAGGGTGGTGGAGTTCCGGGGGCCAACCCGCTCCAGCAAGTCGAAATTATCGATGGCGCTTGCATAGTCGCGGCGGCGCAGATCGCGATCGGTGACCCAGAGCCTCGCCCCCATCGCCCGGCCTTCGCTACGCAGCGCCAGTGCCATCAGCGTGCTTGCTCGGCGCTCGTCTCCCTTCTTGTCGGCGACGAGGCCGAGATAGGTGAGGGCGGTAGAATCGAGCGGGTCGTGGGCGATCAGATAGCGCGCGGCCTTTTCGTTCCTGAGCGGAGGCGTGGGCCCGTTCTCGGGAGAAATTTCCGACGCCAGATTCTGTCGGATAGCAGCGAGCGTGCCGGTCGCTACTCCGCGGATACCGTTAGGCCTGGCCTTGCTGACGGTTGCGCCAGGAAGGTTTGAAAGGACCGCAGCAAAGCCGGCCAGACTGCATCCCACGCCCAGTAGCGCAAAACCGATCGGCCTGACCTTGCTCGCGGTTGTTCCCGGCATCGCGTTACGACATCAGTTCGATGCGACGTTGCCGATCCTTTTCGTTCTCGCCCTTGTCCGCGCCGTAACCATAGCTGTAGCCATAGCCATACCCGTATCCATACCCGTAGCCTTCGAACTTCGGGTTGAACTTGGTCAGCACGACACCCATCACCCGGGCGCCCGAGGCGCGCAACTGCTTGACCGAATTCAGCGCGGCAGGCCGACGGATGGCACCGGATTCGATGATCACCACCGTGCCATCGCAAGCGGCGCCCAGCAGTGGGGCGTCGGCAAGACCCAAAATCGGCGGACCGTCCACAACGATGAGGTCGAACCGCTCGCGGAACACGGCAAGAAGGCGCGGAAGGTTCACGCTTGCCAGCAGCTCGGCGGGGTTCGGCGGGATTGGGCCGCTCGGCAACAGATGGAGGTTGGTGATGTTGGTCGACAACACCCGTGGGTCGTTGAGATTGCCTCCGGCGAGCAGCCCGGACAGACCTGCTCCATCGCTGTCCTTGGCCGTAAATGAAGGCTTGCGCATGTCGGCATCGATCAAGAGGACCTTGAGCCCAACCTTCGCGAAGCTCTGCGCAAGGCCGAGTGCGGAGCTCGACTTTCCTTCAGACGGCTTGGTGCTGGTCACCAGCAAGGTTCGCGGCGTACCCTCAGGCGAGGAGAACTGAAGCGATGTCCGTGCCGTGAAATAGGCCTCGGATATCTTCGACCGCGAAACGGAAAGCTCCTCGATCAAGGTCGTTTCCTTGGTGAGCTTCGGGATCACGCCGAGGACGCTGAGCTTCAGTTTGGCCTCGACGTCTTCGGGCACCTTGATGGTGTCATCGATATATTCGATCGCCAGGATCACGGCGATGCCAGCAAGGGCGCTGATGAGCAGGCCGATTGCGAGATTTGCGCCAAGCCGCGGCTTGAATGGCGCGTTTGGCGGAATCGCGTGATCGACGACCGACGCTTGGCTCTCGCCAATGCCGCCAGCCACACCGATCTGCTTATAGCGTTGCAGCAGGGCGTCATAGAGCGAACGGTTCGTGTCGACCTCGCGCTGGAGGATATTATACTGGATGCTGCGATCGCGCAGGTCCAGGACGGATCCTTTCAGTTCGCCGACCCGCGCCTTCAGTGCGTTCTCCCGCGACAGCGCCGCTTCATATTCAGAGCGGAGGGCGGTGGAGACCGCTCCACGCTCTTTCATAATCTGGGAATCAAGGGTCGCGATCCGCGATTGGATGTCCTTCATCTGGGGGAAGTCGGGTTTATAGAGCCCGAGCTTTTCCTGATAGTCCGCGAAAAGGCGCGACCTCTCACTCTGCAGTGCGGCGATCGCTGGATTCGAGATCGTCTCGGTCGTGGTGCCGTTGCCGCGCGACTGCATATAACGTGCTTCGGCTGCCATCCGGGCGTCCTGCGCCGTTGCCAGCGATCCGTTCAGCGCGGTGAGCGAGGTGGCGTCCAGGGATGTGCCGGCGCCAGCGCGCCCGTCCGGGCCGGGAGCGCTCTCGATGTTCACGATACCCTGCTGCCGCGCATAGGCGACGAGTTGACGCTCGGATTGATCGAGCGCTGTCTTCACGGCCGTAATGCGCTGCTGGAGGAAATTACGGGCATAAGCGGTCGCATCGTAGCGACGCTCAAGGCCCGACGAGATGAACGTGTCGGCAAACGCATTCGAGATTCGGGCAGCCTCGTTGCGGTCCGGGCTGATATAAGTGACGTTCATCAATCGGCTTGTGCCGACCGGAGCTACCGTCAGCCCGCCGCGAAGCTTGTTCACGGCGATATCCTCGCGCGCGTCGCGGGAGAGGGTTGCGGGCGCGTAGCTCGGATTGGAAGCAAGGTTGAGTCGTTGCGCAACCTTAACCGCGAGGTCTCGGCTCTGCATGAGGCCGAACTGGGTCGCCATATAGCTCGGATCGTTCATCCGGACCGGTTCGACCGACGAATCCTTCATGATCTGGGTTTCTTGCTGCTTGATCTCAAGCGTGGTCGTGGCCCGGAACAGCGGGGTGGACAGCAGCGTCAGCGCGGTTGCGGCGACAAGGCCAACCATCACGAATGCCAGGAACAGCCAGCGCCATTTCAGCAGGATTCGCAGAATCGAGCGGAGATTGAGTTCAAGCTCCGGCGTATCCGACGCGGGCGGAAGCGCCAGGCTTGTCGCAACAGCACCACCGTGCTGCACGGAAGGAAGCGAAGCTGGGCCGCTTCCGCGAAAGGCTTGGATCGTATCGGTCATGAAGGGAAGCAATCCATCTTGTCGTGGTCAGCCCGACGCATCAGAACGGCCGGAACAGGGCGAGCAGCGGAACGGTCTGGATGATGTTCCTGAAGGTGCTCTTCGAACTCGATCCGTCGATCACGACGATATCGTCGCCAAAAACGGGCGTGTCAGGCATTTCGCCGCGCCGGATCGCCTTGAGATCGAAAGCCGCGGCCTGGCGCTGACCATTGATCTGGCGGAAAATCACCACGCGGCGGGGATTGGCATCATCCGTCACGCCCTTAGCCATCGCTACCGCCTGGATGAGCGTGGTGGGTCCGGCAATCGGGTAGATGCCGGGCTGCGACACGGAACCGTCGACTGTAATCCTCGAGCTGGTTGCAGATTTGACTGCCACCTGGACTTCGGGATTGTTGATATATTTGGCACCGAGCTTCTGCTTGATCTCGCTGGCCAGTTCCCCCGATGTTTTGCCGACAGCGGTGAGCTCACCGATCAGCGGCATCGTGATCTTGCCGGTCGCATCGACGTGAAGCTCGCCGGAGAGGTCCGGAACCCGGAACACCGTTACCGAAAGGTCGTCGAGCGCGCCGATCCGGTATTCGACGTCAGGCGCAGCCGCGACAGGCGCGTCGGGCCGGCCGAAATTCTTGACTTCATAGGGTACTGGGCCGCCGCGTCCGGTGGAGCAGGCAACCAGGGCAATGGGAACGATCAATGCCAAAACCATCGCGCGGAGACGATGAAAGACTGTCATTTCGAATATCCTACGCGTGGCGATTCGCGACGAATATCGTCGCCGGTCAATGTGGTCACAGGCGGCCCGACCTTTAACCGCGCGGATGGGGGCGTCAACCCCGCGGCAGGCTTGTAAATTGGCAGGCAATGAGCATCTTCGAACATTTTCCGCGGCTCGAACAGGTTATGGCTGCGTGCCGGTACGGGCCTGATCGATATTGTCGGCGAACCAGCGATAGGCATCGGCGATTCCAGCTCGAAGCGGACGCGCTGAGGACCACCCGAGCGCCCGGAGCTTCGCTGTATCGACGAGCTTGCGCAGGGTGCCATCGGGCTTCGAGGCATCCAGGACGATGTCGCCGTGGAAGCCGACCGCCTCGGCGACCGTCCGAGCGAGATCGCCGATGCTGATTTCTTCGCCAGAGCCGATATTGACGATCTCCTCGCTGGAATAATGCGTGGCAAGAAACACCAGCGCGTCTGCCAGGTCGTCGACATGGAGGAATTCGCGGAGCGGCTTGCCGCTCCCCCAGACCGACAGGGAGGTAGCGCCGGCCAGCCTGGCCTCATGCGCCTTGCGAATCAGCGCCGGCAGGACGTGGCTCGACTGGAGGTCGAAATTGTCGAACGGTCCGTAGAGATTGGTCGGCTGGGCGGAGATATAGTCGCAGCCATATTCACGCCGATAGGCCTGGGCGAGCATGATCCCGGCGATCTTGGCTATCGCATACCATTGATTCGTTGGTTCGAGCGGACCGGTGAGCAGAGCCTCCTCGCGGATCGGCTGGGGCGCCTCCTTGGGGTAGATGCAGGATGATCCGAGAAATACGAGCTTTGCGGCGCCAGTGCGCCGAGCGCCCTCGATCACGTTCGCTTCGATCATCAGATTGTCGTAGAGAAATTGCGCCGGAAGCGAGTCATTCGCCGCAATGCCGCCGACCTTGGCTGCCGCCAGGAAGATCAGATCCGCCGGATTGGCCGCCATCCAGGCGAAAGTCGCGGCTTGATCGCGCAAGTCGACTCGCGTCGCGCTCGAGACGATCTCGCACGCCTCGGTGGACAAACGCCGCACGATGGCGCGCCCCACCATGCCGCGCTCGCCCGCGACCCAGACCCGTTTGCCGGCCAGCGAAAACAATTCGGTCATTGGTTGATGTTCGATCCTGTTCCGGGGGCGCGGGTTGTCCCGCTACAATAGCTTTTCATAGTTGCTGATAATCTCTCCGCGAGGATAGGCGCTGGCATAGTCGCTCGCAATGTCCGCGGCGCGCCATCCGCCGGCGCGCCATTCCTCGACGAAGTCGCCGAGGACCGCCGCTGCGCCCACGGCATCGTCGAGCGGGACAAGGGCGCCCAGTCTGCCTTTGCCGAGTATCTCAGGAATCGCGCCAACGGCGCTGGCGAGGAACGCCCGGCCGCGGCTGAGAACCTCGAGCGCCACGAGGCACTGGCCTTCGGAGATCGAGGGATTGATGAACGCGTCGCAGCTGTCGATCGCCTCGGCCACCAACTCGCGCGGCACGACGCCGTGAAACGTCGCGGGCAGGCCCATTCGAGAGGCCTTCTCGCGCAGGGCTTCATCTTCGTCGCCGCCGCCGAAAAGGTGCAGTTCAAGTGCATCCGCCCCCAATGCGTTGACCAGGTCGAGCAGGTAGAACAGATTCTTCTGCGGCACGAAACGGCCGAGAAAGCCGAGGCGAAAGGGGCCGTCGCGTGCGCGGTCGACCGGATTGGCAGCCGGCGGTGGCGGGATGTAAGGGAGGATGTCGATTGCGCCGGTGAAGCCCATCTCGCGCAGATCGTCGACAAATGCGCTGCTTTGCACCAAGAACCGATCGAACGAGCGCCGGATGTTGTCAGGCATGGCGTCGGGCCACATTTCGCGCGGGCGGTAGGGCGTCACGAACACCATTTCGGTTGGTTTCGGGCTATGCGATCGTGCGAGCCGCTCAATCCGCGCGAGAATCGGTGGCGGGGGGATCTTGGCGAATACGATCCGGTCAACGTCGCGAAGCCGCCGCCCGTGCCGGGTGAACAGCAGCTGATCCGGCAACCCGAAGCGACAGCCCGATCGTAGCGGCGTCCTGAATACCTTTGTGCCTGCCCGCTCGATGATACGAAATTCGGGCAGGTCCTTGGCCCATACCAGCATGGATCGGTCGACCCCATCGGCCGGCATATTGGTAAGCAGGTCGAACAGGAACGCCTCGATCCCGCCGACTGCTTCGAAGCCGCCGACATAGAAGGCAACGCGCCGGTCCTGGCTCGTTGACGGCACGAGCGCCGATCAGCCCTTGATCGCGTACAGCGAACTCGGGCGCTCCTCATCGGGGCGACGAATCTCCGCCTCGCGGGCAACGGCCTTGAGATCCTCGGCAACCATTTCCGAGACCAGTTCGGCGAGGGTCGTCGTCGCTTCCCAGCCGAGCACGCGCTTGGCTTTGGCCGGGTTGCCGATCAGTAGTTCGACTTCCGTCGGGCGGAAATAGCGCGGATCGACCTTGACCAGCGTCTTGCCCGTCTTGGTGCAGCGGCCGATTTCGTCGATTCCCTCGCCGCTCCAGTCGATCGAAATGCCGACTTCGGCGAAGGCGAACTCGACAAAGGAACGGACGGTATTGGTGACGCCCGTTGCCAGCACGAAATCGTCGCCCTTGTCATGCTGCACGATGCGCCACATTCCCTCGACATAGTCGCGCGCATGGCCCCAGTCCCGCTTGGCGTCGAGATTGCCCAGCCACAGCATGTCCTGCAGGCCAAGCTGAATCGCGGCGACCGCCCGGGTGATCTTGCGCGTCACGAAGGTCTCGCCCCGCAGCGGGCTCTCATGGTTGAACAGGATGCCGTTCGAGGCATGCATGCCATAGGCCTCGCGATAATTCACCGTGATCCAATAGGCATAGAGCTTGGCGGCGGCATAAGGCGAGCGCGGATAGAAGGGCGTTGTCTCAGACTGGGGTACTTCCTGGACGAGCCCGTACAGTTCCGACGTCGAAGCCTGATAGAAGCGCGTCGTATCGGCCAGCCCAAGCAGCCGCAGGGCCTCGAGCAGACGAAGCGTGCCGATCGCGTCGGCGTTCGCGGTATATTCCGCGGTGTCGAAGCTCACCTGGACATGGCTCTGCGCGGCGAGGTTGTAGATCTCGTCGGGTTTCACTTCCTGGACGATTCGGATCAGGTTCGTCGAATCGGTCATGTCGCCATAATGGAGGTGCAGGCGCGCCCCGGTTTCATGCGGATCCTGATACAGGTGGTCGATGCGCGCCGTGTTGAACGAGGACGACCGCCGCTTCACACCATGTACGTCATAGCCCTTCGAAAGCAGCAATTCAGCGAGATACGCGCCGTCTTGTCCGGTGACGCCAGTGATGAGGGCAGTTTTCGTCATATGCTCGAGCTCCGGGATAGGCGCGATCGGGCCGCGTTCTTTCAGCCGGCCTTACCAACTTGAGGGGCCGGGTCCAGTTCTAGTATCGGCGCTGCGTCATTTTCCGGCTTCGGCGCGGGAGCGCGGGGCTTCAGCCTGAGACGCTTGGACATCGTCAGGGCCGGCCCTTCCACGAAGCGATAGATCAGCGCCGCCGCCACGGTCGAGACCCCGCCGCCGATCAGCATCATCACGAACCAGGGCAGGTCGAAGCGATGAAACAGCGGCAGCACCGCGACGATCACCAGCAGGTGGATCAGGTAGAGCGAATAGGAAATCTTACCGAAGAAATCGAGCACCGGATTGTAGAAGGATCCGTACATCACCACGACGATCGTGATGAGCGCGACGATCGAGATGTCGAGCGGCGCCTTGAAGAACAGCGCCACGACCGAGATCGCGATCGCCACGGCAAAGGTCCGAAACCTTGTCAGGCCTTCCCAGTAGAGGAATGTCGCCATGCCGACCATGAAGGACGGCAGATAGGCGAAGATGATTTCGCGCTGGCCGAGGGGCAGGCGCTCCGCCGGGAAATAGCCCGGAATGTAAAGCCACATGCAGGCCGCGCAGGCGATCGCGATGGGGATCGGGTATTTCTGCAGGATGGGAAAGATCAGGCCGATCATGATATAGAACTGGAATTCAGTGCACAGCGTCCAGAAGACGCTCAGCAGCCATTCCTTGTGCAGCAGCGGCGCGATATAGGCGACGTGCGCAAATACTTGCACGAAATCAATATGATATGGCGTATTCTTTATGATACCTATGATGATATTGAGCGCCAGGGTCAGGCCGACGACGACGAAGAAGGGTGGGTCAACCCGGACGAAGCGCCGGGCGATGAACATCGGGAAATCCTGAATCCGGTAGCGCGACTTCTGCAACGAATAGGGCAGCACGAAACCAGAGATGAAGAAGAAGATGGTGACGCCGTAGTTGCCGAGAATGCCCATCGCCGCGACTGCCGCCGGCGCGGCCACATAGGGCGTCGCCACGAGATGGTCGAACAGTACGGCGAGCGATGCGACGCCGCGCAGATTGTGAATCGATTCGATGCGGTTGCCGGATCGTCTCGGCCGAGGCAGTCGGGCCATGATGTTCCGGGTGCCGGATGAACCAATGGCTCGAGAAACGGGCTCGCTCATCAATTCCCCCACGCCGTGGCCGAAAGCGCCAGCACGGCGCGATTTGGCTACGGGATGGCGCGTGCCAAGTCCAGCGTTCAGCCCGCGAGGCGCAACGGCTCCGCTCGCGGCTGAACCCGAGGCTGGTCCGGCCAGATCCCGCGCGTGTCGTAGACGATCTTGTCGGATCGCTCGTCAAGCGGAACGGACTTGAAGATGTCGTGATCGACCAGCACCACCATGATCGGGCAGGTCTCGATCGCTGTATCGACGTCGACCAGACTGGCGCCCATGCCCTCGAACGATGCGGGCAATGCCGCTGCATAGGGCTCGACGATGCGCAGGCGCTCGCCGAACCGACTGGCGAGCGCGGCGGCCACCTTCAGGGCGGGGCTTTCGCGGAAATCATCGATATTCGCCTTGAAGGCGAGACCCAGGCACGCAACCGGCATGCCCGGATGCGCGGCGATCATGGCTTCCGCCCGCTCGATCACATAGTCGACCTTGGCATCGTTCACTTCGCGCGCGGTCCGGATGAGTGGCGTGTTGGCGCGATCGGCATGGACCAGGAACCACGGATCGACGGCGATGCAGTGCCCGCCGACACCGGGGCCGGGCGCAAGAATATTGACTCGCGGATGACGATTCGCGAGCCGAATCACTTCCCACACATCGACATCCATTGTGTCCGCGACACGGCTCAGTTCGTTGGCGAAGGCGATATTGACGTCGCGAAAGGCATTCTCCGTGAGCTTGGTCATCTCCGCTGCGCGCGACGTGGTGGTAACGCAGGCGCCGCGGACGAAGCGCCGGTAAAAGGCGAGGGCCTTTCGTGCACAACGCGGCGTGATGCCGCCGATCACCCGATCGTTGTCGATCAGCTCGACCAGGATCCGGCCGGGCAGAACACGCTCGGGGCAATAGGCGATCGCGATATCGGCGCCCTCGCCGGCTTTCCCGGGAACCTTGAGGTCGGGGCGCAGCTGTGCGAGCAGATCGCGGACCTTTTCCGTGGTGCCGACGGGCGAGGTTGATTCGAGAATGACGGCATCGCCTGCCTTCAGCACGGCGGCTACGGTTGTTGCCGCTTGCAGGACATAGCCGATGTTCGGTGCATGGTCCTCGCCAAAGGGCGTCGGAACGGCGATCACGAAGACGTCGGCCGGCTCGATCATCGTGGAGGCGCGTAAATTCCCACGGGCGACGACACCCGAAACGAGACCGTCGAGATCGACCTCCTCGATGTGGACCTTGCCCGAATTGACGGTGTCGACGATCGACGGCGAAACGTCGATGCCCAGCACCTTGGCGCCGGTTCGCGCGATCACCGCAGCGGTCGGCAACCCGATATAGCCGAGGCCGACGACGACCACCTTGAGATCATGATCCGAAACCATCGAAAGCTCGTCTCCGCGCCATAGCTGCGACGACCGCCCATCAGGAGCGGCGTGTCGCTTGTCGGAATCGCTTGTCGCCTAGGCGGGTGAAGATTTCGGAAATGCGGGCGAGCCCAGCCCTCGGATGGGCTATTTCTTGCGCGACCTGCTTGATTTGCGGCGCGATTTTCGCGCGATGTCGCTTGTCGCCACGCCGTCGCCAGAAAGCACCAGGCGGCGAGCTCGGCGGTCGTCATGGGTTGCAGCGCGCCAGACACCATTTTTCGGATCGCGAAACAATTCGCATGAGCATCGTCTGCAGGTAGCGAAGACATTGCCTTCGAAGACCCGTTTCGATCCGGAAGCGGTCCGATGGCCGAAAGCGCGACACCACAATCCGATGATGCGCATGCGATAGAATCCTCCCCGCCCTGTTACGCGAACCGACTCGCTGCCTTTGGGTTTACGGCCGGCCCGGGGCAATCTTGTCCGAAAAGCCGAGCTCCGTCCACATGGACCATGGCATCCTCCGGACCCCTATGTTAGCCGAAACCCATCAGGCTTCGGGATAACGCATGTCGGATTCATTCAAGACCAGCCCGGACGCGATGCTCGGGTCGAAAATTCACGCCCGCCCGCAGGATTTCGGCGACGACATCGCTTTTGACGATCACAAGGTGCGCTTTGTGGTCGGCTTTGCCGAGGGCAAGGATGTCCTCGATCTCGGCTGTGTCCAGCACGATCCGCAATCCTATCGCAGCCGCTATTGGGTCCACAAGGCACTGCGCGAGAGGGCGAAGAGCCTGCTCGGCCTCGATCTGGCGAAGGAAGGGATCGATTATCTGCGCGAGCGGGGCTTCGATATGGTCCATGGCGACGCGCAGAACTACGATCTCGGCCGCGACTTCGACGTGATCGTCGCCGGTGACATCATCGAGCACCTCGAGGATTTCGCCGGCTTTCTCGAAAGCGCCAAGCGCCATCTCCGCCCTGGCGGCTCGCTGCTGATCTCAACTCCCAATCCCTGGTATTGGCGGATGGTGGTACAGGCGATCCGGCACAAGGAAGTGCCGAACAACCCTGAGCATACCTGCTGGCTCTGCCCGCGAACGCTGCGACAGCTGGTGCGCCGCCACGGCATGGACGTGGCCGAGATCGAGTTCGGATCGCGCTACGCGCGCGATCGCTACATGCCGCTCCCGCGGGGCATCAAGCATACCAGCTGGCACGCCCGCGTCGTGGTGCAATAGCGCGACGTCAGTCGTGCCCGGCAAGGCTTTCGCCGACGATCCTGGCAATCCGGGCGCTGCTGCGGCCGTCCCCGAACGGATTGTGCGCGCGCGACATTGCGGAATAGGCCGCGTCGTCGTCGAGCAGCGCTGAAACTTCGCGGACGATGCGGTCGGCGTCGGTTCCGACCAGCTTCGCGGTGCCGGCCGCCACGCCCTCCGGCCGCTCGGTCGTTTCGCGCATCACCAGCACCGGCTTGCCAAGGGCAGGAGCTTCCTCCTGGACGCCGCCGGAATCGGTCAGGGCGAGGTGGCAGAGGCCAAGCGCCCGCACGAAATGGGGATAGTCGAGCGGATCGACGCGCGCGATGTTGGTGCGGTTGCCCAGTTGCGCGTCCATGACCGATACGACATTCGGATTGGGATGGACCGGAAACAGGATCGCGACATCCGGGCGCTCCGCGATGCGGCCGAGCGCGTGCGCGATATTCGCCATGCCGTCGCCGAAATTCTCCCGACGGTGCGTGGTAACGAGGATGATGCGTTTGCCAGCGAAGCGTCCCGCGATATCATCGAGGTCCGAGGCCAGGCCCGGCTTCTCGGCAATCCGGGCGCGTGTCGCGAGCAGAGCGTCGATCACCGTGTTGCCCGTCACATGGATCGTCGCCGGATCGATATTCTCGCGCTTGAGGGCGTCGGCCGCGGTCTCGGTCGGCGCGAAATGCTGATCGGCGATCGGCGCGACGATCCGCCGGTTCACCTCCTCCGGCCAAGGTTGCCAGATATCGCCCGAACGAAGCCCGGCTTCGACATGGGAGACCGGCACCTTGCGATAATAGGCTGCAAGCGCGCCGACCATCGCGGTTGCCGTATCGCCCTGCACGATGACCCGATCGGGCTTCTCCGCATCCATCACGTCGCCAAGCCCAACCAGGAGCCGCGCGGTCAGCCGGTCGAGCGACTGCCCAGGCTCCATCAGGTCGAGGTCGATATCAGGCGTGAGGCCGGCGATGGCGAGCACCTGGTCCAGCAGGCCGCGATGCTGCGCCGTCACGCACGTACGCACCACCAGGCCTGGCTGCTGCGCCAGCGCGGCCACGACCGGGAAAAGCTTGATCGCCTCCGGCCGGGTGCCAAAGACGATCAGGACCTTGGGAGAGGGTGCAGTCACAGCGCTTCCGATTCCGTTCACCGGAGCCGGACTAGAAGAAGTGGCTTAAGGTCCTGCTAACCGCATGCGGGGCAACCGGGATCCTTGGGCAGGCGGATCGTTCGGAAGCGGAAAGCCAGTGCGTCGACGAGCAGCAGCCGCCCCGCGCTGTCATCGCCGAAGCCAAGGATCGCCCGCATTGTCTCCAGGGCGGCCAGGCTACCCATGATTCCCGTCATCGCGCCGACGACACCAGCCTCGGCGCAGGACAGTTCCGCCCGATCCGGATCCGTGCCGACAAAGCATCGATAGCAGGGCTTGTCCGCCTCCCAGCCGCGAAACACGCCGAGTTGCCCTTCGAACTGCCCGACCGCCGCGGAAACCAGCGGGATCTTCGCCGCGAGCGCAGCATCGGCCACGGCCAGGCGCGCGGCGAAATTATCGGTCCCGTCGAGCACGACGCCTGCACCGTCGATCAGCGCGGCGGCGTTGCCGGCGTGGATCCGCTCGCGGCGCGCTTCGATCGCAACGCCCGGATTGAGGCGGGCGACTGCCCGGGCGGCGGCATCGACCTTGGCGGCACCGATATCTTCCCCGCCGAACAAGGTCTGCCGCTGGAGATTGGAAAGATCGACCCTGTCATCGTCCACCACGATCAGTCGCCCGAGACCGGCCGCTGCCAGATACTGGATCGCGGGCGAACCGATTCCGCCGGCACCGATCACGGCCACGGTGGCACCGCGCAGCCTGATCTGCCCGGCGCCACCGACTTCTTTCAGCACGATATGCCGCGCGTAGCGATCAAGTTCGGCGTCGGTGAGGCTCATCAGCGCCAGTCAAAGACGATCGTCGTGCGGTACCATTGATCCGCCGCGCCGGGACGTGGCTGAAGGTTGGCACGGGCGAAGCTCACGACCAGGCCAGCACTATATTGCTCGACAGTGGGGCAATCGATCGCGCGCGGTATCGTGCGGCGGATGGTTCCGTCGGCGGCCACGAGGGTCGCGACATCGACCTGGATAACGTAATGGCCATCGGCTGGCTTGGACGGCGAGCACCGTCCCGCGGCAATCTCGTCGGCGACGAACCGGGTCAGGGGAGCGGTTATCTGGGGTGCCGTTACATAGGGCAGCGGAGCGAGCGTCGACCAGTCGGTCGGCACCGCCGGTATGGCGGCCTGAAGAAGCAGAAATGGTAGCATTAACGTCCCGTCGACCCGAATCCCCCGGCGCCGCGCAGAGTATCCTCCAATGCCGCGACCTCGTCCAGCACGGCGCGTTGGACCGGGGCCGGAACGAGTTGAGCGATCCTGTCCCCTCGCGCAATCACGAAGGGTGCGTCGCCCAGATTGGCCAGGATCACCTTTACCTCGCCACGATAATCGCTGTCGATCGTCCCGGGCGTGTTGAGGCAGGTGATCCCGTGTTTGAGCGCAAGCCCCGAACGCGGGCGCACCTGCACCTCATAGCCCGGTGGAATGGCAATCGCGAACCCGGTCGCGATCGCGCCGCGGCTGCCCGGGGCAAGGGTCACGTCCTCGGCCGACACCACGTCCATGCCGGCCGCCCCTTCGGTCGCATAGGCGGGGAGCGGCAGGCCTTCGCCATGGGGAAGGCGCTTCAGGGCAATGGTGATCTCGGTCAGCGACATGGTTACCTATCTATCGTTCGCCCCGAGCTTGTTTAAGGGCCGTTCTTCTATTGCGGTACGAAGAAAATGAGGCGGCTGGCCGATCTCAGGCAGCACCGCGGGAAAGTGCGTCGGCGATCCGTCCCGCCAGCCGCGTCGCCACCTCCTCCTTGGGCAGGCGCTCCCAGCTTTCCACCCCCTTGGCGGTGACGATATGCACGGCGTTCGCCGTTCCCCCCATCACGTCGCCCGACACGTCATTGGCGACGATCCAGTCGGCGCCCTTGCGCGCGCGCTTGGCGGTCGCGTGCTCGATCACATGCTCGGTCTCGGCGGCAAAGCCGATCAGCAGCCCGGGCCGCTGCGGGCTTCTGGCCAGGGTTGCGAGGATATCCGGGTTCTCGACGAGGTGCAGCACCGGCGGCAAGACACCCTTCTTGATTTTCTGGCCCGCCGTGTCGACGCGCCAGTCCGCGACGGCGGCGACCATTACCGCGACATCGACCGGCAGCGCCCGCGCCACCGCGTCTGCCATCTCCGCTGCCGTTTCGACATCGACGCGGTCGACGCCGGGTGGGGTGGGCAGCGATACCGGCCCGGCCACCAGCGTCACCTGCGCGCCGAGCGCGGCCAGTGCGCCGGCGATCGCGAAACCCTGGCGGCCCGACGAACGGTTGGCGAGATAGCGCACGGGATCGATCGGCTCGTGGGTCGGCCCTGCGGTCACCAGGACGTGCTTGCCCGCCAGCGACATGATCAGGCCGAAAGCGCGCGCTGGATCGCGGCGAGAATGGCCTCGGGTTCGGGCAGGCGCCCGGCACCATATTCGCCACACGCCATCGGGCCCTCGTCTGGCTCGAGTACGGTCACGCCATCGCCGCGCAGCGCGGCGACGTTCCGGCGGGTCGCCGCATGGCTCCACATGCGCACGTTCATCGCGGGCGCTGCGAGCACGGGCTTGTCGGTTGCCAGCAGCACGGTGGTCGCCAGGTCGTCGGCGATGCCGGCGGCCATCTTGGCGAGCAGGTCGGCCGTGGCCGGGGCGACCACGAGGAGGTCTGCCTCGCGGCTGAGCTGGATATGGCCCATCTCGGCCTCGTCCTTCAGGTCCCAGAGGGTGGTGAACACCTGATTTTCGGACAGCGCCGCGAGCGTCATCGGCGTGACGAAATGGGCGCCGCCCGCCGTCAGGACGCAGCGGACCTCGATCCCGGCCTTGCGGCATAGCCTGATCAATTCGCACGCCTTGTACGCGGCGATGCCGCCGCCGACGATCAGGAGTATCTTCATCGCGCCATTTCCTATCTGACCATGCGCGTCACGATGATCTTGCGCCGGTCGCGCGCGGCGGCGACCAGGTCGCGCAAGGCGTCGGGCACGAAGGCGAGGCCGATCAGGATCGTGGGCGCGATCATCAAACCCCAATAGAAGGTGTCGGTCCGGCCGAACAGGCTGAGCAACGCGGCATAGCAGGCGAAGATGGTCAGCGCCCGCAGCCCGAGGTCATCCTGCCAGCCGGCCCAGCCGAACAGGGCGAGGCCGACGAGGAGACCGCCCAGCCAGAGCGGCGCGAGGTTGAGGGCGGTCGACAGGGTCATTGTCTTCACGAAGAAGCCGAAGCCGAGCAACCCGGCCCAGCCGGGCGATGCCGCGTCGATCGGACGGACGACCAGACTCACCGCGTGCGCGTGAAAGGCGACGACGACTGCAAAGGCGACGATCGCGGCCGCCCAGCCGATCGCCTCGCGGCGCTGCCCCTCGGCCAACGCGAGCACGGCCATGATGCCGACATAGAGCGCCGCCGTTTCGCGGATGAGCATCGCGATCATGCCGAAAGCGACTGCCTCGATCCACCGCTCGCGACGGCGCAGCGCCAGGGACAGCGCGATCAACAGGCCCGCCCAAACCTCGTGGAAGCTGGCCAGCTCAGGCTGGATGAACGCCATCATTCCGCCCGCGAGCAGGGTCATCGCGATCGCGAGCGGGGGCGCGCGCGCGAAGGCGGGACGCAGCCTCAGGAACCAAGCGACCATCACGGCTGCGGCAAGCGCGTACAGCAGGGTGACGACACCCTGTGGCGGCAGCGCTGCCTGGACGATGGCGAGCGTCGGCAGGCGGAACGTCACGAAGGGGCGGAGCGGATAATCGCCACTGCGCAGCGCCTGTGCCGTCACCGCATAATAATCACCGCCACCGCGCACGCCCGCAACGATCGATTCGTACAGCACCACGTCCGCCTGGTCGTTGGCGCGGCGGGCCGGGTCGTGGCTGACCGGTGGCGGGCCCGGACTGCCGATGGCCGTGAGGCTCGCGACCAGCAGGATCGCGAGCAGCGCCAGCGCGAGCAGCGCGGTGGGCCGACTGAACGCCGCAAAGCGGCTGGGAGCGCTGAGCCAGAGCGGAGGCAGGGCGCGCGCCACGCGGTCAGTCGCGCCGCTGGAGGCGTATGGGGAAGTGGCGGGAGAACGTCACCGCAAGAATGCCCATGTCCCGGCCACGCTGACCAGCGCGGTCACGACCGCGATCGCCACGTAGCGCCAGCCGCCGCCGATCCGAACGACCTCGATTTCCTTGAGCGGCGGGGCAGGGGGCGCCCCCCCGGGCGAGGGATAGCGCAGTTCGATATTGCGGATCAGCTCGGGCAGCCGTGCCAGGGTGCGCAGGTCAGTGATAATCCGGTCCGCCACGAATGCCTCGGGCCCCAGTTCGGTCCTGATCCACTCGCGTACGAAGGGCGCGGCCGAATCCCAGAGGTTGATGTCGGGGTCGAGGCTCGTCGCCACGCCTTCCACCATCACCATCGTCTTCTGCAGGAGCAGCAGATGCGGCTGGGTCTGCATGTCGAAGTCGCGGGTGATGTTGAACAGGCCGTCGAGCATCATGCCGATCGACATGTCCTTTACCGCCAGCCCCCGCATCGGTTCGCCGACCGCCCGGAGCGCCGTCGCGAATTCCGCGACATTATGGTGTGCCGGAACATAGCCCGCCTCGAAATGGATCTCGGCCACGCGCTTGTAGTTGCCGGTAATCAGACCGTAGAGAATCTCCGCCAGCCAGACCCGCGCCCGCCGGTCGATTCGCCCCATGATGCCGAAATCGATCGCCGCGATCCGCCCGTCGGGAAGCGCGAACAGGTTTCCCTGGTGCATGTCGGCATGAAAAAAGCCTTCGGCGATTGCCTGGCGCAGAAAGGCATGGACCAGGGTGTTTGCCAGCCTGGGCAGGTCATAGCCCGCCGCGACCAGTGCGGCGCGGTCGGACAGCTTGATGCCGTCGACCCAGGCGATCGTCATCGCGCGGGTCGTCGTACGCTGCCAGTCGATCTCCGGCACGATATAATCGGGCTGTGCGGCCATGGCTTCCGCCAGTTCGGAGGCGGACGCGGCCTCGCGGCGCAGGTCGAGCTCGCGCGCGGTCCAGCGCTTGAAGGTCTCGATCACCAACCTCGGGCGCAGGCGGGACAGTTCGCCGCCCATCGCCTCGATCTGGGCGGCCGCCCATTGATAGGTGTCGATCGCGCGCGCGAATTCTTCCTCGACGCCCGGACGCAGCACCTTGACCGCAACATGGCGACCGTCGGTGGTGATGGCGCTGTGGACCTGCGCGATGGAGGCCGCGCCGACCGGCACCGGATCGATCGAAGCGAACAGATCCTCCGGCGGCCGGCCGAATGCCCGCGTCATCGCGGCATGGATCGTCTCATAGGGAAGCGGCGGCAGCGCATCCTGCAGCCGCAGGAGGTCCTTGGCAGCCGCGTCACCGACGATGTCGGGCCGGGTCGCAAGCGTCTGGCCGAGCTTGATTGCGGCCGGCCCGATCGCCTGGAGTGCGTCGGCATAGGCGGGCACCTTCGGTACCCGCGCGCCGAATCGGGCGATGCGAATGATCCGGCGGATGCGCGGCGGGGTGTTCACATCGCGCTCGATGCCACCGAGTGCGCCATGACGCGCGAGGATCCGGCCCCATTTGAGGAGCCGCCAGAGATGAACGGCAGGGGCGGTCATGCGTGCGGGCTCAAATCTTCCAGCCGCTATGGATCGCGACCAGCCCGCCCAGCATCGGCTCGACATTCGTCTGGATGAATCCCGCGTCGCCGATCATCCGCTCGAAGGTCGGCATGTCGGGGAACCGGCGGATCGACTCAATCAGGTAGCGATAGCTGTCGGCATCTTGCGCAAGCAACTGGCCGAGCTTCGGCACCACCTTGTGCGAATAGGCGTCGTAAATCTCGCCAAAGCCCGGCCACAGGGTCGTGGAGAATTCGAGGCAGTAGAACCGGCCGCCGCGGCGTAGCACGCGGTGTGCCTCGCGCAAGGCCTTGGGGATGTCGGTTACGTTCCGGATGCCGAAGGCGATGGTGTAGGCGTCGAAGAAGCGATCCGGGAAGTCGAGTGTCTCCGCATTGGCCTCGGTCCAGACCAACCCGTCGATCCCGCGCTTCTGCGCCCGTTCGATGCCCACTTCGAGCATTTGCGGATTGATGTCGGCGACCGTGACTGCGGCGCCCGATCGGGCGAGGCGGAAGGCGATGTCGCCGGTGCCGCCGGCCATGTCGAGTATCTGTTCCCCGGCGCGCGGCTTCACCCGGCGGACGAAGCGGTCCTTCCACAACCGGTGCATGCCGCCCGACATGGCGTCGTTCATGATGTCGTAGCGCGACGCCACGCTGGAAAAGACGCCGCCGACGCGGCGGGTCTTTTCGTCGGGGGCCACGTCTTCATAGCCGAAGGATACGGTCTCGTTCATGCGGGCCGCTCTAGCGGGGCATCGTATCGAGCGCAAAGCCGCGTTGACCCTTTTCGTCATTCCCGCGACAGCGGGCGCATGCCAGAGCTCCCTGAAGTCGAAACCACCGTCAACGGCCTGCGCGGCGTGCTGCAGGATCAGCGCATCACCCTGATCCAGACTCGCCGTGCCGATCTGCGCCGCCCGTTCCCCGCCGATCTCGGCCAGCGCCTTACCGGTGCGGTCGTCACCGGGCTGCGGCGGCGCGCCAAATATGGCCTGATCGATACGGATCGCGGCGACACGATGATCTTCCACCTCGGCATGTCCGGGCGCTGGCGGG
>Ga0255338_1002304_pt1 | contig 28875 bp, 25 predicted proteins | sample MeOH1_35cm_T4_19_FD_203715 | JGI IMG/M metagenome (GOLD analysis project Ga0255338, IMG submission 203715) | Sandy soil microbial communities from University of British Columbia, Vancouver, Canada - MeOH1_35cm_T4_195 | ecosystem: Engineered > Artificial ecosystem > Sand microcosm > Unclassified ...
TCGGGGCCTCTGCGGTCATTTTCTTGAATGCAAACGAAAAGGCGCTCGGATGGCAAAAACCAAGCTTATAGGAAATCACCTTGAGCGGCAGGTTCGTATCGAGCAGCAAGCGCCGGGCGCGGTTAATCCGCACTTCCTCGACATAGTCGTGCAGAGTTTGCCCCGTGGTGGCCTTGTACAGCCGGCGCAAGTGGGCGACGCTGATGCCGCACTGCTCGGCAACGTCGCTCAGCGTTGGGCAGCCTTCATGAAACGATTCGACGAATTCCCGGATGCGGGCCAGACGGACACTGGACAGGGTGCCCCTATCCTCGTGGGCCAGGCTGCCGGTATCGAACGACCGGGCGATATCGACCGCAATCGAGGCACCCAGCCCTTCGACAAGGGTTTCCGACGCCATTCCCGGTTCGAGCAATTCCTGCATCAGGCGACGCATCGCATGATCGATGCCGCTATGCCGCAAGTCGAAAATCGGCGAGAGCGAGGTCGAATCGTCGAACCGGCAGCCCGTCACGCGCTCAAGCCAGTCCTGTTCGAAGCGGCACACCATAGTGCGCGAATCCTCGTCCACATCCCCGCCCTTTGCGTGGGTCACGACATGGCCGGGATGGAGCATGAGCTGGCCGAAATTGAACTGCTCGCCCGGCCTGATCCACCCTTGCGCCTTGATGCGGTAGGGCCGCATCCGCCACCGCAGCATGACCTGCGGCTGATGGTCCAGAATATCGGCATGGGCATCCCAGTGATAATCCACCACCTCGAACGAGGCACCTGCGAATTGCTTGGACGCAACGACCTGCTGTCTGAAGATGCCTTCCATCGCTTTCAGCTCCCGCCATTGTGGATAGGCCGGTCCGAAGACTACCCTCCATCTTTGTTGGACAAAGAGTGCAGCAACTAGGCGCGGCGATCAAGAGACGATCGCCAAGCTTTTTGAAAGGCGGAATAACCATACGTGATTGGCCGCCCTTCCGTGGTTGGACAATCGTGATTCCGCACCGGGACCAGCTGAAGGAAATGCCGAATCCTGCAAGCCATCACCGGAATCAGCAATCGAATGTGCCTGCCACCCCCACCAATCGCTGGTAGAGTCGCACCTAGGCCCGAGGCAGCCCAGAGCATGCCCCAAAGTATGCAGGGCGCAGGTCCGGAAGGGTCGGCGCAGGAGCCCGGTGGAGGAAACGGAACAGTGGCAATTCGACAGCTTGGCTATCTCATATTCGGATCGTCCGACGTGAAAGGCTGGCAGCAGCTTGCCGAAACCGTCATTGGCCTTGCCCCGTCGCAGGCCGGCGATGGGTCACTCTATCTCAAGATGGATGACCGCGATTACCGGATCGCCGTCGTCGAGGACAAGAGCGAGCGCCTTGTTGCGAGCGGATGGGAGATGGCCAGCCAGGCAGACTTCGAGAATGCCAGGGCAAGGTTCACGCAGGAAGGTATCGCCTGGCACCAGTGCAATGCCGCAGAGTTGTCCTTTCGCAAGGTGCGCGATTGCATCTGGCTGCCGGACCCGGCCGGTAACCGCATCGAGCTCTATTGGGGACCGATATCGGCGTTCCGACCGTTCTCGGCCCCCGCCGGGATCGCCGCGACCTTCGAGACCGGAGACAACGGGCTTGGACATGTCGTCCTGCCGGCCGATGATCTCGCGGCATCGCAGGCCTTTTTTGAGCGCACGCTGGGATTCGAACTGTCCGATACAATCACCATGCAGTTCGGCCCCGGACTGGTCGATGTCAATTTCAACCACTGCGCCAATGCACGGCAGCACAGCCTTGCGTTGGCAGGCATGCCTTCACCTAACGGCTGCGTTCATTTCAACGTTGAGGTTTCCTCTCTCAAGGAGCTGGGCATGGCGCTCGATCGAGTAGAGGAGGCAGGCCATCCGCTCGTTCTCACGCTGGGACAGCACGTGAACGATGATTGCGTTTCGTTCTACTTTCTTTCGCCCCATGGTTTCATGATCGAGATCGGCTTCGGCGGGATGCTGAAGGACTGGTCGCGCCATTCGGTGTTCGAAACCACCCGTCCCAGCCATTGGGGTCATCGGTTCGTATTGGGCCAGTAGCCGACCAACCCGCTTGTATCCCAATCCGATCGAACAGGAGTTTATATTGTCGGACACCGCAACCCTGCGAACCGCCTCGTCGAGTTCGTTATCCGTACCTGAAACGATGAATGCGGCTGTGTTCAAGGGAACAAGAGGCACGCTCGCTCTTTCCAGGGTGCCCACTCCGGACATCGGTGAATTCGACGCTCTCGTCCGCGTAACAGCTTGTGGTGTCTGCCGTTCCGACTGGCACATGTGGAACGGCGATTGGGAATGGGCGATCACCGATCAGCAGCGTCCCATGATCCTGGGACATGAAGTGGGCGGCGTCGTCGTCGCCGTGGGCAAGGGCGTGCGCGACCTCGCTCCGGGCGACCGGGTTACAACGCCCTTCGGCCATGCATGCGGCAAATGCACCCAATGCCTTCGTGGCCATCAGAACCGCTGCGAGAAGATGTTCTTCCCGTCGATCCAGGAAACGGGCGGTTGGGCGGAGTACATGGCCATCCGCGATGCCGATCTGAACGCGGTACGCCTGCCCGACGAAGTTGACGATCTTGCCGCCGCCGCGCTCGGTTGCCGCTACATGACGGCATTTCACGCAGTACGGACGCGAGGCGATCTGCGCGGCGGCGAAACGATCGCGGTTGTCGGCTGCGGCGCGGTCGGCCTCGCCGCAATCGAGATCGCGCTGGCGCTTGGCGGCCGGGTCATCGCCATCGATATCGACGATGAGCGCCTCGATCGCGCGAAAGCCATGGGTGCGTTTGCCGCCATAAACGCCAGGACACTCTCGCCATTGGAAACCGGAATCGCGATAAAGGGCTTCACCCGTCAGGGACAAGGCGCGGAAATCTGCGTGGATGCCTTGGGCGGCACGACCACGTTCCATTCCGCGTTCCATGGCCTACAGAAGGGTGGCCGTCTTGTCGCCGTGGGCATGACCGGCAAGGAAGACAAGGGCATCGTTCCCTTGCCGATCGATCTTTGCGTCAACCAGGAACTGAGCATCTGCGGATGCACCGGGCTGCCGATCCACGGCTATGACGAACTGCTGGCACTGGTTGCCGATGGCAAGCTGGCACCCAAGGCACTCGTCAGCAAGACCATCAAGCTGTCCGAGGTCGAACAGGCCCTCAACGATATCGAGACGTTCAAGACCGCCGGTTACATCATCATCGACGATATGACCGCCTGATCCGGCGGCGTCTCCCCATTCGGCCGACGGTGGTTGGGCCGGAAAATTGTGGATCAGGAAGAGCCTGTCATGAACGAAGTTTACGTCGTGTCCGCCGTTCGAAGCGCGATCGGTGCGTTTGGCGGCGCCCTCCGCGACATCGCACCCGGCAAACTCGGCGCAATCGTCGGCAGGGAAGCAATCGGCAGGTCAGGCCTTGCGGCCGAAGAGATAGGCTTGGCCGTTTTCGGCATGGTGCTCACGACGGAGCCGGCCGATGCCTATATTTCACGCGTGGCGGCTATCGGTGCCGGAATGCCTGTTGCCAGCCCGGCTTTCACGGTCAACCGCCTGTGCGGTTCCGGGCTGCAGGCCATCCTGACCGCAGCGCAGAGCCTGATGCTGGGCGAGACGGAAATTGCGCTGGCCGGCGGGATCGAGGTCATGAGCCGCGCCCCGTTTTTCGCGCCCGACCTGCGCTGGGGCCGCAAGATGGGCGACAGCCGGGTCATCGATGGCCTGAACGGCGCGCTGACCGATCCCTTCAACCATATCCTGATGGGTGTGACCGCCGAGAACGTCGCCCGGCAGCATGGCATCGACCGGGACCAGCAGGACGCGCTGGCGGTGCTCAGCCAGAACCGCGCCGCAGCCGCCATCGCCGAGGGCCGGTTCGAAGGGCAGATCGTCCCGATCGAGGTCTCGCGCGGGCGTGAACGGATTATGTTCGCGGTCGATGAACATGTTCGTGGGCAAACAACGGCGGGCGAACTTGCGAAACTCCGCCCTCTTTTCGCGCCTGACGACGGCACCGTTACCGCAGGCAATTCTTCCGGTATCAACGACGGAGCTGCCGCCGTGGTGCTGGCGACGGGTCGGGCGGTGGCCAGGCGCGGGCTTAGACCACTGGCCCGTCTCGTGGCTTCCGGCCACGCCGGAGTCGATCCCGCGTTCATGGGACTTGGCCCGATTCCGGCGACCCGCGCCGCGCTGGCCAGATCGGGGCTGACGGTCGCGGATCTGGACGTGATCGAATCCAACGAAGCCTTCGCGGCTCAGGCGTGCGCGGTTTCCGCCGAACTCGGCTTCGATCCCGTCAAAGTCAATCCCAATGGCAGCGGCATATCGCTGGGGCACCCGGTCGGCGCTACCGGCGCAATCATCACCGTGAAACTGCTGCACGAAATGCAGCGGGGACAAGGCCGCCACGGGCTTGCCACCATGTGCATCGGCGGCGGTCAGGGAATTGCAGCGATCTTCGAACGGGTTTGAAACCACTGCGGAGATGGCCGAAGACGGATTGTGGCCCGCTCCATGCCGCGTCCGTTCCGCGGACGGGGCCGCGTTTCACCGCTTCAGATCGTCCCTCACCCTTTTCGCAATGAAGTGGCGCAGGGCAAGCTGATCCTCGTCCGAAAGCTCCTCGAAGCGGGGCATTCCCCGCTCAACAAGCAGACCATCATGCAGCACGGCGTTGAACGCAGCCGGATCGGCGCGCACAGGGGAGGCCCGCAGATCGGGCGCAAAACCCGAGGCCACCGCCGCATGGCCGTGACAGGCCGAGCAGTTCTGGAAATAGAGCTTGTTGCCCCGGCTAATCAGGTCGGGGCGAAGCATCAGATCAGGATCGTCGACCAGCGGCGGGCGTGGCCGCAATTGCGAAACCGGCTTCGGAGCCTTGCCGTCAAGCGCGAACAGGAACAGCCTGTGCTTGATTTCCCGGGCATTCCAGCCCAGCTGGCCGGGTTGATAGCCAAGTCCCGCCATTGCCCCCGTCCCCAGGCCTACGACCACGGCGACATATTGCCTCTTGCCCACCAGGAACGTGATGGGCGCTCCCCCGATGGCAAGGCCAGTATCGTAACGCCAGAGTTCCTTGCCGGTATCTGCGGCATAGGCCACCAGGTTCCCATCGTTCAGTCCATGGAACACCAGATTGCCTGCAGTCGTCATCGTCCCCCCGTTGTACACGCCTGGGGTCGGCACTTCCCAGACCTTGCGCTGCCTGACGGGATCCCAGGCAACAAGGCTGCTCGTGCCGAAGCTCTCGGGTCGCTGGGTCTGATCCCATCCGTCCGTCGCGAGATTGGTGGTGCTGGGACCAGGACGCCAGTTGCGGCGATCGATGGTGCTGTCGCTGTACCAGGACGGCATCTCCGACGTCGGGATGAACGCCAACCCGGCCTTGCGGTTGAACGACATCGGCATCCAGCCATGGGCGCCAAAGGCTCCGGGGAAATTCGTAGTCGGCCCATTTTCATAGTGAATGCCGGGGTTCTCGACCGGTCGGCCCGTCTCGGAATCGATGCGGCTGGCCCACGTCACCTTCGAAAATTTCTCGGCTGATATCAGCTTGCTGGTCTCGCGGTCGATGACATAGAAGAAGCCATTCTTGGGCGCCTGCATCAAGACCTTACGTGGCTTGCCATCGATTGATAGTGTCGCCAGCTCGATATCCATTGCCGCATTGTAATCCCATGATTCACCGGGATTTATCTGGTAATGCCAGCAGTATTTTCCGGTATCGGCATCAAGCGCAACGATCGACGCCAGGAACAGGTTGTCGCCTCCGCCCGGGCTGCGCACATTCCTGTTCCATGGAGAACCATTGCCTGTCCCGATGTAAACCAGATTGAGTTCGGCGTCGTAGGTTATCGCGTTCCACGCATTTCCGCCGCCGCCGAATTTCCACCATTCTCCGGTCCATGTCTTCGCTGCCATCTTCATGGCATCGTCTTCGAAACCTTTGGCTGGGTTGCCGGGAACGAGGTAGAAGCGCCAGACCTGCTTGCCCGATCGGGCGTCATAGGCAGTTACGTAGCCCCGTGAATTGCCGCTGTCGGCACCGCCGTTACCGATCAGGACCAGGCCGCGAAAGGTCCGCGGCGCGCCAGTGATGTAATTCTCTTCGTTCGGCCCGATGGTCTGGACCGACCAGGCGGGCTTTCCGGTCCGGGCGTCCAGCGCGATCAGCCGACCGTCATAGGTCCCCACATAGATCCTGCCATGCCAATAAGCCAGCCCGCGGGTGCCCCAGACACCGCGCATCCTGCGGCCTGCGACCTTGAAGACCTGAGGGTCGTACTGCCACAGCAGCTTGCTGCTGGCGGCATCGACGGCGTGGACGATGCTCGGCCCGATCGCAAGATAGACCACGCCGTTCACCGCCAGCGGAACGGTGGCGGCCCCCGACACGTCAGCCAGATCGGTTATGGACACCAGCCCAAGACGGCTGATCGTCTTGTCGCTGATTTCGGTGAGAGGGCTATCATGTCCTTCCGAATATGTGCGCCCATAGGCTGGCCAGTTTCGACCGTCACTTCCGTCATCAATACCACTGGCGGTATCGACCAGCGCTGCTCCGGAAGACTTGCCTTGCACGCTGCCAGCCGAAGAGCAGGTGGTGCCAACCGGCAGCAGGATCGCCATGGCACAGACCAGAATGCGGCCCACCGGACGTCTAGCGAAACCGATTGAGTGGACGTCAGGCTGAATTTGCATCGCGGGTTCCCGATAGGCTGGATTTGACACGTTCCGTGAAGACGGAGGCGGGCCGTGAGACGCTCTTGTTGCCGAGCCTGCCCGACCTGAGAAACCCCGGCGCGGGGCCAACGATCACAGCGCATTCCCGCCCCATGATCGCATGGGGCGGGAACAATTTGCTCCTCTACCCTGACAACGCATTCCGAGCGCCAGGGCGGGTGGAGTCGGGCTTAGAATTTATAACCAAGCCTGATCCCGTAGCGCCGCGGCGGGGCGGGAGTGAACGGAAATCCCGATGGTCCAGCCTGAACGCTCTGGAAAGCCACATAGCGCTTGTCGAACAGGTTCTTCACCCACAGCCCCACGGACAAATGTTCGCTGGGTTCCAATTCGACATTGGCGTTAACCAGCGAGAAGGCCTTCTGATGGAAGAGGTTGCTCGGCTCGAAATAGTAGCCATCGTTGTACGCATAATCGGCAACCAAGGTCCAGTCGCCGATCGCGGACGCCACATTATAAGTAAGGCCTGCCGTAGCCGTAAACTTGGATGCATTCGGCGTATAATTGCCCCCGGCATTGATCGACAACAGCGGGTTTGACGCACCGAATGGAGGCACCAGGACGGGAACGCCAAGAGGTGCGTTCGTAAAGTCCCGATATTTGGAGTCGAGATAGGCGGCGCCGAAGTTAAGGGTCAGTCCCGATGCGACAAGAAGGGTTCCGTCAAGGTCCAAACCTTTGACCCGAGCGCTGCCGGCATTGGCAACGAGCACCGACGTCGCGTTCAGCAACTGCACCTGCGGCGATCTGATATCATACCAGAAACCCGCCAAATTCAATCTCATCCGGTTATCGAAGAGCTGGGTCTTCAGGCCAACCTCGTAAGCATCAATGGTTTCCGCCTTGTAGGGAGCACTAGGGACCGGAAGCAGGTTGAATCCGCCAGACTTGTATCCACGGCTGAAAGTCGCATACCCAAGGATGGAATCGGCTATCTGATAATCCGCAGCCAGCTTGAAGGTAACTTTCCCTTGATCATATTTGGGATTGTTCCTGGCAACGATGGTTTCAACGTTTGAACGGACCAGGCCGATGGCTCCAATGCCTTCTACATCGTCGTGAACGTAACGTGCTCCAGCAGTGAATTTCAAACGCGGCAACACTTCATAAGTTGCCTGTCCATAAACACTGATGGATTTTACTTTCTGCTGTCCGTGGATATTCGTGCCATTGTCGATACCGTCACCGATTACGTCGGTGGGGAATTGCAATGGGCCGAAAAGGAACGCCGGTTCATACGCTGTATCGGTATAATAGTAGAATCCGCCCACGGTCCAGGTCACCGGGCTGCCAGACAGACTGGAAAGTTGCAGTTCCTGCGTGAACTGGTTGAGGTGCGAATAAAGGTAAGCACCACCATCTGGTCGCGGCGACTTTTCAAGGTCGAAACTACCGAGTTCCTCATTGTGTGAATATGCGGAGATGCTCTTCAGCGAGGCGAAGCCCACTTCCTGCTCAGCAGTCAGGCTGACGCCGTATTGCTCGCCGCGAATAAAGTTGGGAATGTCCGTGTTCTGATCGAAAAACTTCAGGTTCGGCTGGGCTACGAATGGCGCCGTGGAGAAACCAGCGACCGTTCCGGGCAATGTTGCCGCATTGGCGCTCGTCTTGTTGTAGGTGTAGTAGCCCGAAACAATAATTCTGGTTTCATCGGATGGCGTGAAAGCCAGCTTGGAGCGCACGGTGATATCGTCTTGGTAGCGATCGCGGTCGCCGGTGGCGATATTGGTGCCAAAGCCGTCGCCTTGCCGGGTGCCGTTAACCGAAATATCCACGGCAAGATTGGGCGCCAGTCCGCCGCTGGCGTAGAAATCGCCCGTAATGGTATCGTAGTTTCCGTATCCCACGTGGCCCTTCACCGTGACTTCTTCCGTCGGAAGGGCTGTGACAATCTGAATGACGCCACCGGTGGAGTTACGCCCGAACAGCGTGCTTTGCGGTCCCTTTAGCACTTCGACACGCTCAATGTTGCCAAGTGAAAAGAGCCCGGGAAGGGTGCGGGTTGTGTAAACGCCGTCGATATAGATGCCGACGCTGGACTCATTCCCCAGCGCGGTCAACGTGCTGCCGACGCCGCGAAGGAACGGAAGGACGATGCCGTTGCCCTGGTCCACCTTGAGACCGGGCGTAAGTGGACCGAGATCCGCGATATTCGTGATGGCGCGGCTATCGATAGCCTCGTCCGAAAACGCCGTCACGGCGATCGGAATCTTTTGCATGTTTTCCGAGCGCTTCTGCGCAGTCACGATGATTTCCTGCAGCTGGCCCTCGCCTTCTTCCGGCGCCGCGACCTCGTTGGCCATGGCGCTCGAAAGTGGAGTGAACGCAGTAACGCAGCACAGAAGTACGGTTTTTGTAATGTTCATTATTACCTCCCCCTAAATTATGCGATCCAACTAGAGATTTAGAACTCTGAATGATCGTCCAATCAATTGATCGCAGGAATTGCCCATCAAATGATGACTGGTCCTCAAAGCGACGTGATATAGCTTAGGAACCACTAGCCTTCCTTTAGCGCCGGGAACCGCGCAATGGTTGTTTAACATTTGCCAAATTTGCGCATAGCATATGACAAATGCGCATTGTGGCGAAGCGCGCGTACCGCATGCCTTCGTGCGGCATGGAAAGCTGGAGAATATCCACTATTCCGTCCCGATCCTGGCCGTGCCCGGATGATAGCGGAAGCCGGCGCCGTCACGGCTTACCCGGCCCACGAAAGGCGGAGGGAAATGTGCGGGCATCAGCAGGTGCCCGTGTTCTGCGCATTCGTCGAGCAAGCGCAGCCGTGTGGCCTGGGCCATCACTGGATCTTCGCAGACATGCGTCGAGACGCCCGGATAGGCGATCTGCAGCGGTGTATGCAGGCAATCGCCGCTGAAAATGCCGCTGGTGTCGCGCGAAGCGGCGCGGATGACGACATTGCCCCTCGTATGTCCTGGCGCAGCTTCCACGACCAGGCAATCATCGACCGTATAGCCGTCATCGACGAGTTCGGCGAGGTCAGCTGCCATGCAGGGCAGCACGCTGTCCTCGAATACCCCGTCCTGGCCCCAGCCCGTGCCCCCTCCCTCGGCGGGATCCCAGTATTCATATTCGCGCCGCGAGAAGATATAGCGGGCATTGGGGAAGGTCGGCACCCAGCGGCCATCGATGAGCCGGGTATTCCACCCCACATGGTCCATGTGCAGGTGCGTGCACATCACGAAATCGACCTGTTCGGGCGTAACGCCGCTGGCCGCGAGCCGCGAAAGCCAGGGAGTGTCGAGGTTGTCGCCGTAAGGCAGGCCCGGCCGCACCTTGTGGTTGCCCATACAGCTATCGATCAGCACCATGTGCCTGCCGGTGCGGACAAGCCAGCTGTGTATACTGAAGGTGAGCTTGCCGGTCACGGCATCGAAACCGCCCCGCCCAAGCGAGTCGCCATGGCGCGCAAGGGCGTCGTCGGGCATGCCCACGAAAAGTTCATCAACAGTTACGAGAGGAATCAGCGCCTCTTCAATTCTTGAGACGTGAATGTCACCCAAAGCAAATCCTGCCATACGCGCTCCATGATTCTGGCCCATGTTGGGTCTCGGCAGGATGAGCCGTCAATGGCAATGCGTGGCCTCCACAAGCATTGCCCGTCAATCGACAGACTTTGCCCGATTGCCATCGTTTGAAACCATGCCTGGCTTCTCGGTTGCGGCGCAATGACGCAATTATGATAGAGATCTTGAGAATTCGACAGAGTTCCGGGATGCCCCTTCATGCGGAACATCGCATCATCCCACCGAAAGATGGACAATGAACAAGCCGTTGCACGCTGTTTGCGTCCGCAAACATCAAATTCGCAATGCTTTCCTTCAGGAGCTAACAATGGTTGACCAACTTGCCGCCGAGCTCATCGCCAACCCGACTGACGTTCAGGCCGTGACCGCCCAGACGTATCGCACGCTCAATCCGGCGACCGGCGAACTCGTCAAGGTGTTTCCGACAGCAACGGACGCCGAGGCCGAAGCTCTTCTCTCCCATGCGCATGAGGCGTTCCTTGCCTGGAAGGCCGTGCCACTTGCGGGCCGGATCGAACGCTTGCGCCGGCTTTCCGAGATCTGGTCAGCGAATATCGACCGAATTGCGCGCCAGGTAACGACAGAGATGGGCAAGCCCTATGGTCAGGCTGTCTATGAAGCAAGTCTGCCATTGGAAATGTTCCGTTATTATCTTGAGAACGCAGAAACGTTTCTTGCCGACACGCCTGTCGAGATTGCAGGCTTTTCACGCGTCTACACGCGCCGCGAACCGATCGGGGTGGTTCTGGCGATCGAACCGTGGAACGGGCCGATGTACCAGGCGATCAGGGCCGCTGCTCCCAACATCATGCTTGGCAACGCGATTATCGTGAAGCCCGCTGAAATAACTGTAGGATCGACGCTGATCATCGACGAACTGTTCGCGGAAGCAGGCTTCCCGCCCGCATTGTTCCAGACCGGCGTGCTGTCGCGAGACCAGGTGTCCCGGTATATCGAGGATCCCAGGATTCGCGCATTGACGCTGACCGGTTCCGATCGAGCCGGTGCCGCTGTCGCGGAGCAGGCGGGGCGGAACATCAAGCCGATCGTGCTTGAACTTGGTGGCTCCGATGCGTTCATCGTGCTCGATTCTGCCGATGTCGACGTGGCAGCCGGAACGGCGGCGGTCTGCCGCCTTGCCCTGGGCGGGCAGGTCTGCGTTTCGCCCAAGCGGATTATCGTTACCGAGGGGGTCGCCGACGAATTCACCGAACGCTTCGTTGCCGCCTTTTCGAGCCAGGTGATCGGCGACCCCTTCGATCCTGGCACAACCCTCGGTCCGCTGTCGAACATGGCGGCAGCAGAAGCGTTGCAGGCGCAATATGATGACGCCATTGCAAAGGGAGCGATCGAACTCCTGCCCGGAGGGCGCCTCCCCGGAGCGGGGGCATTCTTCAAGCCCGCCGTGCTCACCGGCATCACGCCGGCCATGCGGCTCTATCACGAGGAAGCATTCGGGCCGATCGGCATCGTCTTCCGCGTGAAGGACGCGGACGCCGCGATCGTGATCGCCAACGACACCAGGTACGGTCTGGGCGGCACGGTCTATGGCAAGGATCTCGACGAGGCCAACCGCGTTGCCAAGGCCCTCGACACGGGAATGGTCGGCATCAATCAGTATCTTGGCGCGCCGGTGGAGATCCCCTTCGGCGGCACCAAGGCATCTGGTGTCGGGCGCGAGCTTGGCAGCCTCGGGATGGACGCGTTCGCCAACATCAAGACATACGCGATCGGTTAAGGTTTCCCCGCGCCAGCCGGACGGCCGAACTGGAACGACAGTTCAGATAGTCCGGTGCCGCCAAAATGCATGAGGCATGAGGATGCTCGAAAACTACATGCAGCAGGGTTGGGTCGTGCCCGATCTTGACGCCGCGATGAAGAAGTGGACGGCGCTCGGTGCCGGCCCCTTCTTCATCACCCGTTCCGAAATGCTACCCGAGCGGGAGTGGCGAGGCCGGACAGGACGGGATCATTTCATCGCGGCGCATACTTTCCTGGGGTCCGCGCAGATCGAACTGATCCAGCCGACCACCACCGAGCCGTCAATATTCAGGGAACTGATGGATGTGAGAGGTGAAACCCTGCACCATATCCAGCCAAATTGCGGGCCGCTCGATGCGGACGGGTTCGATGAAAGGGCACGAAACTACCGCAACCTCGGCTATGAGCGCGTCTTCGCGATGACCCTGCCAGGCGTTGCAAGAATTGAATATTATGATGCGCGCAAAGCGCTGGGCATCTTCATCGAACTCGCCGAGCGCCCGCAGTTCATGCATCAGATCGGGCTGGGCATCTACAAGGCCCATCTCGAATGGGATCGCAAGACCGATGCGGTGCGGGAGAACACGCTGGCCCGCATTGCCGACGAAGTCGGGCGCACCGGACGATGATGGGAGTCCTCCGGTACAAGGATGAAGTCCGGGGCCGCATCGTATCACGCAGTTTGGAATGGCAACAAGGCTGGCGCGCCGTCGTTGCAAGCTCGGTCGGCTACGGCACCGGCGTTACCGTCTTTTCCATGACGGCAGGCCTATTCGTCAAGCCGATGCAGAGTGCCCTGGGCTGGTCGGTAACAGAGGTCATGATCTTGCCGATCATAACCCTGATCAGCGCGACGACCATGTTCCTTGCGGGCCTTGTGGTAGCGCGTTGGGGCAGTCGGCGGGCCGGGCTAGTGGGACATACCCTCCTCGCGCTCGGCATGCTCGCCCTCGCCATAGCACCACCCGACCGAGCCGCCATCTACACAGGCGCAGTGTTCATCGGATTGATTGCACCACTTACGACGACACCCCCGTTCGCTCGGTGTATCTCGACATGGTTCGATCGCAGCGCCGGTTTAGCCTTGGGCATCACCATGAACGGGGGCGCTTTCGTCGCGCTATTTTCCGTGCCGATCACGAGCGCCGCAATTGGGTGGTACGGATGGCGGGGCGGCTTCGTCGCACTGAGCATGATTATTGCCGGGCTCGGCCTTCCCATGATGGTTGCCTGGCTGCGGGAACGAACCGAGCCGCTGCAGACGCAAACTGGCAGTGCCGACGGGTATGGTTGGTCCTTGAAGCAAGCGATCGGAAGCCCTTTGTTTTGGTTGCTTCTTGCGAGCATTGGCCTGGGCGGAATACCGCTCGGCGGGTTTCTCACCCATATCCAACCGATGCTGGCGGAGAGCGGCGTCGAGCGCACGGTCGCGACCGGCCTGGGCGTGGCACTGGCAGTTTCGATCAGCTTTGGCCGGATTGGCGGCGGCTTTCTTCTCGACCGCTTTTTCGATGGTGGTGTCGCGTTCGGCTTGTTGCTCCTTTCTTCTTTGGGGGCATTGATCCTTATGATGCTGGGCCCTTCCATGCCATTGTGGATGATTTCCGGGGCGGTTCTGCTGGTTGGACTGGGCCAAGGTGCCGAAGCGGATTTCCTGGCCTACTTTGCCCTCAAGATCTTTGGCACGCGAAGCTATCCCAAGATCGTCAGCCTTTTGGCGGCCGGTGCAGTGCTCGGCTTTGCCATGGGCGGATTGATCTTCGCGAAATTGCGCGATTGGCTGGGCGACTATCGCGAGGCAAGTCTGTTTGGCGCGGCCTGCTTCATCGCGGCAGGCACCATTATTCTGATCACGAGACTGGCCGACTTACGCCGACGCAAAGCCTCCTGACGACGATGATGATGCCGCCGCGGATTTGAGGATTGGCAGCAAAGGTTCCTACGGAGAAATGCGGAAGCGCTACCACTGCGCCTGAGTCTAACTCAGCATTGGCGGCATGCCCGGCTCGGCCTTGGTCATGGCCTGCTGATAGGCGGGGCGCTCGCCGATTCGCTGGAGATAGGCCGCGATGTTCGGGAAAGGATCAAGGCTCACGCTGTCGAACACGCGACTCGTGGTCAGGTTGAAGCCCATCATGATATCGGCCGTGGTCAGCTTGCGACCGCCGAAATAGTCCGCCTCACCCAGTCTCGCCTCCGCCAGGCGCCAAGCCTTCGTGCTGCGGTCGACGACAAGGGCGGGCCGCTCGCTGGCACCGGCAACCTGCGTGGCCAGAACCATCATCATGTTGGTCATAAAGGTTGCGTTGGAAAAGTGGAACCAGAACAGGTGCCCGGCGAAATCCGCGTCCTGCGGTCCGGGGGAGAGGCGCGATCCGCCATATTTGCGGTCGATATAGTCACAGATCGCTCCGCTCTCGCCCAGAACCAACCCGTCGTCCTCGATCACCGGGGCGATTCCCATCGGGTGCAACGCCTTGTACGTGTCGGGAGCCATGCGCGTCTCCCCGTCCCGATCATAGAGCTTCAGATTGTATTCGAGCCCCAGTTCTTCACAGAGCCAGACAATGCGTTCGCTTTGCGAAACGCGGAGATGGTGAACTTTAAGCATTGCATGCTCCTGAAGGTGTGTATTCGAAAACAAGCGCCTAAAACTGCGCAGCCGGCATATGTAGCCGCAAACCGTCGAGCGCCGCGGTCAAGCTTATCTGGCACGCCAGACGACTGTTGTCCTGCATTCCCTCTGCCAGTTCGAGCAATTGCAGTTCTACGTCAGGGTCGGCGGGACCCACGCGATCCAGCCATGCCGGATCAACAAAGACATGGCATGTCGCGCAGGCGGCATTCCCGCCGCAGTCGCCGTCGATTCCTGCCACGCCGTTGTCCACGGCGGCCTGCATGGCGGACATACCTTCGGCAGCCTCGACTTCCACTTCGTGCCCAGACGAATCGATGTAATGAACGCTTGGCATGGCTCGTGCCCCCCTTTCAGCTTATGCGTGAATCCTGACCGGCAGGTGGTCGATCGAACGGACGGCATTCGAATAGGCTCGGACCGGCTGCCCGGTGACCTCGATCCGGCTCCAGTTGCGCCGCGCGATCTCTTCCCAGAGGATGCGCAACTGCAGTTCGGCAAGCCGATTGCCGAGGCACCGATGGATGCCGAATCCAAACGAGATGTGCTGGCGTGGCCGAGCACGGTCGATGATGAAGCGGTCGGCGTTCTCGATGGCTTCTTCGTCGCGGTTGCCGGAAATATACCACATGGCGATGCGATCGCCCTTGCGGATCATCTTGCCGCGGATTTCGGCATCCTGGCGCGCGCGGCGCGCCAGGTAGATTACCGGCGTCTGAAAGCGGATGGTCTCGGGCACCAGGCTGTCGACCAGCGCGGGATTGGTTCGGAACTTGGCCCATTCGCGTGGATTGTCATGGAACGCGAGAACGCCGCCCGACATCGAATTTCGCGTCGTATCGTTGCCGCCGATAATCAGCAGGAATATGTTTGCGCAATAATCCTCCACGGACATGTCGCGGGCATGGGGAGAATGGGCCAGCAGCGAGACCAGATCGTTCGCGGGCGGGGTGGCGGCTCGCTCAGCGCGCATCGCCAGGAAGCGCGCGGCGCATTGCCGCAACACGTGGTCGCGCTGTTCCAGCGATTCCATCAACCCGTCGCCGGGCGTGCCCGCGATCATCCGCGACCAGTAGCTGAGCAGTTCCTTCTCCTGGACCGGGAAATCCATCAACGTCGCCAACATCAGTATGGTCAGTTCGCTGGACACCTGCTCTACCCAATCGAACTCTTCGCCGATCGGTAATTCATCGAGGACGCGGCTTGTGCGCTCGCGGATGACGGAGGCCAGTCTGACTAGGTTGGCTGGCGCCACGGCCGGGCTGACTGCCTTGCGCTGCCGGTCATGCTCCGGCGGGTCCATGGCGATGAAGGCGGCCAGCGAGGGGGAATCTTCCTTCTCTCCAACCAGACGCGCGGTATCCAGCAGGACCGCCTTGTCCGCAGAAAACCTGTGATAGTCGCTATCCACCATCATGATGTCGGAATACTTCGTCACCGACCAGTACGGACCATAAGGGCTATCGGCGCAATAATGCACCGGCTCTTCCTGACGAAGCCGTTTGAAATAATCCCAGTGCAGATCCTGCTGATAAAGCGACGGGTTCGAGACGTCGATCGCGTCGAGCGGAATCCCATAGGGATCGATTTGGGCAAGATCTTGCGGGGACATGACATCTCTCCTGATGCTGTGACCGCCATGATTATAAAGGAGTCAACTGTAATAAAAATTGATTGTTATAGGCATTTTCATAGTTTAAATTTATCATTATGAATCTGCGTCAACTCACGCATGTCACAGCGCTTGCCAAACACCGCAACTTCGGGCGCGCGGCCGACGCCCTGGGCCTGACCCAACCAGCCTTGACCCAAAGCATAGCCAAGCTGGAAGCCGAACTGGGCGTGGCGCTGTTCGAAAGGTACAAGCGCGACATCGTACTGACGCCTTTCGGACAAACGACCCTGCACCTGGCGCAGCGCGTACACGACCTTGTCGCGAGCCATCGGCTCGAGATCGATGCGATCAAGAACATGCGCTCGCGCCGCCTGGTGATCGGCTGTGAGGCATGGTTCGCCAAGCCCCTGATCGCCCCGGCACTGGCGAGCATGCTCAAAGTCTATCCGGATCTGCGCTTCTCGCTCCGCATCGGCTCGATCCGGAGCCTGATGGACGGGCTGCTGGCCGGGGATGTCGATCTTGTTGTCGGGACCCGACAGAATGTGTCTGACAGCCGATTGACCTGGCACGCCCTGACCTTGCCGGCACTCGTGCCCGTCTGCCGGGTGGGCCACCCCATTCTGGCGCTCGAACGCCCTACGGCCCATGACTGCCTGTCCTACCCTATGGCGACGCCGATCTTCTCGCAGTGGTATATCGAATGGCTTGACCGGCAACTCGGCCAGCCGGTTACCGACGATGGGCGTGATGTCACATCCTATACCGTCGAGAGCGACGACATGGGGGTCATCGTGCAACTCGTACTCTCAAGCGACGTCATCACGTCACTGCTCCCGGATCTGGTCGACGATCATATCGATAGGGGCCTGTTGGCGGTCATTCCGATCAACGAACTGGATTTTCCCGTCGAAGCCGTGATCGGATATCCTTCATACCGGCCGCTGCCGCCTGCGGGCGATCTATTTGTCAGGACTCTGCAGGATCGCTTCTGATTCCCTGGTGCCCCGCTTCCAGGCCGGTCGCTGCGCCGCCTGCCCGCCCAGCAGACTGCTGATAAATGCGCGATGCTTGCGTGCAAGCGATACTTTGATTCAAGTCAAATGAACTGCACGACAGGCAAGCGAATTGACGACCTTGTTGAACGAGAGGATATCCGCGCGTGGTTCATTCGATGGTGTTCGTGCAGGAACAAACCAAACGCCGTGTGCTCAATGTCTCGCCCTGGTTCGCAGTGGGCATCGAGGGGATGGAAAATGCCGAAGGCGATGCGCTGCTGGAAGAGGTGGCACAGCACATTGCAAACTGCCCGGCGAAGTACATCCATGAGTGGAAGCTGGGGCAGAGGGTCGCCTGGGACAACTGGCGGATGCTGCACAATGCTGCGGGCTGTCCGGCCGACCAGGAGCGCTATATGCTGAGCACAACGATTGACGGCGATTACGGACTGGGCAGGGTCGAAGGAGAAGCCAGCGTCGAAGGGCTGAAATACATCGCGGTCTGAGAGGTGCCGGAACGCCCGGCAACAAGGATTGCCCGAAAATATACGGCAATGAATGTGGGTGACCGCTCACGAAGAGCATAGGGTGTTGAAAGGCAGGCTCCAGCGCGCTGCCGAGCGGCGCACGCCCTCGCAGCGATCGAAAGGAACGCGATGCGGCGTGCATTCATAACCGGAGGTGGCAGCGGCCTTGGCAGGGCAACCGCAATACGCTTTGCCGAGGACGGGCTGGGCGCTATCGTTATCGGCGCGACCATCGACGTTAACGGAGGCCTCAACATTCGCTGAGTTACGCCTGGTCGAGCGCGCGGCGTCATCCCTGAAGAGAGGGTATCAGATTATAAGCATTCGCCGGAATTCGATAGTGCGCCAAATTGTCTTGCTACCGGCGGTTCGGCATTATTCGGGATCATTCCAGTGCAAGGGCGTGGATAGTGGAACCGTATACCCAGACATGTTTCGTGGCTCGCGATTTCGAAAAGGCGATTCTGCAATGGACGGCAATCGGAGCCGGGCCGTTCTATGTGCCCGACCTGAGCGCGCTTCCGCCGGATCGCAATTATCGCGGCACAATCGCGAAAGACGACACGCTCGTCGCGCGCGGTTTTCTTGGCACGACGCAGATCGAGATCGCGACGCCGATCAATGACGAGCCTTCGATCTTCCAGGAAGTTCTGGCGACCCGAGGCGAAGGTCTTCACCATGTCATGCCTTCCGTGGGACCGACAACTCCCGAGCAGTTCGACGCGCTCTGCGCGAAATACGAGGCTCTCGGCCTGAAGGCCGCCTATTCCATGAATGTGCCGTGGATCGGTCGTGTCGTCTATTACGACGGGTTCGAGAAGCTGGGATATTTCATCGAGCTGACCGAGCGCTCACCGGAAATGCATGCGGCGACGGTGGCCATGTACAATGAACATCTGACATGGGACGGGACCGACCCGATCCGCCGCTGAGGCCGGCTCGGCAAGCCGCCATTATCCATGGACAATCAAGATATTGAGAGGAAAATCTCCATGTCCGCGTATCTCGTTGCGTCGGTCGACATTCATGACCCCGAAACCTACAGGAAGTACGAGCAGGGAGCCACCGAGATCCTGAAGGATTTCAAACGGAAATCCCATGTCTCCGATCTCGGCTGGGAGTTGTACGAAGGCGATGTCGGCGCGAACCATTTTGTCATCGTAGAGTTTGAATCGATGGACGAGATAAAGCGCTTCTACAATCTCGATTCCTATAAGGAGGTCATGAAGCTGCGGCTGGCTTCCGCGACCACCAACTTCATGGTGGCGATGCCTTCGCGCGCCTGACGCGGGTGCGGTGCGGCCAATGACAGCACAGCAGGCCGCAACCATGTCCGGACTTGGATAACCTGCCTGATAATGGGTCAGCGAGAATATGATCTTCACATTTCTGCCAACGACCGGTGATCGGGATCTTCATGCACCATCGAAGGCCACAGAGGCATCGGCCGGACGGGTGCGCCGCTGGGTCCTTGCAACCGCTTCGCTTGCCATTGTGGCCACGGCGGTAACAGGTGCGACGCCGAAGCAGGGCAACGCTGACTGGCCCTCCTATGGATTGACCGCGGACGAGAGCCGCTTCAGCCCGCTCACGCAAATCAACGCCGATACGGTCAAAAATCTGGGTCTCGCCTGGAGCATCGACCTTCCGGTGACCGCACGGGGGCTTCAGGGCACACCCCTCATGGTCGGCAGAACGCTCTATTTCACCACCTCGATGGCAATCGTGTATGCGGTCGATGCGGCAACCGGACGCCAGCTGTGGACATATGATCCGGAGGGCGGCCTTCACAATCCCGCCGCCATGCGCACCAGCCTCGGTGTCAACCGCGGCCTGGCCTACAGCGATGGTGCGATTTTCGTGGGCTCTGTCGACGGGCGGCTGATTTCGCTCGATGCCCGAACGGGCAAGGCGAACTGGATCGTCGACACGTTCGACGATCCGGATGCGCATAAAACCATCACCGGCGCGCCGCGTGTGTTCAACGGCAAGGTCATTATCGGCAGCGCGGGAGGCGATTTTGGACAACGCGCCTCCGTATCGGCTTTCGATGCGAAAACCGGACGCAGGGTGTGGCGTTTCTATATCGTTCCGGGCGACCCGGCCAAAGGATTCGAAGACCAGGCGCAAGCCATGGCCGCCAAGACCTGGTCGGGCGAGTGGTGGCGATGGGGCGGTGGCGGCGACGCCTGGAATGGCTTCACTTTCGACGCCGAACTCAACCGGATCTACATCGGCACGGGCAACGCCGGCCCCTATAATCCGCGGCTCCGCAGTCCTGGCGGAGGCGACAACCTGTTCATCGCCTCGATCGTGGCGCTGGACGCCGATACGGGCAAGTACGTCTGGCATTACCAGCTCAATCCCAGTGAGAGTTGGGATTACAAGGCGACCGCTGACATGATCGTCGCCGATCTGGAAATTGCCGGCAAGCCGAGGAAGGTGCTGATGCAGGCACCGACCAACGGGTTCTTCTATGTGCTCGATCGGCTTACCGGGAAGGTCATCTCGGCCGAAAAGCTCGGAAAGGTGACCTGGGCCGAAAGGATAGACCTTGCCACTGGCCGACCGATCGAGGCACCGGGCATTCGCTACGAAAACGGACCCGTAACGTTCTGGCCTTCGCCCCAGGGCGTCCACAACTGGCACGCGATGTCGTTCAATCCGCAAATGGGCCTCGTCTATATCCCCACCCTGAAGCTCGCCGGATTCTACGATGCAACGGCCGAGGATGTGGAGGGAGCACGCAAATGGATGGAGAAAGGCGGCAAGAGCTGGCGCTGGCCCGCCTTCGGGGCGCGATACGGCAAACGGAAAATTGATCCGGACGATGGGACCGGCGAACTCGTTGCCTGGGACCCTGTGGCGCAGAAGAAACGCTGGTCGGTTCCCACGCCGTACGGCTGGGGCGGCGGCACCTTGACCACGCGCTCGAACCTGGTGTTTCAGGGCACGGCGGACGGGTGGCTGCACGCCTATGACGGCGCCACCGGACACGAGCTTTGGAAATACTACGTCAACCAGGGCATAATCGCACCGCCCATCACTTATGCCGTTGGCGGCGCGCAGTATGTCACGGTGCTGGCCGGCTATCTCAACCTCCAGCCACAGTCCGGGGATGCGGGGTGGCGTTGGGGCAAGCATGCGCCGCGCGTGGTCACGTTCAAGCTCGGCGGCACGGCAAGGCTGTCGACCATGCCCGGTCCCGACCGGAGCGTGGATGCCATCGACGATCCGGCACAGGCGATCGATCCGGTCAATGCGACCCGAGGGCAGGCCCTGTTCGGGATGAACTGCGCATCGTGCCATGGCGGCGGCGCGCAATCGCTGGGGATCGGAGCGCCCGATCTGCGCGAATCTCAGGTCGCGAGGGATTTCGACGCGTTCCGCACGGTCGTTCATGAAGGGGCGCTGGCCACGGTCGGCATGCCGAAGTTCGATGAACTTTCCGACGATGAACTACGCCAGATCCAGATGTATATCTGGCAGGTCTCGCGTGCGGCAAAGTCGGGCGAAACGATCAAGCATCACCCGGATGTCCGAATGTAGCACCGCGTGCGCGGCTGACGTGAGAAACCCGGCCCCGCATACGCGGGGCCGCTTAATTTACTCCACGATCGCGGGCGCCGGGGACCGGACAGGAACCTGCCCGAAGGCAGACCTCATGCCGACCATTTGACCTGGATGGTCCGTGGCCCTCTCATCAGGCTTTCCTGCTTCCAGTTCGCATTGGCCACGAAAGGTTCAAGCCTGTCGAAGCGCTTGAGAATGCCGCGCATCACCGTCTCGATATCCATCCGCGCGAGCGGCGAGCCAGGGCACAGGTGCGCGCCGAACCCAAAGGCGATGTGGCTTGGCCCTTTTGGACGATCCAGCCTGAATTCATAGGGATCTTCAAAGAAGTCCGGGTCCATGTTGGCGGCATGGGGGATGGCAAGGACGGATTGGCCCTTCTTCACCGTGGTATCGCCAAGCGTGACATCCTGGGTGGCGATCCGCGTGCGGGTTCCTGGAACACCCACCGGAAGCAAGCGCAGGAACTCTTCCATCGCCGGGGTAACCAGGCTTTCATCGTCCTTAAGCATTTGAAAGACGGCCGGATCATGGACCAGCCAGTTGACCATGCTGGCCAGGAAGCCTGCGCTGCTGTCGAAACCGCCGATCAGCAGGATCGTGCCGACATTGTCGAGTTCCTCGCGCGTCCAGCTTCCCTTCACCTCGACGTCGTGGATCAGCGCACTGAGTAGATCGTCGCCCGGGTTATTCTCCTTTTCGGCCACCAGCCGCTTGAAGTAGTCTTTGACGATGTCGAGCGCGGCGGCCGTCTCTTGCGCGTTTGCATGGCGCTGCGACACGAAATCGTGCGCCTGCTGCGAGAAGTCGAACTGTTCGCCCGACGAAACGCCAAGCAGTTCGCGCAGGATCGCGAGCGGCACCTTCTGCGTGATCATGGCTTTCAGATCGGCGCCCGGTCCGAAGGCGAAGACGTGGTCGATGCAGGCATCGACGTAGTCTGCGGTAAACTGGCGCAGCCCATTCACCCGGCTCGGCGTCATGTGCTTCATCAGAACCCGCCTGTGGTTCGTGTGTTCGGGAGGGTCCATGTCAATGAAGCTGTGGGGAAACGGGTCGCCCACTTCGGCGACCCGCGCGCGCGGATAGTCGCCGGTGAGTTGGTAGGCGATGCTGAAGCGGTTGTCCTTCAACACGTTCTTGACCGCCTGGTGTTGGCTTGCCACCCACCCGAGACCGTTGTTGAGCGAGCCAAACGGCATTTTCGCCGGGCAAAGCGAGCCCTTCGCGCGCATGACATCGAGCTGATTGTCAAATTCCAGCGTGCGAACTTCGTCCTGCTTTGCAGGGATAGAAAACGGACATTCCGAAGCTTCTGTCAGTCCCACTTGCAAACCTTTCCGTGGGCTATCGCCCATCGTGCGATGATAGTTGCATATCCGCGATAATGCACCGCGGGATGCGGTTTCGTTTGCCAGTAATTCTTGCTTTAGTCTGGTTCGTTTCAGTGAAGTTTGTCCAATCACCCAAGATGCATGCCAGCATCGACTACTGGCTGCATCAGGCGCCAAACAAATTCTCCCCACACGAAGCGACTACAATTCGCTTTCGCTATATTCCATATAGGCGAGTGGGCTTCATCCCGACAATCTTGGGCGCTTATGATAAGCGCACATGCTTTACGCAAATTGCGACGCGCCGGAACGCTTCGGTCGCATTTCGTCATAAATGCTCAAAAAGCTTACCTCGCACACGGGCAACAGGCTTGAATCCCGGCCTATACGAAGAGCGGCACCGATCCGCGCCCTGGTCAATCGACAAAGACAGATCCCGGGCAACCTACAGCCACTACTCATGAGGAGGTCTCCATGCACATCGGCCTTTCCCGTCCACCAACGCCACCACATCCGACTCCCGATGTCGATGCGGCCATCATTGCCAGGATTGCGGAAGATTTCGGCTTTGAATCGATCTTCTACGGCGAACATCCGATCACACCGGCCGCCGACCAGGGCCACAAGGTTCATTCGCTGGGGGTTCCGTTCTATCAAGACCTCCTGGTTGCATTGGCCCGGGCTTCGGCGGTGACATCAAGGATCAAGCTGGGCGGCGGCGTGTTCCTGCTTGCCGAGCATCATGCCGTAATGTTCGCCAAACAACTGGCCTCTCTCGACTTTTACAGCAAAGGCCGGTTGCTGGTCGGGGTCGGTTATGGCTGGAGCCGCATCGAATGCGAAGCGATGGGAGGCAATTTTGATCGCCGGGTAGCGCAAGTGCGGGAATCCATCCTGCTCATGAAAAAGCTGTGGTCGCAGGAAATCACCGAACACGACGGCGAGTTCTACAAGCTCGAACCGGTATATCTCTATCCTAAGCCAGCCACCCGATCGGGACCGCCCATCCTGTTGCCCGGCCCCCGCTGGGAACAGGAGGAGGCGTTCGACACGCCAAAGATGATCAAGGGCTTCTCCCGCATCGTTTCCTATGCGGATGGCTGGTATCCATATCTGCTCGGGGATGAACAGATCACCCATGGCGCGGCCCAGTTGATCGAAGGCCGCAAGGTGATCGACCGGCTCTGCGCAGAGGCCGGGCGGGATCCCAAGGAAATCCAGACCACGGCCCTATTGCGCATCGATATCCACGACCAGGATGTGACGATGCCGCCCATGATCAAGCGCGATGTGCTGCGCACATATGAGGACGCCGGCATCGATCGCGTCGCTATCACGATGCCCACGGTCATCAGCGAAGAACACGCTCGCGAAGTACTCGAAACGATGGCGGAAGCGCTTCTATAAGCCGCCTTGCCTACCCAATCGCTCGGCATGATTGCAATGCTTCCCTTAAGGAAGGCTGCGATCATGCCAGCAGAAGCAGAATTTCCATCGACCGCCTTCAGGAATCCGTTGCCCTGAGCTGGCTCATTTCCCTGCACTCGTTCTGGCCATATTTGTGCAGGCCGAAGCCAAACGAGGCATCGCCCGGACTGGCAATCCCGCTAAGCATACCGGCTGTCAGCGCCCCGTTCGCGCTGCCCGTCGACGGCAACTTGGCGTCCCAATCGAGCACGAGCTTCCGCTCGGCGATCCGCCATTCGCCATCTCTGCATTCAAACCGGTCAAGATAACGGCACGCCGACAAGGACAGTTCCTTCCGGTCTTCGACCGGCCGGGTCATGCAGCCGATGGTCACAGTTTCGCTGTAGGCGACGTTCGGATCGTTTTTGTCGAATTCGACATATTCGTTGCAGATGATATGCAGCTTATTCGTGCATTCCATCCCGGAAATCATCAAGACTTCGATGAAATCGCTGGCCGACCCCGAAAAGAAGCCGTGATCGTCCGTAGCGCCTTCGTGATAGACCGATTCAAGCAGGCCGCGATGCCGGTGATCGGTGCCGCGGCAATACCGCATGATAACATCGTGGATTTGCTGACGCGCGTCGAGCTCCCGTACGATTGATTCCAAATCTCGCATGTTGGGATTGTTCATTGCCACCTCTCCCCGGCACAGCTGAAAACGCGCAGGTTGTCTACGCTGGGCCTGTACTGGCAGCGTCGCTGCAAAATGGGTAGGCTCCCCGACTGTCTCGCTTCTCTCATGTCATACGCAAGGCGCGTAAAAACGATCAGGCACCTGCTGAAAGGGCTATCCCCGTAGGTTGCTTCACTGCGATCGCGAATGAAATGCTCGGTTAAGGTAAATTGTTTCGGTGTCGCGATCGACCGTCGCTGCGATAGTCGCGCCAAAGCATGCCGCATGTTTGGCAGACATGCCCTAGCAGGACAGTTGATGAGCGACGGTCGAGAGCAAACCGAAGCAGGCGTTCCAGCCGATGCTCAAAGTTGGTCGGTAACGCCCCGCTTGCCCGACTACCAATTTGTGCTGCTCCTGGGCGGGATAAGCGTTCTCGGACCTCTCGCCACGAACATGTACCTGCCGGCGCTCACTGACGTGAGCGGCAGTCTCGGAGCGACGACGGCTGCGGTGCAGCAGACCGTCGCGTTCTTCATGTTCGGGCTCGCGGGTGGTCAAATCATCTGGGGCGTCCTTGGCGATCGCATCGGTCGGCGCGGACCAATTCTTGCCGGAACAGCCGTCTTCCTGATCGGCAGCACCTTGTGCGCCACCAGCGACAGCGCTGCAGCGCTGTCCTCTGCCAGACTTCTGCAAGGCATCGGGGCGAGCGCCGGTACGGTTCTCGCTAGGGCCATCGTGTCCGATTGTTTTGCCGGGAACCGGGCGGTGGCAATGATGTCGTGGCAGCAGCTGATCCAGGGCATCGCTCCCATTTTCTCGCCGCTTCTGGGGGCCGTTATCCTCACGTTCCGGGGGTGGCGGCTGATCTTCTGGCTTCTGGCAGCCCTGTCGGCCTGCCTGCTTGCCGCAGTGGCGCTGCGCCTCCCCGAAACGCGCGCAGCAAGCGGAACCGACGAAGGCCGTCGGCACGGCGAAGGCACGCCGCCGCAGCCGCTGTTCCGCCACAAGGAATTGATGCTGCGGATACTCGGCGGAGCGTTCTGCGCTGGTGTCCTGTCCATCTGGTATAATGGCGCCAGTACGCTCTTTCGGGAAAGCTTTGGCTGGTCACTGCAATCGACTGCGGTGCTGATATCGTTGCTCGGCGTGCTCATCGTCGTCGCCACGCAGGCCAATCGCAGGCTGGTGGTCCGCTGGGGAGCGCGCGGCATGATCGCCGGAACGATCAAGGCATCCCTCGCCGTTCTTGTGCCGGTGCTGCTGGTCGCGATCGTGCAGCCTGCCGGAGCCGATGTTATCGTCGCTGCCGGCCTGATCTTCGCCACTGCGGCTTACGGCTTCGTATCTGCAAACAACATGGTCGAAATCCTAGCACTCGACCGAAGCCGCGCAGGATCAGTCGCCGCGATAGCCGGGGTCGCGACTCATGCGCTCGGTGGAATTCTGGGACTGGCAATCAGTTATCTCCCTGTCTGGGGCGGCGCCTCCATCATCGGGCTGATGATCGCAACGTTGGTCGCAGCGGCCGCGCTCATCCGGGGTTCCGAGCGCGCGGCGATCAAGCAGCAGACAGAAGCCAGCGGCCTGGCCGCCAAGTCCTCACCCAGGGAAAAATGACGAAACAGAGCGCTCGCCGATCCGCTGCGGGCGCTGGTGCAAGGAAAGAGACCATGAACGGGAAGGACGATTTCGCATTCATCACCGGCGGCGGTGGCAGCATCGGCTCCGGTATAGCGCAGGCTTGCCTCGAAAGGGGATGGCGTGTTGCGCTGGCGGACATTTCAGGCCGGTCGATGGACGAGACGGCCCGCCGCTTTGGTGTCGGCGAGGACCGGCTGATGACTGTCCAGCTCGACGTGAGCGATCCTGACGCCTGGGAGCGTGCGGCGCAGGAAGCAGAAAACCGGTTCGGCGCCGTGAGCCGGCTGTTCAATAACGCCGGCGTGCAGAGCGGCCAGGCCGCGGTTGCAGGCGGCACGATCGAAACGCTCTCGGTCGAGGAGTGGCGCTGGACCAATGCCATCAACTACGACGGGGTATTCTTCGGCCTCAAGACATTCGTGCCGCGCTTCAAGGCGAGCGGTCGTTGGACGCATATCGTCAACACCTCTTCGGTAGCGGCAATCGCACCTTTGAAGACCGCACTGCCGCTTTCTTACGCGGCGTCCAAGGCGGCTGTCGCGCATATGGCCGCTCAGTTGCGAACCGAACTGGCCATGCAGGGGGTGACAAATGTCGGAGTATCGGTGCTTTATCCCGGTCGCGTGACCTCCGACATCGTGAAGACTTCGCTGGCCATGCGCGCGCGGGACAAGGCAATTGCGGATGAGGACATTACCTTGGCGGAGCGCCCGATCGGGATCGATCCCCTCCTCATAGGGCGCTTCACCCTGGCGGCGATGGACCGGGGCGATTTCCATATCTTCTCTCATCCCGAATGGGGTGAGCGCTTCCTGCAATATCGCAAGGAGCTGGATTCGAGCTTCAAGGATGCGGCGGATCCCGAATTCAGCGATCCTTCCACCGAATTTGTCGACATCTCGTTCTTTACGTCGAAGTAAATCAGCTTGCAGTTCGGAGTAAAAAGATGAAATGCGTAAGGATCCATGAGTTCGGTGATTCCGACAGACTTTGCGCCGAACAGGTCGAGCGGCCCGCTCCCGGAGAGGGCGAAGTCCTGATCGCTATCGCGGGGGCTGCGGTCAATCCGGTCGACACCAAGATGCGACGAGGGCTGCTCCAGGCGGTTCTGCCGATCAACCTCCCCTTCGTGCCCGGCGCAGACTTCGCCGGGACCATCGTCGCCACCGGGCCTGGCGTCGACGAAGCCCGCATCGGGCAGCGGGTGATGGGCATGGTCGACGTGCAACGGGGCGGCGCCTACGCCGAATGTATGACGGTTCCGGTCGAGCGCGCGGTGCCGGTGCCTGACGAACTCGATCTGATCGAGGCTGCAGGCCTGCCGATGGGCGTGATGACCGGCACCGATCTTGTGGAACTCGGCCTCGTCATCAAGCCTGGTGACAAGGTCGCGGTCACGGGTGCCGCTGGCAGCGTTGGGCGCGCTGCTGTGTTCGAAGCGGCCCGGCAGGGGGCCGAAGTGATCGCATTGGTGCGTTCGATCCCGCAATTCCCGATCGCCGGGGCTTCGCGCGTGATCGAGGTGGCGGACAGGGCCGCTATGTCTGCCGCCGCCCCTTTCGATTGCGTGGCCGATACCGTGGGCGGCGAAGTCTCTGCAGAGGTCTGCACCCTGCTACGCAAGGGCGGCCAACTGGCCACGGCGGTCGGTGCACTGTCTGCCCCACCCTCCTCTCCCGACCTCTATTCGGCCGTCGGCGTGGTGGTCAAACCGAGGCAGGAGGCGCTCCTGCGCTTCGTGGAGGCCTTGTCGAAGGGGCAGGCAACGGTGCCTCCGGTCCTGCGCCTGCCACTGGACCAGGCGGCGCGAGCGCATGATCTGGTTTCGGCAGGAGGCACCGGGCGCAAGGTCGTCCTGGTGCCCGGCGCGGACGGGTAGGAGCAAAGGTTGCGGGGCCGGTTTGCGCGCATGTGCCAAGCCATCGCACGGAATAGACAAGTGAAAGCGGATGCCGCCCAGGCAGTCGCGGCATAAGCTGGGTACTTGTCGAGACGAGCCCTGTCGACCAGTTCGGCCTGGCATTTCACAATTGCTGTTGAGGGGAGAAAGCGTTCATGCCGGCCTACCTGGTGGGGATCATGGAGATCACCGATCCCGAGATGTTCAAACTCTATGGTGAGACGGCCGCACGGGCGCTTGCGCCATACGAAGGGCGCTGGCGCCGTCTGGCATCGACGCGCCAGAGCGATCCCTTTGTTTATGAAGGCGAAGCGCCTGCCTCCTACATGTTCATCTTCGAATTCGATTCGCGGGAAATCTTCGAGGAATTCTATAACTCGCCCGCCTACCAGGAAGCCGTCGCTATCCGCAAGAAGGCCACGGTCACCAAATCGATCATGGTGATGGAAGGTCTCTGAGCCACTGTTGCGATCACCGGTGC
>Ga0255338_1002305_pt1 | contig 28861 bp, 25 predicted proteins | sample MeOH1_35cm_T4_19_FD_203715 | JGI IMG/M metagenome (GOLD analysis project Ga0255338, IMG submission 203715) | Sandy soil microbial communities from University of British Columbia, Vancouver, Canada - MeOH1_35cm_T4_195 | ecosystem: Engineered > Artificial ecosystem > Sand microcosm > Unclassified ...
TCTTTTTTGAAATTGGAGAAAATGATTTCAAAAAAAATAGGGAAACATTAGCTTTATATCAAAGAGCTATTAGCGAAAATACAAAAGACCCAATGGATTCCAGTTTCGAATCACAAATTCAAGAGAGCAATACGTCTGGAATGCTTCATGGCAAATCTTTTATAGATTGGTATTTCGATTGTGTGTCTTTGGCATTTAAAAATTGCTTTGTGATAAAAGGCCGATCTGGACGAGGTGAGTATTGGTCTTACAAATTGAGCTATTTTGTCTTACTGACAATGCTCTCGGAGATAAATAAAAATATTCCTACCAAAGAGTTAGCACGTAGTGTTTACGAGTTTACGAGTCCTTGGGGACACTGGCTTGATAGACCGCTGGGATATTTTTTAATTTCACTTCCTACTATACTTATTGTGGGACTAGCGATTCCTTGCGTAGCCCTTGCAGTCAGGAGGTTTCACGACGTCGGAAAAAGTGGGTGGTGGACTTTGATTTTACTGACTCCATTTTTAAATCTTTACGGCATCGTCTTAACTTTTCGTAGATCTGATGGTCCAAACAAGTTTGGACCGGCACCTGACGCATTGGCGTAAGAAAGTACTTAGCGGCGGCCATCGCGAATTTCGATATGATGATCACTCAGCATTTTTGCAAACGCGGGGCTTGGCGGAGTCTTTGTATAAACGAAGGTTTGAATGTCGTCGAGGGTGATGGCTCCCCAAATTTGCGCTTCAATGTAGTCCATACTCCAAACGCAGTTCTCGCAATACTTTTCTAACCCTCGGACTTTTTGATCAAAGGGGCTGCAGAGTGAATATGAAATTTTCAATGACGTATTTCCGTGATTGTCACTCAATGCTTGCGTGCTGCACGCTCCGCCGCCGAAACCACCTTGATCCGCCACGTTTTTTTCCGTGTCTGCGAAATACCAAATGCGAGTGCCAAGGGTATTGCCAAAGGTTTGGGAGAGATTAGCGCCGCTTCCCTGCGAAAGGGGTGCCGAAAGTGCCTGAGCCAGAACCGGTGCCAGCAAAGTCCGCTTTGACCATGGCGTAAAGCGGAAGTGCCAATGCGCGATGTCCTGCTTCCGATCCTTTGGTATTTGATTTGTTGCTGGATCCAGATAACCGAACATATTGTTTAAAGAGTCGCCAGCCGTAAGGCTGAGGCGATTGCGAATTTTGTCCAAATTGAGAACATATCGATCTTCGCCATAATTCCAAATTGTCTTGGGCTGGCTCAATCCGGCGCTGAGAGATTTCGGCTTCGGTGCCAGATAGGCATACTTCGGCTTGATATTGTTCGAGAGGGACTTGTACCCTGCAAGGTCTGAATCCACATACGCGGCTTCAACTCCATTGCGCAAATCTGTGTTGGTAGTTCCACCGGAGGTTCCGGTCTCGTGCGTGTTTTTGATTCCGCCATTTCCAATCACGTCCCTGAGCCCTTCGTGCGCCGCCAGTGTCACTTCGACGGCCTCTTGGTGGAGAATATTCCAAGCCTTTACATAATCCGGCCCCGCGCTTTGGGAAAAGGCGCCTAGTGCCGACTCATCCGCAAAACTCGATGTTGCATAGATTCCGGAGTCATATAGTTTGTTTTGTCTTTTCATGATTTCCACACCGGCACTTTGAGATTCCGCAACCGACGCCGTCGCTGCGGAAGGCAGTCTTGAATCCCATGCCGTTTTTGGCGATGACACGCAAGAATTCAGTGACGAAAGGGCCCAGATACTGAGAGCAAATAAAATGCAGAATCGTTTCATTCTCATCTCCGATGTATTCCCCCTAGTTTACGAGGAAAAGACCCGCAGCCCCAGTCCAGAAACTTGCAACGCAGGTCTAGCTAGGATATTCGTCAGGCATGACTCTAAATGTTGGAATCGCACAAACTCCGAACTCATTGGATGTTGAAAGAAATTTTCAATCTATCAAATCACTCCTACCTCGTTTTGAGGAAGCCGGAGTGGATGTCGTCCTTTTTCCGGAATGTAGCCTTTCAGGTTTTTCTGCCAAAATGAAGGAATGCACTGCTGATTTATTAAAGCCGTATCTTGAAGATATTCAGAGTTGGACTAAAAAAACTTCCATAGAAGTTGTTCTGCCGACCGCTTTGGCAAAAAATGGATCGGTTTACAACTCTGGCTGGTGGTTCAAACAGCATGAAGCGAACCAGTTTTATAAATTGGGTCTCACAGATTCAGAAAAGAAATTTTTCTCGATTCCAGATGAATCATATTCAAAAGTGTTTGAAGTAAAAGGTTTTCGATTTGCTCTCCTGATTTGTTACGAAATCGAGCACGCACCCTGGACTTACTTTCAGCCTAATGAAGTCGATGCCATTCTATGGCCAGGCTATTGGGGATGGGATCTCGAGTCCAAATGGGAGGCTGAAAAAGCGCCCGGAAAAGTAAACCCCATTTTCTCGAATGTAAACTGCTGGAAGGTTCCAGTCCTACAGTCAAATTTTGCGTTTAATGATTTGGAAGGGCATAGCGGGGCGGGGCCGGAAGGCCTTAGTTTTATCATCGATGCAAAGAACAGGCTTCTTGAGCGCGGCGCACACCAGAGAGTAGGTGGACTTCTTGTTACACTGGAAAAAAAAGATGGAGAAACTTTGATTAGAAAATGCGTTTCTTTGCCTAATTAAAAACATTCCATTTTGACCTCTCTTTCGATGTTAGATACCGTAATTAAATGAACGAAATTCCTTTAATTATTAAATTTGATGACGACACTCAGGAAACCGCTGAGATCTACGTCGAAGGTAGAATGAATACGGAAAACTGCCGCTTTTTACTAGATACTGGATGCGCCAAGACTAAGCTGATGTTCGACGACGTTACTGGTCTTCATGAATCCGAGGGCAGTCACTTTTCTTCGGGAGCCCTTGGAAGCTCTGAACTGGATCTGATCACGATAGACAATTTACAAGTGGGACCTCTTGTGAAGACGAAGTTCTCAGCTTCACGTGCAAAAAAAGGTGTATTAGACCGAAATCTTTTGGGAATGGATTTTTTGAAAGAACACTGCTTACACTTCAAGTTCCGAGATAAAAGCCTGCATGTTGTTAGAGATAACAAGTTTCGAAGCGACAAATCCACTCAAAAACTTGTTTTGGAAAGAGGCCTTATTCCATATGTCAGAGTCAATTGCGGGGGCAATGAAGTAAATGCAGTTTGGGATTCAGGAGCTGGAATCACTCTTGTTGATCTAGACTTTATAAAGAGAAATAGTCCTCAGTTTGAAGAGATTGGCGTCGATGTTGGGACTGACTGGACTGGAAAACAGCAAGAAACTCCGATTTTTATGATGAAAACTCTTTCCATCGCTGGACAAAAATTTCGTCCTCATAAAGTCGCCGGACTTAACTTTTCTGACGTAAATTCCAAAATTGAAATTCCGATGGTTTTTACATTAGGTTTTAGCACGTTAAGACAAGCAGAGTGGGTATTTGATTTTCCAAACCTTACTTGGGGCATCTCAAGTATGATCTTCTAACTGGTTTTTCCGTCGCGAAGCCGGAAGGGTTAAGAATAGGATCTCTCAACCTCCACACAATCTCACCAGGCATCATTACGACAAAATCCCGCGTAAAAGCGAGCAAAACGATTTCAGAATTCATTTCGTTAATGACCAGGTAAAAATATCAAAGTAGTTTCCGGTGATGGGTCAAATTCTTATATTTTTACTTTTCTTTTCCGGAAATTCCTTTGCAGCAACGGTACTATTTGATGAAGTATGTACTGCCAAAAGTGACTATACTTACTGCATATACAAAGCAAAGCAGGGAAATAATAAAAATATCGCTTATTACTTTCATGGCCGCGGAGGAAGACCTGAGTCTTGGGGACAAGATAAGGACTTTTCACTAGCAATCCAACACTATTGGTTGAAAAATAAAATTAAGCCGCCAGTTGTTATTTCTGTGTCTTTCGGTAAAGAATGGTTACTCGCTCCGAAACTATCTTCGCCGCAAAGCGGACTTTACGAAAAATTTAAAATTTCAGTTATCCCCGAAGTCGAATCAAAATTGTTTAAACCAGAAAAAAGAATTGTCTTCGGTAAATCCATGGGTGGCCTTAATGCTTTGATAGCAGGTCTAACTGCCGATGGTTTTTTTTAAAAAGATCGCGGCATTTTGCGGCGGTGTTTATGACTTCCCTTTCTACAAGATGACTCCGCAGATTGCGGAACTTATTAAAAGTAAAACTGCCGACGCAAATTATGCTGAAGAATTCATTGCATTGACATCGAAATACGTAGCGTCTGATGAAGAATGGAAATCGATTTCTCCCGTTGTTCTTATAGATAAATTCTCTGACACAGCTACTGAAATTTATATTTGGGCGGGACGAAATGATAGGCATCCAAACTTTGAAGGAAATAAACTGGTCGCCGACAAAGCGAAGGCTAAGAAGCTTCACGTGACGTGGGTTGGTTCTGACGGAGGCCACTGTACAGGTATCGACTCGATCGAAATCGCAAATTTTTTGTCCAGATAACTGGTTTTCTGGTCAATAACTCAGACTCAATCGAACAAAAAGAAAAAGCCTGCTAAAAAAAGCAGGCTTTTTAATTCGTGACATTGATCCATATCTCAACGCAATCGTTAAAGCGTCATCGCTTTCTTCAAGCTCGTGAGACCCTTCGCGGTTGCCGCAAGGCGGGCAAGATCGTGAACTTTATCTGCAGAAACCTCATGGTGGCGAACCGCTTTTTCGTGGCTCGCAACGCACACAGGGCAGCCGTTGATAATTGAAACCGACAAAGACATCATTTCGAAATCTTTTTTACCGCTCACGGGTTTTCCCAATGAGTTCATGCGAAGTCCCGCGCGAGTGTAGTCCGCAGCAGCGACTTCCGGTGGAAGGAAAGATTTGAATTTGTAGTACACATTGTTCATGCCCATGATGCCGGCGATTTCTGCGGCTTCTTGGATCACTTCTGGTGCCGTACTGAGCTCGTTCAATACAGACTTTGCGAGGTGAACCATTTCTTTGTTCTCAAGCGCCACGGCGATCGAGAGCAAATTCATAAAACGCTCTTGCGGCTCAAGCGGAGAATCTTCCAAAACTTTTTTGAAGTTCAAAGAAAGGTCACGGTAGATTGTGGTCGTTGCATTAGGGTAGTTGGTTTCGAGGAATGCATCCACTTTTTCATTGATGTTACTCATTACATAACTCCTTTAAAAGAAAGGCTCCAAGACTTTCCCATGAGGGCGAGTCTTAGAGCCTCTATATTCGATTTGATCTGGAAAAGCGACCTGGTACCTTTAGCCCAGTGTTTTTTGGCCTTTTTCCCAGTTGCATGGGCAGAGTTCGTCTGTTTGCAAAGCATCCAAAGTGCGAACCACTTCTTTTACGTTACGGCCGACTGACAAGTCGTTGACGGAAACCCAGCGGATGATGCCGTCTGGATCGACGATGTAAGTTGCACGCAATGGAGCGCCGTTGTCTTTAGAAGCGATACCCAAAGTGTGAGTCAAAGACTTGTTGTAGTCCGCGACCATTGGGAACTGAAGGTCTTTCAAATCAGCATGGTTTTCACGCCAAGCCAAGTGTGTGAAGTGAGAGTCCGCGCTCAAGCCGAACAATTTCGCTTCACGAGCGTTGAAATCTTTGTGAGCCTTGTTGAACTCAGCGATTTCAGTAGGGCATACGAAAGTGAAATCAAGAGGCCAGAAGAACATTACAGCCCAAGAGCCTTTGAAGTTAGCATTGCTGACTTCTGCGAACTCTTTGCCTTTTTCGCGAGAAACGCAGGCTTGCAATTTAAACTCTGGGAATTTTTCGCCGATACCTAACATGTCATACTCCTTGTATTTAGTTGGCCTTAATCTGGCCTTTAAGAACGATTTCCATAGAATTCACGATGAACTTCGCTGGGACTTCCATCTCAACAGAGACATCCTTTGGTTCGATATCGTAGAGATGCCCCGAGTTTTCATCAAGGAAATGATAGTGATCATGCACGTTGTTGTCGTAGATGACCTTCTCTGAGTGAGGGAACTTGAAAACCCGCAACAGTCCTGCGTCAACCAAAGTGTTCAGCGTGTTGTACACCGTCGCCTGGCTGATTTTTTCAAGATTCTTCTCGGCCCATTCTTTGACCTGTTCCGCCGTCGGATGATCGGCTTCGCACAAAACATACTTACAGATGGCGATTCGCTGCAGAGTTGGTTGAACTCCGGCCGCCAAAAGTTTGGCTTGAATCTCTTCTGTGCTGAGAGACATTTTGTGGTTAATCAAAGAATCCCCTTTTGTCGTGAATTCGAGATTTAGAATAGTTCTAAATCTGGTTTGGATCAAGGCTAAATTTAGAATAATTCTAAATAACGTTATAACTATTTGAAATTACTTGATTCTAAATGATATAGAATTGAGAACCTTATTGGCTGCGTCGCGAATCTGCAGATTCATCTTCTTGTCATGCCAGTCAATTTGAGCAAAACCGAAGCTCTCACCCGCATACGCTTTCCCCTCAAAAGAAGCATCCTCTTCGGCCGCAGAGGCCGGTTCGTTGATCGGGCTGGCGGTCACATCAAATAACATGCCCCAATCTTTCACGCTGGTTTTTGCAATCGATGACTGATGACGACCGCCGCTGAAGACCACGACGTTTTGTGCGCTGGTTTTTTTCAGCAGATCAAAAAAGCGTTGCCGTTCTTTCGGGTAAAGACCCCACTTATTCGTGCCATGTTCCGTTGCGATGAGGGGAATGCTACTCACGATCATGCGCACTTGCGCGGGACGCTTCAGCTGATCTTCGAGCCAGCTCCACTGCAAATCTCCGAGCATTGTTGGATTTGAGTCTTCCGGCTTAGAGCGGAAGGTGCGCGTGTCGAGCATAATGATTTGCACTTGTTTCTTTTTCGGCCCGATGATTTTCGCGTGATAAATTCCCTTTTGGCCAAAGGCGATGGAGTTGCCAACGTAGGTCCAATATTTAATGAAATCATTTTGGTCGCCGAAGTCTTCACTGTCCCAAGTGGCGAGGAAAGGAACTTTTTCGCGGAACGCGCGGTACTCCGGAATCTTGTCGAGTTTGCGATACTGAGCCATCACCGGTTTTTGCTCCGGCTTTGTCAGCTGAACGTTATCGCCCATGAATAAAAATAAATCGGGATTGTTTTCTGCGATCGCCTTCCAAATTGGCTGCGGCAAAGATTGATTGCCAGAAGAGCCAAACGCCACCGTTTTAATTGTTGCACCAAAATCAAGACCACGTGGATGAAGACTGTCGTCGGTCTTTTTCGGCTCGGCCGGCTTGACCAGTTTTCCCGCAGTTGTGGGAACCGGATTTGGCGAAGGAGTTGTTGCCGCCGGTGTTGGTGTGGCAGCAGGGGTGGTTGTGGCCTCTTTGTGCATACACGAGATTGTAAAAAGAAGTGCTGTCAGTGCCAGTGCTGTTTTATTCATCATCCATCCTTTGCGTATCAACCCATCTATTGAAGCGAAAGGTGGGGAGTGAGTCAAAAAAAAAGGACCTTCGAAAAGGTCCTTTTTTAGGAAACTCGAGTGTTTCTGTGAGAGAAATTACTTTCTTTCGCTGATCGGAGTCACTTTACGTTGGGCATGACCGATGTACTCACTCAGAGGCCGGATAATTCTGTTATTCGCCGCTTGCTCCATGATGTGAGCAGACCAACCGGTCGTACGCGCCATCACAAAGATCGGAGTGAAGAAGTCGATTTCAAAGCCCATCATGTAGTAAGCAGGACCCGCTGGGAAATCGAGGTTTGGATAGATTTTCTTTTTCTCAACCATCACTTTTTCAAGCGAGTTGTACATCTTCATCCATTTTTGCTCGCCCGTAACGTCCGCCATGATCTGAGCATATTTTTTCATTGTTGGAACGCGAGAGTCGCCAGACTTGTAAACGCGATGGCCGAAACCCATCACTTTGCGTTTTTGCGCCAAAGCATCGATCATCCATTGTTCTGCTTTCGCAGGATCTGCGATCTCGATCATCATGTGCATCACTTGCTCATTCGCGCCACCGTGCAAAGGACCCTTCAAGGCGCCGATACCCGCAACCGTCGCAGAGTAAAGATCCGATTGAGTCGAAGTCACAACACGTGAAGTGAATGTCGAAGCGTTGAAGCTGTGTTCAGCGTAGAGGATGAGGCTTACATCAAAAGCTTTCACGATCTCTTTTTGTGGCACTTTGCCGAAACACATGTGGAAGAAGTTTTCGGAAATGCTTAAGTCCGCTTTTGGTGGAATGAAATCCAAGCCTTTTTTGAAGCGATAGTCCGCAGCGACCATCGTTGGTATTTTTGCCAACAGCTGAATCGCTTTATCCATGTCTGTCGCGGGCGTTGAATCCCAGATACGAGCATCTTCGCAGCCTTGGAAAGAAACAGCCGTACGGATAGAGTCCATAGGATGGCACTTTGGCGGAAGAGATTTAATCACGTTCAACAAAGTTTTAGAAATCTCGCGGTAGCCACGTTCTTTCTTGGTGAAGTCCGCGAGCTGAGTCGCGTTTGGCAATTCACTATTGTACATCAAGTACGCGACTTCTTCGAAAGAGCAGTTTTCAGCCAAGTCCTGAACAGGGTATCCACGATAGATCAAAGAGTTCGTATCGGGATTCACTTTGGAAACCGACGATGTATCGATCACAGCTCCTTCGAGACCTTTCTTAACGTTCATCTTCTCCGGTTCTGGAACATAATCGGGATTAATATATTCAGCCATGACTTACTCTCCTTGGGGGTACGCCGTACCGTATTCGGATGCGGCGTGCTAGTTAAAAATTGCACAACGGCTGAGGCTATTTCGGGAGGAGGATCGAGTCAAGAATCCTGGCTTCTGTGTGCAGAGCGCAGTGACGGGATCTACGTCGCCACATAGCGATTCAGCACCACTTCAAAACAAGCGCCCGGTCCCTTGTCGGTCAAGCGGAGGCGGCCCTGATAGCGGCTCACGATTCTTTGCGCGATACTGAGGCCGAGGCCTGTGCCTTCGCCGGTGCTCTTTGTGGTGAAAAGCGCCTCGAAAATATGCTTTTTTAATTCTTTCGGAACACCCGGGCCGGAATCTTGGACTTCGACTTCGGTGAAGGCGTCGGAGTTGTGGATGCGAATCACGATTTCTTTCTCGGCCTGGTCTTTCACGGCATCGATGGCGTTGCTCACCAGGTTTGTGAATACTTGCAAGAACTCACTGTAGTTACCCATCACTAAAATGGATTTGGCGTCGGCGTTTTCGATGGTGAGGTGCGTGTGCGTCGACTGCAGGCGCGGTTGACAATCTTCACGCAAGTCCTCCAGGATTTTTATGATGTCGACAGGTTCTGCGTCGGCCGGCTCATCTTTTTCGACATTCAAGAACGTCTTCATGCTGCGGATGATATCTTCAATTCGCAGAGCCATACGGCGGATGCGCTCGGAGTGTTTGTAAATTCCTGGTTGAGCCTCGCCGAAGTTTTTTTCTAGAAGGTCGGTCGTCGCACGAATGACTGCGAGGGGATTGGTGATTTCGTGGCCGATGCTGGCAGACATTTCGCCAAGGGTTGCCAGCCGCGAAGCTTTTGAAAGCGCATCTCGTTGAGCGCGGATCACTCGGTGCAGAACGTTTCGAGACGCCCAGAAAGACCTCACGATAAAAGTCAAAAACGCCAAGGAGATAATCCAGGATGCAAAAAATACGATGAGCGAAATCGTCAGCGACTTCGCAGTACTTGTGAGACGTTTTTGATTGAGTTCCGCAAATATTTGGGATTCTCTTTTGAGAGCTTTCTCGGATTCTTCACGCCACTGGGCTAACTGAGTATTGAAAAAATCTTCATTGATTTTTCTGGGTGAAGTAATGGTCTGAAAGAGCTGCAAGGTCTGTGCGGTTAGGCCCTGAACGGGTAGAAGCGCGTTCTCGTCGGCGAGAGGCTCTTTATTTTCCGTGATGGCTCTTCGCAGTGAGTCCTGGTAGTTTTTAAAAGCGGCACGCCGAGCACCGATCTCGGCAAAGAGGGCCTCCCGATTTTTATTTTCCCGGAAGGTCAGAAGTTCTTGCCAGGAATACTCTTGGTAAATCACATCTGGAAATTGCGAGAAAAGAGCTTCGACAAAATAGTAAGTATGAAGCGAGGGATCTAAAAGCAAGTCCGTCTGCTCTATCACTGAACGCAGAGAGCTCTTGAGGAGATCGGCGACTTGATGGACTTCGCTGTCAGAGAGTGGGGTGGAGCGCTTTTCTGCAAAAGATTTTGCAAGAGCATGAATATCGTTCTTTAAATCAGCTCGGCCAATGAGACTTTGGACTTCTTTTTTCTGAAGAAGTGCTAAAGCATTCAAGGCTCGCTCTTTAGAAACCGTGGGGCTTGTCGAGAATGTCAGTAATTCGACCGTTAGATCTTTGGCAGCCTCGACACCAATCGCTTCTTTCTCGAACAGGCGTACGAGTTCGGTCTGTTGTCTGTAATACTGAAAAGAGATCCACCCCAGAGAAAGGGACAAGAAGACCGTCAGACCTAAAGCTGTGCGGGGAAAAGAAAATCCCACGAAGCGTCCTCCAGTGTGAAGGCCTTCAGCTTGGGTGAGGGAGGGATCAAAGTCAATCCCCCCTATAAACGGCTATTTTTTAACAGTGAAATTGAAGATGCTAGCGTCGAAAGAGTTGTATTCCTCATAACGAGTGAGAGCATACAAATCTTTACGATGTTGCATTTTGTCCAAAAGCCCTTCTTGGGTGCCTTTGTTCTTGATTTCATGAAGGCCTGAAACAGTGGCTCCCATTGCCAGACGGAACGTCGTCACTGGATAGATCACGATATTGTAACCCAAGTTAGAAAGCTCTTGGTAAGTGTACAAACGGCCTTTTCCGAACTCCGTCATGTTTGCCAACAGGGGCGCCTTGACGGCTTTACGGAAAGTTTCAAATTCTTTTTCATTTTCGAGTGCTTCAGTGAAAATACAATCAGCCCCCGCGTCGATGTAAGCCTTGGCGCGATCAATCGCTTTATCAAGGCCCTCAACAGCACGTGCATCGGTGCGTGCGATCAAGAGAAAATTTTCGTCGAGTTTTTTTCCGCGCGCGGCCGCTGCGACCTTGCGAACCATGTCGTCACTGCCCACAAGCCCTTTGCCATCGAGATGACCACAGCGTTTCGGATTGATTTGGTCTTCGATATGGCAGCCCGCGAGGCCCATCTCGATCATTTCTTGAACCGTGCGCGTGGCGCTCATTGGCTCACCGAAACCGGTGTCGATATCGATGATGGTTGGCAGTTTTGTCGTGCGTGCGATTTGACGACCGCGCTGAGCCACCTCAGACAGTGTCGTCAAACCAATGTCAGGATAACCGAGATCATTCGAAAGCACGGATCCAGAAATGTACACGCCATCGAAGCCTTCTTTTTCGATCGCCATGCTCACGAGGGGTGACCATGAACCAGGAAACTGAAGGAGTTTTCCGGATTTCAAAGCATCGCGGAAGTTTTTACGTTTTTGAGCGGGTGTGATTTCTGGAAACAGCATCGGAAAATCCTTTTCTATTGAGGTTATTTTGCTTCTTCAGAGGAAATAAATTTGTCCAAGTTGCCTGGGTCTTTTCTAAAGTAAAATGGATAATTAACTTCAGCAACTGTCTTAGGTGGAGCTGGTGGGAACTTCCAAGAAGCAATTTTTGTGTTAATGCAGTTGAGGAAGTTTGGTTCAGTCATAGTGGATTTTTCTTTAATGGTTGCAACTTTTGCTGCCTTGCCTTCGCTATCAATCGTCATTTCAACGACTACTTTTCCTTCAGCTTTTGGCTCAGTTTTTAATAGTTCATTGTAGCAACCGCGAATCTCTTTAAGACCACCGCGAACTGATTGGCGAAACGCTTCGTGATTGATAGGGCTTTCTGTTTTCGGTTTGCTTGCACAAGCAGTTGTTAGTAACGAACTAAGAAGGATTATTAGGCTGAATTTCATTTTTTCACCATGAAGTTAAGGAAGTCGCTATCGAAGCTTTGGTACTCGTCGGGTTATGAGCCCGACGAGTACCAAAAGTGAACTAGAAAATACCTTTTGTATCACGTTTATTATTTACCAAACGATCCATTGGAATTTGGACGTTGATTTGTTGAATTTGTGCTGGAGTCAAATCAGCCAAGTTTTCAACCAAAGTGATGAAACGGTTGCGCTCGTCTTTTGTGATGATTTCTTCAGTCAACATATCAAACTTGCGAACGTAGTCCGCGCGTTTGAATGGCTTCGCACCTGCCGGATGGGCATTTGCAACACCCAATTCGTCAACAAGAGTTGTGCCGTTTTTGAAGAAGATCTCTACGCGGCCGCCAAAGCGTTTTTTATCTGGATCTGCATTGTGATAAGCTTCAGTCCATTTCGCGTCTTCAACAGTTGAAATTTTGTGCCACAAAGCCACAGTGTCTTTGCGTTGTGCACGTGAAGGCTCGTAAGACTTCACATGGTGCCAAGTGCCGTCCTGCAAAGCCACCGCGAAGATGTACATGATCGAGTGGTCCAGCGTTTCGCGAGAGGCATTTGGATCCATTTTTTGTGGATCGTTTGCGCCCGTACCGATCACGTAGTGTGTATGGTGCGAAGTGTGGATCACGATTTTTTCGATGTCGTCGAAGTTTGTGATCTTCGTTTTCATGCGAGCTGCCAAGTCGATCAATGCTTGAGATTGGTACTCAGCAGAGTGCTCTTTGGTGTAAGTTTCGAGGATTGCACGTTTGTCTTCACCCACTTCTGGGAGCGGAACTTCGTACTTACCGTTTTTACCGGAGAGCATGTAAGCAATAACGGAATCTTCACCTTCGTAGATTGGTGACGGAGCGCCTTCACCGCGCATAACGCGATCTACGGCTTCAACAGCCAATTTACCTGCGTGTGCAGGGGCGTAAGCCTTCCAAGAAGAGATTTCACCTTTACGAGATTGACGAGTGGTAAAAGAAACATGCACCGCTTGTTGAATTGCTTGGAAGATCGTTTCAGTTGGAAGACCGAGCAAAGTTCCAATGCCGGCTGCTTGAGCAGGGCACAAGTGAGCGATATGGTCTTTTTTGAATTCGTGCAAGCAGATCGCCTTCACAAGATCCACGTGAATTTCATAACCAGTGACCAAACCGCGGAGAAGATCTTTACCGCCCTTGTTCATCTGCTGAGCGACGGCGAGTATTGGTGGAATATTATCACCAGGGTGAGAGTAGTCTGCCGCCAAGAAAGTATCGTGGTAATCCAATTCGCGAACCGCAGTGCCGTTCGCCCATGCTGCCCACTCACAGTCAAATTTTTGATCGTTTGGCATCCCGAAAACAGTGGCGCCGTTTGCGCGGGGATGAGCAATCGCCATCGCACGAGCCGAAGCTACAGGGCGACGGTTGGCGGCGGCAATCGCCACGGAGGCATTATCGATGATACGGTTGATCACCATATCCAAAACGTCGGCTTTGATCGGAGCGCCATCAGAAGCGATCTCCGCCATTTTCCAAGCGAGTTGATCTTTGCGATCCAATTTTTCTTTAGATGGATAAACACGAACAGGATACTTTTTCATGAGCTTTTTCCTTTTGGTTGTAAAAACAGTTCAAGCTAACTTGAGAGGGAAAATGCGTCAAGGCCGGGCTCCTTGGGAGCTCCGAATCAGTCCTGCTTTTGGCTTGATTTTGCGAGGCGTTACTCTGCCGTAGAACTGTGGGCACAAACCCAAGGGCGTCCAGAGAAAGTTCTCTGGAATAAATCTTTTGCCCTTGGATTTTTACTAATGGCTTCGATGAGCCTCGTGAATTTCTAATAAGACGTCACAATAATCAAAGTGCCATTGCCATTATGGCGTTTGATACTGCCATCTTTATTTCTAAGAATTTGACCGCCGCGAGTGAAATAGGGAACGTTCGTACCACGTTCACTCTGCGAAAGATTCCAGAACCAGATCGCATTGGTCTTATGCATTCGCACGCAACCGCCGGAGGCGCGATGACCGAGATCTTTGTAATGGTCTGGAGTGGTTGCATGCAGAGCCACGCCGCCGTTAAAGAAAATCGCATATTCCATCAGCGCGTCCCACGTGCCGGACCAATACTTCAGGATATAGCTTTGTGGTGAGAACCATCCAGTAGGAGTGGTCGTAAAGTACCATCTTCCAGATTTGGCGCGCTCATATTTTTCACGCCCAGTGGAGATCAAGAAGTGATTCACTTGGCTGCCGTTGTGATAGACCGTGGCTGTTTGCGAGCCTTTGCTTACCACGATCACGACGGGAAATTCAGAGTAGATATCGACACCATAGGTGTCATAGATTTGCGCGGGTGTGAACGGTTCCACCTGCGGACTTAAATCTGTGGGCTCAGTGATACCAATTTCTGCAGCAAGTTCATCGGGTGTCATCAAGTCGTCAAGCTCTGGTTGATTGGCAAAAGAGTTTGTGCCCGCTAACAATAAAACCGACAATAAGAGACGTGCCATCATAAAATCCTCCTGTGCTTGTGTGTTGAACTGCACCTCCATCAGGCTATGCTCCAAAAATCGCAGCTTTGCGTTTTGTGTTTCCTTTAAAGAGGAAAATATTCAAGGCTTAGTAAAGACCCTCTGTCACAATAAAGTGGAAAGGGTGGTTTATGATGTCCACAATTATTGCAATCGTATATCCAAATAAAGAGATCGCGGACGAAGTCTATCAAACGGTGAATCGCTTGCAGGCGATGGGTTTGATGGAATTGATAGATGCGTGTGTCGCGGTCAAAAAAGAGAACGGAAAAATTAAATTGGAGCAGGCTTTCAATCTGGCGCTGATAGGTGCGGCCAATGGAATTTTCCTGGGGGCATTGGTAGGACTCTTCTTTATGGTTCCCGGAATTGGTGCCGTGGCCGGGGTCATCGCGGGATCCATTGGTGGAATTTTGACGGATGTGGGATTGAATGATCAGTTTATGAGGGAACTCTCTTCTGAAACGCAGACGGGGAATTCCGTTTTATTTCTCTATGTGCGAGACGCGGCTGTGGATCGTGTGGTACCCGAGATCGCGCCGTACGGAGGACGTATTCTCTATACCTCCCTCTCTCTTGATCAGGAAAAGACACTCACGGAGTATTTCAATGCGCAAGAGAATCGTCCACGCGAAGCGGAGACGCACCCGCTGTAGGAGTTCCCTCGATCGCTTGAATACGTCGCGAAAGATAGATGGCTGCGAAGGTTGTTGCAATAGCGATGTAACCGACAACGTCAAAGTGATCGAGGCGGCCCGAGGAGTCATTCTTCGTGATGATAATACCTGCAATGTAGCTCGCAATCGCTGAAGACAGTTGTTGCACGCAGCTCACGATAGCCATAAAGCTACCGCGATTTTGTGGCGTGGTCGTTCCAGAAACCATGGCCGAAGCGGGAATCATGCGCCCGCCGGAAACGACAAACAATAAAGACGTGCATGCCAAAATCCACGGCAATGGCGCTGGTACCAAATGGGTTAGCAAGAAGTACGGAATCAACGTCGCCAGCGCCCCCCAGAAAAATACTTTGTGCTTACCAAAGCGATCGGCAAGGCGACCGATGAAAGGCGAAGTGAAAATTGTAAAAACTCCGCCGCACATATAGACAAAGGGGAGTTGAGCCTCTGCGAGACCAGCATTAGCGACCAAAGATGGCGACATAAATGGAATAATGCAAAAATGTCCGAAGATGACGGTCGCCATGAAAACCAAGGCCTTCACTTGATTGGAGTTTTGCAGGATGCGAGTGATGGTGCGATGAAAAGGTTCTTTGACTTGATTTTGTAAATGCGCGCGCATTTCCGGCACGGCTTTCCAAATCACACCGCACAAGAGGAGCGATAAAATTCCTAGTGCTAAAAAAGGTGTATGCCAGCTCCAAATGTTTGCCAAATACAAACTTACAGGCACGCCAACGACCGACGCCAGAGAGAACGCCGTCATAATCACACCCATCGCAGCGCCACGGCGCTCGTAAGAAATCGCATCACTCACGATCGACATAACGAGTGAACTCAAGACGCCGCCGAAAACTCCCGTCAAGCCGCGCGCAAGCAGCAGCGTTTCATAGTTCGCCGACATCGCGCAGGCAATTGTTCCGATAGAAAAGCCGACAAAGAAAAACAAAAGATTTTTCTTTCGGTCGTATTTGTCCATGAAGAAGGCCGCAGCAAAACCACTGAGTCCCGCACAAAAAGTGTAAGAGGACACCAGCAAACCGAACTGATGAGGTGTGACACCAAAGATCCGCATGAGTTGCGGGCCCAACGGCATCATAATCATAAAGTCCACAATAGAGCTAAATTGAATGGAGGCAAGAACGGCGAGAAGGAGTTTTTCTTGGCGATTGAACATAAGCTAAGTCCTTAGGTGAAATCCTCAGAGCTTAGCTTATGCGATAAATGTGAATTTTCCTAGAAGCAGATATCGAGTCTGGCGTTAATGCGCGGGAGGAGGAGCCCAAGGGCGAGTATCGACCTCTTCGAGCTGGGCTTCGAGTGTGATTTCTGCATTCAGAAGCTTTGAAATTGGACAATTTTTCTTTGCATCTTCGGCGATTTCCATGAATTGCCCTTGAGTCACGTCATTCACTTGCGCTTTCAAATCCAAATGCGAAGATGTCACAGTCCAGGAGGCCCCATCTTTCTGAATCGTGACCGTGGCTTTGACATCGAGATTGAGTGGTTCAAGTCCTTTGGCGGTGAGCGCTGCGGAGGTGGCCATCGCAAAACAGCTCGCATGGGCGGCTGCGATCAATTCTTCGGGATTTGTTCCCGGAGTATCACCAAAGCGCGTGGCAAAAGAATAGGGTATTTGTTTGAGAGCTCCACTCGCTGTAGAAACTGCACCTTGCCCTTGTTGCACAGAACCTTTCCAAATGACGTTTGCTGATCTTTGCATACAAAACTCCTTTTATTCATACTGTCTCTTTGTTTATGAATGAGTGAAGAACTTTGCGGCGCGCGTGTAAACATACATAGGTGGGACGTTCCGAAAATCCGATCTCTGATAATGGATTATCCAGTGACTCAAAGAAACGTTGGTTCTAAGGTGCTCTCGTGAGCTATCGTCATGCGTTTTGCGCTCTACTTATTTTTGTTTTGCTGTCTCCGGTCTCGTTGTGGGCGGCAAAAATAGTTTTTGCGTCGCCGGAAGATCTGCCTCCGAAAGTCTACACTGAGAAAGGCGAACTCAAAGGAATTTACATCGACGTCATTCGCGAAGTTTGTAAACGCATGAAGGTCGAATCCGAGTTTCAATTCTACCCGTGGGCGCGCGCGATGGTGCTGGTTAAAAACGGCAAAGTCGATGCGATTTTTCCGCCTTTCAAAACTCGTGAGAGAACTGAGTTTCTTTACTTTCCAGAATCGGTGAGCATTACACGCAACGTGGTCTTCGCACCTAAAAAACGCCATCTCGTCGTGAAGAATTTAGCGGATCTCAGAAGTCTCATGCTCGGTATCAACGATCAATACTCTTATGGTGACAGGTTCGATGCTTACAAACCGCAATTGCAATTAGACTTGAGCCTCAACGAAGAAATGCTGGTGCAAAAGCTGGCTCATGGTGGCCCGAGACGTATCGACGTCGCCGCAGCCTCTGAGGAGGCTTTCAAGTTCGTAGCCAAGCGCCTGAATCTGCGAGACGAATTCGAAGAAATCTACACGATCTCAGAAAATCCATCTTACGTCGCTTTCACGAAAGCAAAGGGTCCCGAAGGCCAAAAGCTCAGCGAACACTTCGGCCGCACCCTCCGCCAACTCAAAAACGAAGGCGTCGTTCACAAGATCATAGCAAAGTACGTGAAGTAGAAAAAGGTACCAGGTCGCTTTTCCTGATCAAATCGCATTAAATCAAGTTTTATCCGATCAACTGATCTTTACTATGATATTTTGGGAGGGTGTCTTTGATGTCGAGCCAAGGGACTTTCTCTTCGAAGCTCACATGACGAGTCGGAGAATAGTCTGGCAGAGTGGTCAAGGCCGCTGTTGGAACGTACATTGTTTCGGGCTCTTCGACGGCTTTATAAAACAACGGCGTGCCGCAGTTAAAACAAAAGCTGCGAAAGATCCCGGGACTGGATTCATACTGTTTCACCAGTTCACTGCCGCTGCGATAGTGAAGGCCGTCCGCCGTAAAGGAAGTCCACGTTACAAACGCCGCGCTGTGAGCGCGACGGCAAGATTCACAATGACAATGCCCGGAGCTTGCTGTCGGCCCTGCGATCTCAAACTGAATTTTCCGACAGAGGCAGCGCCCTTCGAGTTTCATGCGACTAATACTTCGGGTTCATGAGTTTCATCACGTTGCCATCGAGATCTTCGAAGATCAGCAGATGGCCCCAGTGAGCATCCATCTCGCCAAGCACTTTGCCACCGGCTTTTTTAACAAGTTCTTTGTCAGCAGGAATATTATCTGAGTGGAAAGTCAGAACACCACCATTGTGCGGACCATGTTCATCACGGGGAGTGAGGGGAACGGCTGTTCCTTCGGTCCCATGAAGACCGAGTTGGAGATTTCCTAATGTCATGCTGGTCCAGTATTCATCGCCATGGGTTTTCGTCATCCCAAGCGCTTGATAGAAAGCAACCGCACGGTTCATATCAGAAACATTGTAATAAAAATCCGTGTATCCTTTGATCATAAAAATCCTTTTTGTTGAATCATAAAGCCCCAAAATAAAAAACCCCACATCGCTGTGGGGTTTTCCAGTAATTCAAAATTAACCCGAGTTTTCGATTATCCGCCGATCGTCGCCACAAGGCCAGCGATCAGAAGAGAAACGACGCTCATAACTTTAATGAGGATCGCAACGCCCGGACCAGAAGTATCTTTGAACGGGTCACCAACAGTGTCACCGACGACCGCAGATTTGTGGGCTTCAGAGCCTTTTTTGTGACCAGCTAATTTACCTTTTTCGATGTATTTCTTAGCGTTGTCCCATGCTCCACCGGCGTTAGCCATGAACAAAGAACTTGTTGCACCGACTGCCAAAGCACCCGCGAGCATACCTGCAAGAGCCGTAGGGCCGAGCAAGAAACCAACCACAACTGGCGCCAGAACTGCGATCATGCCTGGAATGATCATTTCAAACAAAGCAGCTTTCGTCGCGATGTCTACGATCTTTGCAGGTTGAGGATCCGCTTTACCTTCGCGCAAGCCTGGAATTTCTTTGAACTGACGACCGATTTCAACAACGATTTTCTGAGCCGCTTTGCCTACCGCAGTCATCGTCGTCGCGCCCACCAACCAAGGAAGGATGGAACCGATCAAGATACCGATCAAAACGCCAGAAGAAGTCAAATCAAGGTTGATCTTACCAAGATTTGCTAAAGCACGTGCATGATTTACTTCCATATTGAAAGCAGAGAAAAGAGCTACAACCGTCAAGATAGCTGAACCAATCGCGAAACCTTTACCGATCGCTGCTGTGGTGTTACCAACAGCATCCAATTCGTCAGTGATGTCACGAACGTCTTTACCCAAACCAGACATTTCAGAGATACCGCCCGCGTTGTCAGCGATAGGACCGTAAGCATCTACAGTCATAACAACTGCAGTACCAGCCAACATACCAACAGCGGCGATAGCAATACCGTAAAGACCCAAAGCGTGGTCCGCGATGTAAGCCGCGATCACAACGATGAGCATAGGGATCGCAACAGATTCCATACCAACAGCCAAACCGCGGATCACGTTTGTACCAGCACCAGTCAAAGATGCCTCAGCAACCAATCTGATGGGCCGAGCAGCCGTGTAGTACTCAGTGATCAAACCGATCAAACCACCACCGATAGCACCTGCAGCCAAAGCCACAGTCACACCTTGGTTCAAGTCGAACATTGGCATCAAGACGTAAGAAGCAATCGTCAACAAGATTGGTGGGATGATCAAAGCGTTACGCAAAACAGCTGCTGGAGAAGCGTTGCTGAACATGCGAGTTGCGAAGATCACGATGATAGAGATGATCATACCAAGAGCCGAAAGACCCAATGGCAAGAAGATCGCAGAAGATTTCAAAGATTCAGCGTTGCTAGACAATGCAGACAAAGTCTCAGCAGGAGCTGTCAAAGCAATCGCCATAGCGGCAACAATCGCAGCAACCATAGATTCATAGATATCAGCACCCATACCAGCAACGTCGCCGACGTTGTCACCAACGTTATCAGCAACAACCCCTGGATTACGAGGGTCGTCTTCAGGAATGTTTTCGATGACTTTACCAGCGATGTCGGCACCAACGTCAGCAGCTTTAGTATAAATACCGCCACCGATACGTGCGAACAAGGCGATAGAAGAAGCACCAACAGCAAACGAATGGAGGACTGTTCCAACTTCAGGAGAGCCTTTGTAGATTTGGTACAAAACGCCCAAGCCCAAAAGACCCAAACCCGCAACAGACAAGCCCATCACAGCGCCGCCATCAAGAGCGACAAGCAATGCTTTTGATTTTGAACCCGTCGATGCTGCTTGAGTGGTACGAACGTTGGCATAAGTTGCCGCTTTCATACCGAAGAAGCCTGCAAGCAAGCTCAAGAATGCGCCCAAGATGAAGGACATAGCAGAGATAGGACCCAAAGCTACACCCAATGCTACGGCCACAACGACTGCGTAGACTGCGAGAACTTTATATTCACGCACCAAGAAAGCCATCGAGCCTTCACGAATATATTGTGCAATACGGTTCATTGTTTCGTTGCCAGTTGGCTGAGACTTCACGCGGAAGTACAAAACCAGAGCAACAACAAGACCTACAGCCCCAGCGATTGCCGGAACTAACAGCAAAGAATCACTTGTCATTTTAAAAAACTCCGTCGTTGAACGTTTTAGATTTTTCGGAACGACTAGAGGTACGAAAACGGGCGCATTTAGTCAAGAAATCCCAAAGGGGAGAGCAAAGGCTTTTCGCCCGACAACCTGTTGCGTTATTTTAAAATGCTTAAAAAATAGGCTTAGACTTAGAAACTTCCGATGGACATATGGAAGGCCCAGGCGTCTTCGCCCGGTTTCGCATCGAGCTTCCAGGCGATCTCCAAGTTTACCGGGCCCACCGGAGTATTATAGTGGATGCCAAAGCCCGCGGAATCACGGTACTCATCACCCAAATCGCGGTCTTGGATGTGCACGGCACCACCATCGTAGAAGATCGCGCCACCCAAGGGACCATATATAGGGAATCGCAATTCGGATTTCACGAGATACATGGTGGCGATGCTTTTCAGGTAATACGTTCCGGTTTGGGTAATTCCCAATTGATCGTAGGTCGGGAAATATTGTTTCGTTCCATCAAAACCGCGGATCGTGGAGCTGCCGCCGAGATAGAACCCTTTTTTATCGTAAGGGACCCCGTCTTCGGCGCGAGTGCCTTTGCTGAGATTCTCAAGATAGCCTCCGCGCACCGAGTTCGCCCACACCATATAGCTTTCTTTAAAATAAGGAACTTTTAGGTAGTGCGAGAATGTGCCCGTGGCACGCTGAAATTTAATTTCTCCAGGATCTTTGGAGCTTAAAATTTCAGGCGAGGAATACTCGTAAGCCAATGACGTAAAAGTTCCGCGAGTCGGGTTGAATGGGTTGTCGCGATAGTCAATATCAATGCGTGGACCTGTGGTCGCGATATCCTGCGCCGCCGGCTGTGGAGTGTCCGTCAGGAAATGATCCTGAACATGGGCGCCATTCCAGATTTCGTAGATCAGAGTGAGGTGCGATGTTAGATCGCGTTCCAAAGACCATGTGGTCTGATTCACATCTGAGACTTTGCGAGCTGTGTAATCGGTCACTTGGCTTGAGCGAGTGAGATTCACACGACCACGGATTTTCGATCCCAAAAGATAAGGCTCGACATAACCTAAGGTCACTTTAGATTCGAGGTACTTAATATCTTGGATGTTGTAGCTTCCTTCAAGGCGTAACGAAACCCCGCGTCCTGTCCCGCCGAGGTTGTTGTAAGCGACACCCGTGTATCCACGCAAAGTCACGCCCAAGTCACTGGTCACCCCAGCCCCTAGAGTGAATACGCCGGGCTCTCGTTCTGAGACCTTAATCACCAGTGTGCGATTGGCGACGCTGGATTTTTCCTCGAGGGTTTTGATTTCTACGGTGTTAAAGAACCCCGTCCGTTGCAACTTCGCGACGGCTTCATCGACTTTCGAAGGCGTTACCGTGTCGCCTGGTTGAAGCTCAATCTCTTTCAACAAGACATAATCTTTAGTGAAGGTATTGCCGTCCAACGCAATCGTCGCGATGCGAACCTGCGGTCCTTCGTAGATTTTGAAAGCCAACTTCGCCTGTGTGTTGTTTTCGTTGTAGGTCACAAGGTCTTCTTTTTCATTCAGAAGAACCATGTCGATGTAACCTTTTTCTTGATAGTAGGTTTTCAAGTTTTGGATGGCTTTTTCAAGTTCCGTCAAATGCAGGGCCTGATGATCTTCAAGCTCAATCGCTTTCAGGAGATCCTCTTTAGGAACCGTGTCGTTGCCGATGAACTGAATGCCTTCGATTTGCGTCAGCGGTCCCTCATCTAAATTCACGTAGACAGATACTTGGTTTTTCTCTTTATTGTACTGAGTGCGTGTCGAGTTGATCTTTGCTAGCAAATAGCCTTGGTTTTGCAACTCCACACGCAGAGCTTCGAAAGCCTGATCCAGCTCGGTTTTATTGTAATAATTTTTTTGAATCAGATCTGAGCTGAGTTTTTTGAGAAGCTTCACGTAGAAATCATTCGGACGCGACAAGTTTCCGGAGAAGTCGAATTTACTGATGCGAACTTTCGGCCCTTCTTCAATATTGAAGGTGATTTTGCGAGTGAAAGGCTTTCGTCCTTCGATTTCTTCGCTTTGCACTTCGACACGGGCAAAGCCGCGCGACAAGTACAGGTTTTTAATTTTTGCCGTGAGCTCAGAGCCAATATTAGGATTCGCCGAATAGAAGTTGCCAATATCCAGGGAATTATTCAAAGTCGACGAGGAAACTTCGCGGTTGCCGAGATACTCGATCTGGTAGGCATCGACTTTCTCAAGCTTAAAGGTCAGCTGTGCTTTCGACTCATCCGTGTTGAACGTGATCTCGGGACCTTTGATCTCGGTGCGTATATAGTATCTTGTATTGAGGTACTCACGCATTTTCGTCAGCACTTCCGCCAGTTGCGAGTCGGTGAGGGCATAGCCTTTTTCCCGCGACAGGCGGCTTTCCAAGGCCTTGTTCAACTCGGTATTTGGAGAGTTAAACGTCAAGCCCCCGATGAGAGTTTGCACGCCCTCTTTGATTTTTACATTGAGCTGTACATCGCCTTTGCCATCCGGAGGAATCTCGACATCGATCGAAGCATTGCGATAGCCGATTTGATTGTACTGCTGAACGAGCCTTTGTCCGCCGTTTTGCAACTGATCTTGATTGAGAACATCATTCACGTTGACGGTAAAGAGCTGTTTCGCTTCAGACTCCGAAAGCGCGCGAAGACCTTCAAACTTCACGGCACTCACCCGCGTCGAGCGCTCGGTGTTGAGTTTGTACTGGCCACCGGCTTCCACCACCTGGATCAAATCATATTCAGGTCGAGCCTGAAGAAAGCGAATGATGTCGTCGATATTTTCCAGCGTCAGCTGCTTGGTGGCAATTTGTGGAAAGCGCCGTTGGAGTTCCTGTTGAAGTTCGGGCGGCAAGCTTGAAATATTGAGGCTGTGTTTGCTGACGTCCGCAGACCACGCCGGCGTCGAGGCTAAAAGCAAGCAAGCGAGTGGGGCGATGAGCAAAGTTTTTAAGAAGGAATTCAATTTCACTATTTGAACTCCTTTCTAAATTCGAGATCCAGGCCAAAGAAGTCTTTCGGACGAACCGAGTTCGTAACCCCTTGGCTGCCTTCGCTCTTCTCGTAACTGCCGACGGCAGAGATGTTGTTGTTAATTAAGTATCTCAGCTTTACATCCATGTCGTTGGCCTCAGAACCAAGGCTTCGGCTGGCGGAAGCATTGACCCTGTTCGTTACCTTACGACTAAAGGTCACCTTTGGTACACTGATATTTCGAGTGGTATCGAAAGACGAGCTCAGTTGCACGTTCACGCCCAAACGATTTTGAAATTCTTTATTGAGCGGCTGAGAGAGAATCGCCATCCCCAACTCATAGCCCGCTTGCACTTGCTGTTCACGGCCTTGCGAGCCCGCGTAGTCCGAGCGCGAAGACGTAATCCCAAGTGCTAATAAAGAAATAATATCTTGCTCTGGCAACGGCGGCACGCTTGTGAGGCGAATCGATTTTAAATTTTTCGCAGGCCCTTGCGCCAAAATCATAATGTCGTAATCATTGACCCGCGTCTGTGCCGAGACGTAGAGATCCGGATTGATTTCATCCGGATTGCTAAAGACGACGTTGGCGGTTTGCACATCGAAGCTCTTATCTTTAAACATGAGCTTGGTGTTTTTATCCGCCTGCAAACGTCCCAATAGCACCGGGTTCGAGATCGGCCCCTTGACCTGTAGAGTTCCTTGAACCGCTCCATCGACCATGGAGTTTTTCACAAGGAAGCTTTTCTCAAATAAAATCTGCACATCCAAAATCAAACTTTCAAAAGATGACTGACGGAGAATTTTCGGCAAGTAAACACTCTGACGGGCCCCAGCTCCGCTATCGGCACCTTCGGTGAATTCTCTTTCAAAAATCCCGCTGCTGACACGATAAGTTCCCGATAACAGGAATGGGAACCATTTTCCCGACAAGAGCAACTCGGCTGTGCCGGAAGTTCGAACCTTGTCAGGAATATTGAGGTTCACGCCCTCAAGGTTCAGGCGAATAGACGTCGGCATGTTACGGAATTCGTTAATGGTGATATTTCCGTCCGCCGAAATCAAGCCGCCGGCCATTTGTCCGCGAATAGAATTAATCAAGACGCGCGTTTGCGAGAAGTTCACTTCAGCTTGAATACGCTCAATCGGATGCGGAAGACCTTTGATTTTAACAAAGCTATTATTCGTCGTGAGACTTCCCAGGATTTGCGGTTTTAAAAGCGAACCCGACACCGTTGCCGACGCCTGAATCGAACCCCCCAGGTCATCCAAGAACGGGAAGAACATATGGAACAAACGCAATTCGGTGTTCGCCACAAGGCTGACATTCAGATTGCTGAGGGTGAAATCTTGGCCGCGCACTTGAATGCTGTTTTGCGGTCCTTCCAAATTGAAGTTTTGAATGCGTATTTTGCCATTGTCCAAGCGCACTGCAATCGGATCTGGATTGCGGAAGCTCAAGGAGCCCCGTTTCAGGAAGAGATTCTTCACTTGGATATTTCCCGAAGCTTTTTGCCATTGACCGCTTTCCGATTGCAGATCGATATCTGCGGTGAGGCTTGAGTCATACTCGTTTTGGAAAGTGTTCCCGCTCAAGATCGACAAGAGATTGGCGTAATTCCAATCCACAGTTTTTACTCGGAGACGCATCGGTGTATCACCGAAAGGCAAGAGCCAGTCCGCTTGAATGCGATGGCCAAAGAGGTTGGCGTTTCCCTCCATCAAGGTCTTTTTGATTTTCAGATCAAAAAACGACGACGGAACTTCTTGCTCATCCAAAACTGTTTCCGTGATACTGCCGCGAAGAGCGATGTCGGGCTCGGTCACTTTGCCATGCAGCTGACTCGAGAAATTGAGAACGCCAAAGATATTGCTGCTGATTTTGGAAATAAAATCAGACTCATCCAGACGGAAGTTCCGTCCTTCGACTTTCAAATTCAAATCTTGTTGGGCGATGCCACCAGTTGCAACAATCGTTGCGGCATTTTTTTTGAGCGATGCCTTTTGCAAGACCATATTGCCTTGTGTGGATTGAGCATTCACGACAAGCTCGTCGAAAGATTCTCCAGCTAACTGGCCGCTTTTGAATTTCGAATCGAGCTGGTAAGACAGCTTCCAGAAATCCAGCGGCCCATTGAAAGAAATATCCGCCGAACCCGGCGCCCGAACAGACAGCGGGAAGAGGTAACGGGCTTCAAAAACTTTCACGAGATCCGAAAGGTCGAGCGTTGGCGCTTTAACACGGCCGGTGATTTTGGATTCATGCAGATTCACATCCAACGAGCCCTGATAACTGGATTTGGGTAGAAGCCCGTTCACGTCGGTCATGAGCAAATGCCCGCGGTCGTAAGCGAGCGTTCCGTTGATTTGCCCCAGATAGTAGCCTTCGAAAGTAAACTCCTGCATTTTCAATTTCATATCAAAGACGGCTGCATGGGAGTCGCCTTTTGTACTGCCTTCTAAGGAGCCATAGCCTTTGAATTTCAAGTTCGCGAGATTGCGGATATTGCTAAAATCAACACGGGGAGCGCTGTAGCTGATGTTAAAGCCCTTGGCGAAATCAATGGTCCCGGTGCTTTCTCCAGTATTCGTGCCTAACTGAACTTGTGCTTTGTATGCCACAGCCTTTTCTGTAATTTCGACAACACCTTTCGCAGACATTTTTGCGATGTCGACAATCACGGCTTTCTGATTTTTAAAATCCGAAGTGACTAAGAGATTATCGCCTGAAGCCGAAGCGTCGCAAGTGATTTTGAACGGCGCTCTGATTTGACCACGGCAGGGGAGTTCGCCCTGAAGCTCCAGCCATACAGGAATCTCATGCAGGTTCAGCGACTGAAAAAGCTTTTGCAGATCGAGCTTCGCGATTTTGGCTTGCGTTTTAAACTCAAAATTCTGTTCCAGACCGATTTCGGTGTTTGTCAGAACTGCCGTTCCCGCAGGATGGCGAAGCTGCACGTTCGGAAATGTCAGAGTCATGCCTTTAAAGATTCCCTGCACGTCCGCATTGCCGAGCGAGAATTTTTCAATGGCCACGTCTTTGGTTTTCAAATCCATCTTACCGCTGATGTTCTCTTTGCCATCGATTTTCACATCGACTTTCGCCGTCGCCTCACCCGTCAGGGTTGGCAGCTTATAAGTCGGGAACATCGGGCGCAGCTGCTGCATAATTTCTTGGAATTTCAAATCGGCATTGGCTTCCAGGTTGGCGCGCGGATGCAAAGCCACTTGTGAAAATTTATCAAGTTCGCCTTTGACGATCGCTTCAGACTCGCCATAGCGAGCACTTGCACGTGTGATGCGAAGGTTGTCGCGGCCCAAGACAGCGGCAACGTCCAAGCGGGTTTCAAGAGGGCCCTGATTGAAGATCACCAAATTCAAGCGCGGCACATCCAATCGCGCCGTCAGCGTGTTGCCGTGATTGCCGATCAGTAAATCCGCGCCCTTCAGATGAGCCGAGGATTTTTGTTTTTGTGATTGCAATTCCAGATTCAAGTTATGAACAAACACACGCTCCACCGGAATTTTTTCTAAAATTTCAAAAAACTGATTCAGCGGCAAAGGTTCTGGCTTCGACGGTTGATCCAGAAGCGGGTCGAGCTGCACGCGTGCTTCCGGCGAGTCCACCAGAATCGCCGACACTTGAATGCGACCGGTGAAAAGTTGGAAGAGATCGAGGTTGATCTTGACCGTTTCGATCGACGCATGGTTGGTGAACTTTTGCAGTTCGCCTTTGGTGGTAATGGAAATTTTCTCGATGCTCGCGGCGTTTTTTAAGATATTGAATTTAATACTTTCCGCTTCGAGAACCACCGGCAGATTTTTTTCTGAGTACGATTTCAGTTTCGTCAACGCCCAAGCTTCGCCGGCCGGAATCGCCCAGTATTTGAGAGCCACTCCCAGCAAAATCGATACAATCAGCGGTGGAAGAAGAATCAGGAGGACGCGTTTCATTGAGATCTCCACAGATCTAACAAAACGGAACTCGAGCGATAGTTCGGACGAGCGGCGAGGATGCTTTCAAGAATTTCGATGGCCACGTATTTTTGTTCGAGGCCCCAGTAAGCTTGCGCACGCAGGTAGGCGGTTGCAAAAAATGTCTCGGGCTCGTGCGCGAGTTTGAGTTCCAGCGGGCTGAGCTCCGCCAGCACTTCCAAGAAGTGACGGCATTTGAGTTTCACTTCCAGATAGAACCAGCGCTGCTCGGTTGTGAGTTCCATCTTTTCCAAAAGTGCCATGCTCGTGTGGGCTTCATCGATCATGAAGGCCGCAACGGCAAAGTCGAAGGTCATCTCTGGATAGGTCTCGGCCATTTTTAAAAGGGCGTTGTTGAAAGCCGTCGCCACTGCCAGCATTTCAGCAGAGGGTGGGGGTTCAGCTACTTCGCGAGCGCGGCCCAGCGGCGAGCGGCGCGAGAGAATATCCAAAGCATAACGCTCTTTGTGCTCGCGGATTTCTTCCAGAATGTCTTGGTCGCCGGGGAACATGCGCTGAAGTTTGCCCAGCATGATTTTTTCTTGTTCGTAAAGTTGCTGGGTGCGCAGAGTGAGAAGCTCATCCAGCATGAGCTGTTTCATCTCGCCGGCGCGTTTGCGGCGCTTGCGTTTGACATCGGACTTCCACTGCGCGGCTTTTTTAAGGTATCTCTCAGCGCCCTCCGCAAAGCAAACTTGGTCGGCGGCGCTTTCCTCTTCAATGCCCATGACGATGAATTTCACCGTGTCTTCTTCCAGATCGGGAAGTCCCTTCGTCAGCGCTTCGATGAAGTAGGCCCAAGGCATGATAAAGTGTTTGTGATTAATGTGTCGCAGACAGAAGCGCACGAGGTGTTGATAGAGGCCGCAGCTGAGCAGGAAGCGTGAAAGATCTTTCAAACTCTCCGCGGTCCAATCTTCCGATTGATCCTCGAAAAGTTTGATCAACTTTTCTGCAACGGCTTCTGGATCACCAAGTTCTTCCAGAAGCGTCTTAATTTCCAACTCCAAAGAAAGCGTCAAAAAGGCCCCCAAAATCCGTTTTGGTCGAACCTTCATATTTTCGGCCATTTTCGAGTAAATCTGCAGTGTTGATGCGTCGCGTTTGGATGAATTGCGGGGTCGGTTTTTGAGTGTGGAAGCCGGCCAGGAATTCTGTCAGAAAAGGG
>Ga0255338_1002306_pt1 | contig 28858 bp, 35 predicted proteins | sample MeOH1_35cm_T4_19_FD_203715 | JGI IMG/M metagenome (GOLD analysis project Ga0255338, IMG submission 203715) | Sandy soil microbial communities from University of British Columbia, Vancouver, Canada - MeOH1_35cm_T4_195 | ecosystem: Engineered > Artificial ecosystem > Sand microcosm > Unclassified ...
CATGGTCGCCATCTCGGGGGAGTAGCCGCCTCCCTGGCCGCCCGAGCCGCCGCCGGCAGCGCCGCGAAGACGCCGCTCGCAGCAGGAGGCGTCGCAGCCGCAACCACGGAAGCCGTCGGCGCACACGCCGCCCCTGCACACGCCGTTGAGCTGGGCGGCCGCCCGGCCCGGGGCCAGCGCGGCCGCGCCGAGGACGACCGCCGCGAGCGTCGCCGCGCGGGCGAGCTGGCTCATTTCGCTTGCAGCGCCCACGCCCGCTTCTTGACTTCTTCGGCATCGGCGGCGTCGGGGGCGGCCTGAAGATAGCGTTCGAAGGTCGCCGCGGCTTCCTTGTGCTTCTTCGCGCCCTCCTGAGCGATGCCGAGGTTGAAGTAGGCCGAGGGCCACCAGGGAGCCTGCTCGAGGACCTCCTTGAAGCTCTCGATCGCCTGGTCGTGCCTGCCGTCCTTGAACTGGGTCTGGCCCTGGACCGTGAGCTTGCGGGCCAGCTCGGGGATCTCGGGCGCCTCGCCGTGCGGGATCAGCGGCACCAGCTTGCCGATGACCCGGCGGCCGGTCTGCGTGCCGTGCCACAGCCCCGGCGCGGCGCGCGCGAGCAGGCGGAAGGCCTCGGCTTTGTCGCCGCGCGCGAGGGCGGCGTCGGCCTCCTGCTCGAGCGGGAGGGCCCGCTTCGAGGCGTGGATGTGCTCCGCGAGGTCCTTGGCGTAGCCTGACTGGAGGTAATTGCCGAGCTGCGTGAAATACGCGCTCAGGTTGGAGGCGTAACCGCCCGCATAGCGGTCGGCCACGCCCTTAGCGTAGGACGGGAAAAGGAACCAGGTGAAGGTCACCATCGTGAGCGCGCAGATGCTTGAGTCGCTGGCGTAAAAAGGCGGCTGGATGGCGTGCCTGAAGGTGAGATAACTCTCGCCCGTGGCGGCATCGTCGAGCCTGAGGGTCACGTTGTATTCGTTGACGTCGGCCTTGGCGATCAGGTCGGCTCCTGCGGCCTTGGCATCGCCGGTCCGCAGCACGCGCTCGAAGTTCGCGTCAAGGAGCTCCCCGAAAGCCGTTTCGGCCCGGTCCAGCCGGACGTAAGCCTTGGAGAAACAGGAAAAGCCCACTTTCAGCGGCCCGCCTTCGTCGCCGGGCCGCTGGGTCCAGGCGACGGTCAGCGGCGCCTTTTCGGCGGGCCTGGGTACCGGGTTCTCGATGCGCACCTTCGAAGTGGCGCTGCAGGCCGAGAGGACGGGAAGGGCGAAGGCGAGCAGGAGGCCGGCGGGAAGACGCAATAAGCGGTTCATGGGACAATATTAATAAACTATTTTTGCCATAATCCGGGCGTGAGCGAACCCGTCCTGGTGGTCGGCCCCGGCGCGATCGGGCTTTCCCTGACCGCCGGCCTGCGCCGGGCGGGCGTCCCGGTCGCCGTGCTCGGCCGCGACGCCGCCGCCGAGCGCCGCCTGGCCCGCTCCGGCTTCACCGCGACCGCCCCGGACGGGTCCACAGAGCGTATCTCGGGCCTGGCCGGCGCCCGGGGCCTCGAGGCCCCCGCCTCCGCCGCTTTCTTCTGCGTCAAGTCCGGCGACGCCCGGAAGGCCGCCGCCGCCGCCCGCCGCCTGATCGGCCCGGAGACCCCCGTCGTCGCCCTTCAAAACGGAATCGGCCACGAGAAGGTGTTCCGGCGCGCCTTCGGCCCGCGGCGCACCGTCATCGGCGTCTGCTATTTCGCCGCGGACCGCTCCGAGCCCGGCTCCCTCAAGCTCAACGGCGGCGAGGACATCCTCCTCGCCCGCCGCCCCGGCAACGAGAAGGCGCTGGAGGCCGCCCGGGCCCTGCTGACGCGCGCCGGCTTCCGCGTCCACCTCAAGGACTCCGAGGAAGGCATGCTGTGGACCAAGGCCGCCTTCAACGCCGCGGTCAACCCGCTCGGCGCCGCCTGCGCGGTGGAGAGCGGCCGCATCGAGGCCGACCCCGCCCTGCGCGAGCTCGCGCTCGCCGCGCTCGGCGAGGCGGCGGCCGCCGCCGCGGCCTCCGGCCACGCGCTCGACTACCCCGACATGGCCGGCAAGCTCATGCTCTCCTGCCGCAACGCCCCGCGCCAGCGCAACTCGATGCTCCAGGACCTCGCCGCCGGCCGCCGCACCGAGGCGGGCGCCATCCTCGGCCCCCTGCTGCTCGCCGCCAAGCGCCGCAAGGTGCCCGCGCCGACCTTGGAGCTGCTCTCCGCCGTGATCTCGCGCCTGGAGCGGAGGCTCGCCAAGCGATGAGCGCGAAGCCCCTCGACGGCAAGTCCCTGTCCCTGCGCCTGCTGGCCGAGGCCCGCCGCCGCGCGTCCGTCGTGTCCCGCAAGCGCGGCCGCGCGCCCCGCCTGGCCATCGTCGCCGCGGCCGACGGCGCCGCCGGCAGCTACCTCAAGGCGAAGCTGCGGGCCTGCGAGGCCGCCGGCGTGGAAGCCGTCGTCCACCGCCTCTCGCCCGGCCCGCGAGCGAAGACTTTGGGGTTGTTGGCCGACCTCGCGGGCGACGCCTCCGCCGACGCGCTCATGATCGAGACGCCCTATCCGCGCGGCCTCACCGCCGCCGACGCCGCCGAGGCCGTCCCCGCCGACAAGGACGCCGAGGGCATCACGCCCGGCGCCTACGGCCGCTTGTTCCTCGCCAAGACCTGGAAGGAGACCGCGCCGCTCGTGGTCCCCTGCACCGCGCTCGCCCTCGCCCGCCTGGCCCTCGCCGCCCGCGTCCCCCTCGCGGGGCGCCGCGCCGTGGTGATCGGCCGCTCCGCCACCGTGGGCCGCCCCGCCGCGCACCTGCTCGCCACGCTCGACATGACCGTGACCCTGGCCCACACGCGCACCAAGGGGCTCGCGGCGCTGTGCCGCGAGGCCGACCTGCTCGTGCTGGCCGCGGGCGTGCCGGGCCTGCTGAAGGCCTCCTGGGTCAAGCGCGGAGCCGTGGTGCTCGACGCGGGCGTCACCATGGTGCGCGGCAAGCTCAAGGGGGACGCCGCGCCCGGCGTCGCCTCGCGCGCGGGCAAGCTCACGCCCGTGCCCGGCGGCGTCGGCCCCGTGACCACCGCCTGCGCGGTGCTTAACGCCGTCCTGCTCGCCGAGCGACGGACGCGCTGAGCGTCACGCCGCCCAGGACAAGCGCCCCGGCGGCCACGCCCGCCGCGCCGTCGAACAGCGCCTGCAGGACGGGATGCGGCGCGTGGAAGGGCAGGGCGTGCGTCAGGATCCCCCCGCCGACCAGGAACATCGCCGCCGTGCCGAGCACGGACAAGGCCTTCATCAGGACCGGGGCGGACAGCAGCAATAGGCGGCCGAGCGGCGCCGTCTCCTTGCGCCGGCTCAGGTGGAGCCCGAGGTCGTCGAGCTTGACGATGCCCGCCACGAAGCCGTAGACGAACACCGTCATCAGCACGGCGACGGCCGTCAGCACCCCCGCCTTCACGACGAACGGCGCGGCCGAGGCGGCGCCGAGCGTGATGACGATGATCTCCGCCGACAGGATGAAGTCGGTGCGGATCGCTCCCGAGATCTTGTCCTTCTCGAAGGCGACGAGGTCAACTTTGGGGTCGGCCAGGGCCTTGACCAGCGCGTCGTGCTCCTTCTCGTCCTCGGCCGGCGTATGGAGGAACCTATGCGCGAGCTTCTCGAAGCCCTCGTAGCACAGGTACAGGCCGCCGACCATCAGCAGGGGCGTGACGGCCCACGGCGCGACGGCGCTGATCGCGAGCGCGGAGGGCACGAGTATCGCCTTGTTCTTGAACGAACCCTTGGCCACGGCCCACACCACCGGAAGCTCGCGCTCGGCCTGAACGCCGGCGACCTGGTTGGCGTTGAGCGCCAGGTCGTCGCCCAGCACCCCCGAGGTCTTCTTCGCCGCGACCTTGGCGAGGATGGAGACGTCGTCGAGGACCGTGGTGATGTCGTCGAGCAGCGCGAGGAGGCTGGTGGCCATGAGCGGCGGTCAGTCTATCAACTATCCTTGAGGATAGTCGCGCTCAGCGGAACAGGAAGCCGAGCGGGTCGAAGCTCCTCTCGAGATACTGCACCGCGCGCTCGTAGGAGGACCACTGGCGCGCGGCCTCCGCGGCGGTCTTCTCCACCGCGGCCTTGGGCCGGGTCAGGACGATGGTGTCGAGAGCGTAGCCGCCCCACTCCCCCGGGCTGCCGGAGAAGCCGTACTCGAACTCCCAGCCTTCGGCGATCAGGCGCCGCGCCAGCGGGCCGTGCTTCTCGATGATGATCGAGCGCTGGCCGGGGTTCGGGTCGTTCTGGATGTAGAGCTTGCCGCCGGGCGCGATCCAATCGGTCATCGTCTCGAGCTTCTTGTCGAAGCCGGGGACGTAGTGCACCGCGTTCTTCGTGCGCAGGACCGCGATCGGATTGGCGGGGCGCTTGAGCTGGAGCAGGTCGGCCTCGACGGCCGTCGCGTTCTTCGCGCCGGCGAGCTCCGCGGCGGTCTTGAGATAAGACACGACGAAGGGCGAGTAGTCGAAGAACGAGTAACGAGTGCCGGGCTCGAGCTCGCGGTGGATGAAGCCTTGCGCGTTCATGCCCGCGGCCATGTCCCAGTACTCGCCGCCGGGGATGGGGCTCGGCGGCAGGTTGCGGGGCACGGTCTGGCCGAGGCGCTTCATCATCGCGACCCTCATCGCGATCATCCGCTCCTTCGCGTGGTCCTGGAAGGCGTTCCAGCGCCCGAGAAGCTCCATGAACCGGCGGGACGCGGCGTCCTCGCGCCTGTCGTGGGTCGAGATGAAATCGGCGGCGGCGCGGTAGATGGCCAGGGGCTGGGACTTCAGGCCTTCCAGGAAGTAGCTCCCCATGAAGGTGTACTTCTGCACCGCCCCGGCGGCCATGCCGACGAAGTCGCGGCCGAAGGTCTCCACCGCCCCGGACTTGGGCGCCGCCTGGCGGTAGGCGGAGACGATCTCGGCGTCGGTGGGCGGGCTGAGCCCGCTCGAGCGCCGGTCCTCGGGAGCCGAGGCGGGCACGCTCGGCCCGTCGCCGATGGCGGGCGCCGACAGGACGGTCCCGTCGAACAAAGCGTTCCCGGCGGCGCGGGCCTGCTCCGAGCCGGGCTTCTCCGGCTTGGCGGCGGCGGGCGTGATCGACGCGAGGGCCGCGGGCGCAATCTTCGCGGGCGCGGCGGCCGCGGGCGTGACGGCGACGGCCAAGGCGGGTGCCGCGAGAGGCGCGGGAGGCGCGGGAGCGACGAGCGCCGGGGACAGGGACGCGGCGGTCAGCGCCGAGGGCGCGAGCGAGAGCGCGGGGGCGGAGACGACGGGCGTCGGGGCCGCGGTCGTCCCGAGGCCGGTCGGGGCGGAGACGCCGCCGCGCACCTGCGCCCAGGACGCGGCGGGGAGCAGGGCCGCCGTCACGATCAATGCCGCGAATCGCTTCACGCCTTAAGAGTAGCGGTTGCGCCGCGGACCGCCCAGGGTCCTAGGTCCCGTCCGGGATTGGGCCTTTCGCTAACGGAAGGCGATGAGCTGGCGGCTGGCGAGCTGGTCGAGGACGCGCCGCGCGGCGATCAGGCGGAAATCGCCCGGCTCGGTGGAGACGACGGGCTCATAACGGATGCTCGCGTCGAACTCGAGGGCCGTAAGGAGCGCCGCCGGGGGGCGGGAGTATCGGGCGAGCAGGGCCGGCGCTCCGGCGGCCATGGCGGCGACTGTCAGCACCAAAGCGGCGCACGGCAGAAGAAGGGATATCTTCGAAGTCCGGACCGGCGCGCTCGTGTTGTCGCTCATGCCTTGAGAGTAGCAGGCGTTCGCGTTTTGGTGATAAACGAATTATTAAAACTTCGGCCGGATATCCCAAGACTCGGATTCCATCGCTTCGGTGCGATGGCTACTTTGGTCGTGAAGGTAACGATACCGAAGAAGAGATCTTCCAGACTCAAGACGGCTTGAAGCCGATCTTGCGCCGCGGACGCGACACCGGAGTGATCAGCTGGCGGATGGCGTCGAAGAGCTCCTGAAGCTGTCCGTCGTGGGTTCCGACCCGCTTCTCGAGTTCGTCCATCTTCTTCTGGAGCTGGGCGTGGGTCGAGAGCAGCTCGCGCATCTTCACGAAAGCCTGCACCACCCGGACGCTGGCTTCTACGGCGATCGGAGTGTTGAGGACTGTCGCGAGCATTATCGCCCCATGCTCCGTGAACGCGAAAGGGCGGTACCGCATGGTTCGCCGTGATGCGGTCACGAATTGTGACCGCATAGCCCACGCCTCATCCGGGGTCAATTCGATCAGGAATCCGCGCGGGAACCGATGAATATTACGGCGGACCTGCTGATTGAGGCGCTTCGTCGAGACCCCGTAGATACGGGCCAGATCCTCGTCGAGCATGACCCGTAATCCCCGGACCGGGACGATGTGCCGTTCAAGATCGGTCGTGATGTGTTCCACCCTTATCATACGATCGAGGGGCCGAAAAAGTTGCATGCCGGGTGGGGATGTGGATGCAAATTGCATCCACATCGATGTGGTCGCATTTTGCGACCGCATATGAGGTCACAATGTGTGACCTCATCCCCTCAAGGGCGCTCGGCTTCGATCAGCTCCAGGTACTGCCCCGCGGCCATGGACAGGCCGCGCTCGCAGGAGATGAAGAACGAGGTATAAGGCGTCCCGTCGGCGTTGACCGCCTCCAGGACATGGCCGTGGCGGGCGATGAGCGCCTCCACCGCCGCCCGGCCCTTCGCGGTGTCGCGCCCCAGCTTCTTCAAGCCGTTGAGCCACATGAGCCCGAGGTGGAGCCAGTGCGCCCGGTGATAGCCGCCCGCCAGGCGCGTGACCCAGGGGACGGTGGCGGGGTCGTACTCGCCCGCGGCGCAGCGCATGGGCCAGGGCTCGTCGAGCTTCTCCGCGGCGAGGCGGTCGGCGGCTTTATTGAGGATCTCGGGCCCGAACGAGCGCAAGTACAGAGCGACCACGGCGGCGTCCACGCTCATCGCCTCGGTGTCGGCGTGGTCCCGGAAGAAATCCCCCCGCCAGCGGTCGGCGAGCAGGCGCGCGGCGAAGGCCTCGGCGTCGGTCTTCGGCTTCAGGCCGATGTCCGCCCCCCGGCGCAGCATCATCAGCACGCACAGGTTGTTGTAGGTCGACGACGGCCGCCGGATGGTGTCCACCCAATCCCCGGTCACCCGCCGCGAGACCAGGCCGCCGTGCTCGAGGTGCTTCCCTTCATAGGAGTCGAGCAGGCCCTGCAGCGCCGCCAGCTGCCCCGCGTCCGGCCCCCGTCCCGTGCGTTCCTTCACCTCGGCCCAGCACCACACGAGCCAGGGCAGGTTGTCCCCTCGCCACCAGGGCATGTCGAAGCCGCGCCCGGGCCTAAAGCAGCTGGTCACGCGTCCGAGCCGGGCCGACTCGGCGGTCATGAGCGCCGCCTGCCCCCGCAGGTACTCCTCGCCCAGCACGCCCCAGGCTCCGGCGAAGGCCTTGGCGAAGTCCGAGGGCCACATCGGCCAGAAGTGCCCGTGCCCGGCCCTCAGGACCGGCCCGGCGTTGCGCCGCAGGACGCCTTCGGCGATCGATACGGGGGTCCCCCCGCCCGGGGCGCGCTCGACTCCGCGAATGATCACGCGCCAGGAGTCGACCGTCTGCACGACCACCGTATAGAACAGCTCGGGCGTGAGGTCGTAGGGGCCGACGATCATCGCCGCGCTAGAAGCCGGGCGTGATGTTGGGGCAGCGTCCCTTCAAGAAGGCCTTGAGCTCGGCGTCGGTGTGCTTGAGCTCGTGGTCGCCGTTGGCGTAGGCGAACACCTCGGTGTTCTTGACCGTGCACAGGTGACCCTGCGCGTCGCGGAAGGTGGAGTCCGCCTTCGGGCGCCCGGCCGGGGACTCCCCCATGCGGAAGCCCGCGTCGAGCATGAGGCCCGCGTAGCTCGTGATCTCCACGCCGCCGCGGTCGGCGGGGTCGATGCGCGGCGCGACGAGAACGGACCCGCGGTCGAAGGCCGCGATCTGGGAGGTCTCCGGGTTTATGGTCACGCGCCCCCCGTCGGCCATCACCACGGACACGGTGCCGGCGGTCTTGTCCATCTCGAGCGACAGGGCGCCGGTGCGCGGGAAGAAGTAAAACTCGCGCGCCGAGGTCAGGTTGGGGTTGTTGTCCTCGCCGTCGCCGTAGGAGTTGAACACCATGAGCAAGCCGTTGCTGAAGAAGCCGTAGCTCCGGTAGATGAGGTCGGTCACCAGCATCGAGCCGATGGACACATAGCACTTGCCCGAGGAGAAGCCGTCGGCGTAGCCCTGGGTGTTGCCGACATGAACGGGGTCCACGCGCGGGCAGGCGCTCACGGCCTGGGCCTTGAAAGCGGGGAGGCGCAAAGACGCGGACGACGACAGCGGCAGGCACAGCACGGCGAGGGCGAGCGCTATTCTCATGCCCGAAGGCTAACAATTTCGGGCGGTCAATTCGACGGCTAAATGGCTCCGCTATCCTCCCTTTTTAACACCCTGCCGTGGCCGACGATCCGGGGCCCTTCCCGCACGGTGAAGGCGGCGCCCGGCACCAGCTCCCGGTAGTCCACCTGCGGGTGGTACATCAGGTCCATGCGGACCTTGGCGGTGTCGCCCGGGGACAGCGTGAGCGGGGCGCGGCGGAAGGCCACGCCGAGGGGCTTCCCCGACTTCTGCTCGGGATTCCCGATCACGAGGTGAGGCATATAGAAAGGGCTGCCGGGCTCGAGTCGCAGCGGCAGGGCGCGGCCGCCTTCCTCGGGTTTCAGGAGGGTGATTTCGGCTTCGATGGCCGGCGTCATGGTTTGGCCGCGGCCGCCTCCGCGCATTCCCTATTCACGTCGACCTTCTCGCCCAAACAGTTCTGCGCCATGGCTCTTAGGCAGCGATCCCCCGATGACGCCGTTTCCGTCACGAAATCCTGCACCTCCTTGGGCAGCCCGCCGCCCAGGAGCCGTTTGATCGGGATGAAGTCTCCGAGGACATAGCGCGCCGGGACATCGCTGGCCGGATATTTGCGGTATTGCCTCACATGGGAGATCATCCAATCGTCCAGGCCCGCGCGGGTGCTTCCCACGCCCAGGAAGAGCCCGAGCAGCAAGAGGATCACCGGGAGCTTCCAGCCCAGCCGCCGGCGCAGCGGCGGGATGAGCGCCAGGATCAATGAGAGCGCCACGAAAAGAACGACGTTCTTGATGAGCAGCACGAACCCCATGCTATATCACCCGCCTCACGATCGTGGCAGTTATATATTTCATGGCTTACGCATAGCCAACCGGCGCTGCGCGACTTCATCGCGCAGCGGCCAGCGACCGAAGGGAGCGATGTTGAGTGCCGGGTTAGCCGGTTTGCACAATGACCGAGTCCTCATGGCTTCCCCGCCAGGAAAACGCAGATATATACCAAAGCGTTCCACACTACTATCGAGACGCCTGCGATCAGCTCCATTTTGCGTGGCATGCCGAGCGGATACACCACTCGGCCGACATAGTGCTCCACAAACCCGCCTGAGTACCCTGACCGTCCGGCTCGCTCGCGAAGTGTTTTCTCCAGCGGAGTAAGCGGACATGTCCAACTTGCAAGATTAACAACTGACGACCAAAGCACTATCGGTATGTGTAACCACGCCCACCAGCGATCAAAGTAGAAAAACACTCCCCCAAACACAGCGAACCCCACGAATAGAAGATGCGCCATCAAGACCGCATCTGCGCAAATACGTGAAGAAATGGTGGCCATGGGTCCGTCTAACTTGTGATTATGCTGGTCGGCTTAAATCGGAGGTGCGGCCAGCCTATGCCGGATTATGGCGCTAATTTCAAGAATTATCCAGGGTTGTGGATGGATATTAATACGGCGAAAGGCTGCGGGCCACAGACATATTAGAGATCACGCCGAACCATTCCCCATAGCCAATGAGAAAGCCCCCTCCCCCGCCGGAGCGAGGAAGGGGGCTTGTCGCCGGGCCCTGATCTAGACCGTGTCGCGGCCCAGGAACGGATACCGGTAGCTCTTCGGCGGCTCGAACGTCTCCTTGATCGTCCGCGGAGACACCCACCGCATCAGGTTGGTGAGAGACCCCGCCTTGTCGTTCGTCCCGGACGCGCGCCCGCCGCCGAACGGTTGCTGGCCCACGACGGCCCCGGTGGGCTTGTCGTTGATATAGAAGTTCCCCGCCGCGTGCTCCAGCGCCCGCTCCGCCTCGAGGATCACGCGCCGGTCGCGCGCGAACACCGAGCCGGTGAGCGCGTAGGGAGAGGTCTGGTCCACGAGGGCCAAGGTCTCCTTCCACTTCTTCTCCGGATAGACATGGATGGTGAGCAGAGGCCCGAACACTTCTTCACACATCGTGAGGCTCTTCGGGTCGGATGACTCGATGACGGTCGGCGTGATGAAGTAGCCCTTCGAGGAGTCGTAGGTGCCGCCGAACACGATCTTGTTGCCCTTGATCTTCTTGGCCGCGTCGATGTAGCGCACGATGCCCTCGTAGGCGCGCTTGTCGATGATGGCGTTGACGAAGTTCCCGGGATCTTCCGGCGAGCCGACTTCCACGGTGGCCAGCATGTCCTTCAGGGCCTTGCGGACCTTGGGCCACTGGTTGGCCGGGATGTAGGCGCGGGAGGCGGCGGAGCACTTCTGCCCCTGGAACTCGAAGGCGCCCCGCACGAGGGCCGTCGCCACCACCTCGGGATCGGCGGATTCGTGCATGAGCACGAAGTCCTTGCCGCCGGTCTCGCCGACGAGGCGCGGGTAGCCCTTGTACTTGGAGATGTTCTCCCCGACCGTCTTCCACATGGAGTGGAACACCGGCGTGGAGCCGGTGAAGTGCACGCCCGCGAAGTCCGGGTGGGACAGGATGGTGTTCGAGATGTCGCCGGCCGGGCCGGTGACGAGGTTGATGACGCCCGGCGGCAGGCCCGCCTCGATGAGGAGCTTCATGATGAAGTGGGCGGTGTAGACGGTGGAGGTCGCCGGCTTCCAGACCACGGTGTTGCCCATCAGCGCCGGGGCCGTGGGCAGGTTGCCCGCGATCGCGGTGAAGTTGAAGGGCGTGATGGCCCAGACGAAGCCCTCGAGCGGGCGGTACTCCACGCGGTTCCAGACCCCGCGCGAGCTCTGGGGCTGGTTCTCGTAGATCTGCTCGGCGAACTTCGGGTTAAAACGGAGGAAGTCGATGAGCTCGCAGGCGGAGTCGATCTCGGCCTGGTAGAGGTTCTTCGACTGGCAGAGCATGGTGGCCGCGTTGAGCGTCCAGCGGTAGTCGCCGGCCAGGAGGTCGGCGGCCTTGAGGAAGATGGCGGCGCGGTCCTGGAAGGGCATGCGCGCCCAGTCTTTCTTGGCCTTGAGAGCGGCGTTGATGGCCTTCTTGGTGTCGGCCGCGGAGCCCATGTGGAACTTGCCCAGGAGCTGCTCGTGGTCGTAAGGCGACCGGATCTCGACCTTCTTGCCGGTGCGGACTTCCTCGCCCCCGATGTACATGGGGATGTCGACTTTCTTCGACTTCATCTCGTTGAGACGGGCGAAGAACTTGGCGCGCTCCGGGGAACCGGGCGCGTAGGAGAGGACGGGCTCGTTGACGGGGGTCGGGATGGAGGATCGTGAGTTCATGGCGGGATGATATCACAAAATAACGGACGGAGCCCTGACGGCGGGCAAGGCCGGGAACTCGCACCGGTGCGAGTTCCCGCCATGGACAAATGGCGGATTAGCCGTTACAATCCGAGGCGATGAGCGTCTCCGCCCACCTGACCCCCGAGCCCGAGCGGCGGCTCTGGCTGATCCTCGAGAGCATGCGCCGCGAGGTGGATTGGGCCGACGCCCGGATCGGGGCGCTGACCGCCTTCGCGGCCGCGGAGCTGGCGTTCGCGCGCGACCCCGGGACGGCGGCGGCCCTGGCCTTGACCGCGGCGCTGCCCATCGGGGTGTTCGCCTTCGCCCCCCTCCGGCGCCTGCCGCTGTGGCTGAGGTTCCTCGAGCCGCACCGGGAGAAGATGCGCGCCGAGGACAGCCTGATCACGGTCGACGACCTGGTCAAATACAGCCACGGCGACCTGATCTTCCGCCTGGATAAATACCTGGGCGGAGGAATCACCGCGACGCCCTACTATGAGGACGTCGTGGGCCAGATCGTGGAGAACGCGCGCGTGGCCTGGCGCAAGCAGCGTCTGCTGCGCTGGTCGTGCCTCCTCGTCGGGGCGGGGCAGCTGGGCCTGCTCGCCCAGCTGCTCCGGCGTTAGCCGGCGATCAGCGCGTCGAGCTTGGCCTTGATGACCGATTTCGGCTGCACGCCGACCATCTGCTCGACGAGCTTGCCGCCCTTGAAGAACAGCAAGGTCGGGATCGCGGACACGCGGTACGCCGTCATCGTGGCCGAGTTCTCGTCGGTGTTGAGCTTGCCGACCACGGCCTTGCCGGCGTACTCCGCGGCGAGCTCCTCGACCACGGGGCCGAGCATGCGGCACGGGCCGCACCACGGCGCCCACAGGTCCACGAGCACCGGCTTGCTCGACTCCAGCACTTCTTTCTTGAACGTCGCGTCCGTCAGCTGCAGTTCGGCCATAAAGCCTCCTTTAAGATCTCGTCAGTCCAAAGTCCTCAACGCCTCGCCCGCGGCGGCCCGGAGCTCCGCCCGGTCGCAGCCGGTGCGGCCCAAAGCCCGCAGGCCGAGGGTCGCGGCGAACAGGAACCGGGCCGAGGCCCGGGCCTCCCCGCGCGCCTCGACGCTCCCGTCGGCGCGGCCGCGCAGGACGGCCGCGAGCAGCGCGCCCTCGACGCGGCGCCGGTTGTCCTCCACGCAGCGCGCCACGCGCGCGTCGTGGGCGGCGCGCTCCGAGGCGGCGTTGGCCAGCAGGCAGCCGCAGGGATCGCCCGCGGCCTCCTCGATGACGACGGAGAAGAGCTTCTCGATGGCGGCGCGGCCCGTCCTCGCGGCGTTCAGGGTCTGGAGCAGGCTGATGTCCTTCGTGCCCTGGTAGCGGCGCAGGGCGGCGAGGTACAGGGCGCGCTTGTCGCCGTAGGCGCCGTACAGGCTGGCGCGGCCCAGGCCCGTGGCTTTCTCCAGGTCCTCGACGGAGGTGCCGTCGAAGCCCTTCCCGCGGAAGGCCTCCACGGCCTTGTCGAGGACGACGTCGCTGTCGAACGAGCGCGGGCGGGCCATGCGGTCATTATAGACTGTTCAGTCAATAATGTCAAGCGCCGCGCGCGGGCGGGGCTTAATAGTAAAATCCCGCCGATGCTCGACCCTCTCGCCGACCGGCGCGCCCGCTTCCTCGACCTCGCGGCCGACCTCCCCGCGCGCTGCCGCCTCGTCGAGCGCAGCGAGGGCGGCGCGCTGGCGCGCAAGCTGCGCAAGCTCTCCCTGTTCGGCGGGCGCTACCTGAGATGGGCCGCCGCGCGCGCGGGCCTGCGGCCGGGGCTGGTGGAGCTGACCTTGTTCTGGGGCGCGCGCATGCGCGTGCCCTACACCGACGACGCCGACTTCGTGACCTTCTACCTCGTGGGCGCGCCCGGCGGCCCCGAGTACAAGCTCGCGCGCTGGTTCATCCGGAACCTGAAGGCCGAGGACCGCTTCTACGACGCCGGGGCGAGCTACGGGTTCTACACCATGCTGGCCGGCGAGTTCATCGGCCCCGAGGGCGAGGTCCACGCCTTCGAGCCGCTCCCCGAGATCCACGCCCGTCTCGCGGCCAACGCGCCCCGGGCCCGCGTCGTGAGCGCCGCGCTGTGGGACAAGGACGGGACCGCGACGATGCACCGCAACCCCATCAGCGACTCCTTCAACACGCTCGAGCCCGCGGCCGCCGCCCTCGGCGCCCCGGGCGGCGCCGAGCTCGAGGTGAGCTGCGTCACGCTCGACGCCTACGCGAAGGCTCACCGCCCCCCCACGGTGATCAAGATCGACGTGGAGGGCGGAGAGAAGCGGCTCATCGCCGGCGGCCTCGAGACCTTGCGCGCCGCCCGTCCCGCGATCGCGATGGAGATCTGGCCCGGGGCCAACGGCGAGAAGTTCTCGCTGCCGGCCTGCCAGGACCTGCTCGCGCTGGGCTACGCCGCCCATCGCCTCGAGGAGGACGGCACGGCCGTCCCGCTCGCCGCGGCCGACCTCCCGGAGTTCCTGCGGTCCTTGCCCGGCATCTGGGACAACCTGATCTTCCTGCCGTCTTAACCGGATTCAAACCCGGCTGAAACAACTCCTTAACGACGGGCGGCTACAATCCAAGAGCCGCCATGATAGACACCGAACGATCGCTCGAGCGCGCCGCGGAGCTGCACGACGCCGCGCTCACCGCCAAGACCCGTCTCGCCGAGCGCGAGGCGGCCCTCGCCCGGCTGCGCGAACAGGTGTCGGCGCTGAAGGCCTCGCTGAAGCCCGCCCCCGCCGCGCCGCCCGTGATCCAAGCCCGGGCCGTGCCCGTCCCGCTCGCTTCTCCCGTCGCTCGCCCCGCTCCGGCCCCCTCTCGGGAATCCCCGGCCGCCTGGCGTCCGTACGCGCCGTACGCGGCCATCGCCGCCTGCGCCGTCCTCATCGAGCTCGGCGGCGCGCGCCTGCCCGCCCCCGCCGCGCCGGACCTCTCCGCCTTGGCCCATCCCGCGCCCGCCGTCGTCCTGAACGCCCGGCCGGCCGCGAAGGGCGCGCCCGTCGTGACCGACGACGACCGCTCCGAGGAAGCCCTGCTGATGGTGCACGAGTGGAAGCTGCCCGGCGACGAGAAGTCCCTGGGCGAGCGCCTCGGCGGCGAGCTCGACCTGCCCGGCGGGCGCCCGTCCTGGACCGTCGAGCGCACCGGCGCCCACGGCTACCGCGTGACCTTCCAGCCCGCCGAGAAGGACCTGCCCTATTCGTTCGAGGCCGACATCGAGTCGCGCGTCGTCTGGCCCACGCCCGACACGCAGGAGCTCCTCGCTCCGCGCTTCACCGCCGCCTTCCGCGACGCCGTGCGCTGACCGGGGCGCTCCTAGAAAGCCATATAGAAGAACGGCACCACCGGCACGCTCGCGATCAGCACCACCGCCGCGAGCGCGAGCAGGACGAGCAGGAACGGGACGATCACCCACATCTTGTTCGCCCGGACGAAGGCGAGGAACCGTCTCACGGCGCCAGCCTGTCGCCTTCGAGCCGCGACCTCAGCGGGGAGAACCCCGCGAGCTTGGCGGCCAGCGGAGTCCGTAGGCCGTGGGGCAGGCCGACCTCCTTTCGCATCCAGCCCAGGGACAGGCGCGCCCATTCGACCTCGTCGCAGAAGCCCTTGCGGGCGCATTGCTCGGGCGTGAACGCCGTCGTCGCGGTCTTCAGCCCCGGCACCAGGCTCATGTAGCGCCCGTAGTGGAACTGCTCGAGCACGTTGCGCACGCCGGAGGCGTTCGTCGCTTCGAGGTACTTCGCCGCGTCCTTCGGACGGGGGAGCTCCACGGGCGGCTCCGGGACGCCGTACCGGATGGACACGATCCGGTCCGCGATGAGGCGCGCCAGGAGCAGATAGCCTTCCGGCCTCAGCCGCAGCGAATCCGAGAACCACCTCTCGGAGAGGAGGCCGCGGGGCGACGCGCCGGCGAGGATCCGGTCGAAGTCGACGACCTCCGCGCCGGCGGCTTGCGCCGCCGCCCGCCACGCCCGCGCCTTGTCCTCGACCTCGAGGGCGCAGAACGAGATGTACCTCCCCGCCATGGCCCGCTCCCGGCGCTCGGGCTCCAGGCCGGCCAGGACGCGGTCCTCGAGCGCCTTGCGCTTCGGGTCGTCGTAAAGCCCCGCCTTGCGGTCGGCGTGACGGGCGACGAAGGCCGCCTCGAGCGCGGCGCTGAAATCGCAGCCCTCGGAGAGCTCGCAGGCGACCAGCTTCTTGAAGCCCGGGTCCATCGCGGACAGCTCCGGTATGCCGCGCGAGGAGTCCTGGTCCTGCGGGCCGATCTCCTCGGCGACGTTCTGGACCGGCGTGGCGATCACCACCTCGGCGCCCGCCTTCCGGGCGGTCTCGACGAGCAGGCGGGTCCAGCGCGGGAACGGCGGCGCGGCGCAGTCGCGCCCCTCCAGCTCATAGCTCCAGCGCCCAGTGCGCGCCCAGACCGCCGTCGGTCCGTAGGTCCGCAGGTTCCACAGCAGCCAGGACCGCTCCACCAGCGCCCTCCACATCGAGTGCGCCGCGGGATGCGTCGCCAGCAGGCACTGCTCGCCTCCCAGCGAATCGGAGTCGTTCATGCCCATGTAGAACACGACGAGATCCGGCGAGTAGCGGCGGATGAAGAGGAGGTAGTAGTAGACGTTCGCGCTGATGGACCCCGGACGGCCCATGTTCACGACGGTGAACCTCCGTCCCGGGGAGCGCTCGCGCAGGCGGTCGAGGAGCATCGCGGGCATCGCCGCGGAGGCGTCGAGCGGCGCGCCCCAGACGCTCGACTCGCCCAGGACGAAGATCCGGACCTCCCCCGGGCTCTTCGCCTCCGGAAGGCGCTCCCCGTCCGGGGTGTGGGAGGAGCCCGAGCCGATCGGGCCCGTGATCAGCGGGAGCGGGTTCTCGTAGTAGCCCTCGCGCAGCAGGACCGGCCCGCGCGGCGGCGCGAAGAGGCGGGCGGAGAACTCGAGCGCCGCGAGGGTGACGCAGACCGTCCCCAGAGCCAGCGCCGCCTTTTTTCTCATGGCCATGTCTTCAGTCGCATTCAAGCATTAATCGAATTTGTATCCTAATACCGGCTCGTCAGCGAGCAGGAGACACTCTCATGAAGAAAACGATCAAGCTGTTCAGCCTCATCGCCGTCCTCGCGATTCTCGCCGCCCGCGTCAGCGCGGACTGCGGCCATTGCGAGAAGGGCCACGACAAGAAGGGCGCGGTCGGCAAGTCGTGCGAGATGGACTGCCCGACGCACATGGCCGGCGCCGAGGTCTCGGTCGCCAACATCGCCAACGGCGTCACCGTCACCATCGTCACGAAGGACGCCGCCAAGGTGAAGGAGCTCCAGGAGAAGGCGGCCAAGCACTTCGCCAAGAAGGACAAGGCGGCGAAGGGCGCCGCGTACGCCTGCCCGATGGGCTGCGCGACGTCGGACAAGCCCGGCAAGTGCCCCAAGTGCAAGATGGAGATGAAGAAGCAGTAAAGGACCCACCCTCTCCAGGGCCTTCGGGCCCTGACGGACCGGCGCCGGACGCCCCATAATCTTCTTATGAGGCGTCCGGCTTTCTTTTTCCTGGCCTTGCTGCTCGCCCTGCCCGCGCGGGCGGGGGTCGTCCGTGTCCCGGCCGCGGCCGCCGCCGCGGGGCCGGCCGCGGCCCTCGGCAGCCTGCTGGCCGCGACCTATCCCGCGATGCCCTCCCTCGCGCTCGCCGCCCCTCTGCCCACGCCGTCGTTGCTCGACACGAGCAAGGTACAGGCCCTGATGGCCCGCGCCCAGGCGCTGCCCGCCGCGCCGGTCCCGGCCGCCCCCGCTCCCGTCGCGGCGCAGCCGCTGCGCGTCCTCGAGGCGGTCAACTCCACCTTGCGCGACCTCACCCCCGATCAGATCCGGGACATGCCCGAGGACAAGCTCCAGGCCCTGGCGAGCGTCATCATGGATGGAGCCGCCGGCCGCGAGGCGAAGGCCGACCTGGCCGCGGTGGGCGCCCTCAGCGAGGCGAACCTCGCGCGGGTGGAGAGCCTGCGCGGCTCCGTCGTGGAGACCCTGCACAACCCCGGCCACAACGAATCGCACGGCGACATGATCACGGCCAAGGGCGTGCCCGACAAGGTGAAGCGCTTCGACTCCGAGGGCGTGGTCTTCCGGCACTACACCACGAAGGAAGGCCTCGACGCCATACTCGCGGAAAAGAGCCTGCGCAACGGCTTCCTGTCCTACGTCGAGCTCGCCCGGGCGCTGTACACCAAGACCTACCGCGACCTCACGGGCGTGTTCCTGACCTTGCCCAAGGTCTCCGGCGACCAGGTCGGCGTGCCCGCCAAGGACTTCGCCTATTTCGTGGACCTGCGCGTGCCGAAAGGCCTGCCGGTGCTGGAGATCGAGACAGGCGCGATCTTCCTCGTCCCGATGCCGGCGCGCACGCGCGGCTGGGTCGCCGACCTGTACCGGAAGTGGGTCAAAGGCGAGGAAGTGAACCCGACCTACCGGCGCAGCGTCGAGGAGGTCGAGAAGGAAGGCGGCCTGGGCCCGTCGCTGTCCATGCCCATCGAGGTCGTCGGCCACGGCCGGGCCGGCCGCTAAGCCGCCGGAAGCAGGATCGTGAAGCGGGCGCCCTCGCCTTCCACGGACTCCGCCCAGACATGCCCTCCGTGACGGCGGACGACGGAGTGGACGATGGACAGCCCCAGGCCGCTGCCGCGCTTCTTCGAGGAGAAATACGGGTCGAAGATGCGGGTCAGGATCGCCGCCGGTATGCCCGGCCCGTCGTCCCGGACCGTGATCCTCACGAAGCGGCCCGGCGCCAGGTCGACCGTCCTCTCGGCGAGGACATGGTTCTCCGCGCGGATCGTGACGGTCCCGCCGGCGGGCATCGCCTCGCGCGCATTAAGGAGGAGGTTGCCCAGGATCTGGGAGATCTGGGTCTCGTCGGCGTGGATGCGCCAGACGCCCTTGGGCGCCTCCACCACGCTGCGCACTCTCGAGCCGTGGAGCACTAGGCGGGGCGCGCCGCGTAGCAGGGGCCCGAGCGCGAAGACCCGGCGCACGGGCGTCCCCCCGTCGGCGAAGGTCAGCAGCTGATGGGCCAGGGCCCCGGCCCTCTCGCAGATCCTCCCCGCGTCGGTGAGATGCTCGCGCGCGGCGCGGGAGCCATTGACCTCCTCTCCCAGCAGCTCGAGGTTCCCCATGATCCCGGTCACGAGGTTGTTGAAGTCGTGGGCGATGCCGCCGGCGAGGAAGCCGAGCGACTCGAGGCTGCGGACCTTGAGCAGCTCCTCCTCGGCCCGCTTCTTCTGCGCGGTGATCTCAGTGCAGAAGCCGCCCGTCGCGTAGACCGCGCCAGTCTTGTCGAGCAACGGGAACTTCTCCGTGATGAACGACAGTATCCCGCCGGGAAGCGGGATCGTCTCTTCGAACTCGAGGGGCTTCCGGCTCGAGGCGACGAGGGCGTCCTGGGTCCGGAACAGGTCCGCCACCGCCTTGGGGAAGAGGTCGTGGTCGCGCTTGCCGAGGATGGACTCCCGCGGGACGCCGGCGAGGGACTCGTAGCGCCGGTTGACATAGAGGTAGCGGCCCTCCAGGTCCTTGAGATAGACGACGAGGCGCGTGCTGTCGAGGAGGCCGTCGAGGAACTCGGCGTGGGCGTCCCCGGCCTTCCGGCCGGGCTTTCGCGGCTTCACGCGCCCGGCCCGAAGCGCTCGAACAGGCCGATCAGCTCGGCGCGTCCGAGGACATGGCCTTCCATGGCCTCGGCCGCCTCGGACGCGGTCGCGCCCGGCGGGAGCCCCAAGGCCTTGTCCAAGGCGAACAGCTTGAAGACATAGCGGTGGGGCTTGCCGGGCGGCGGGCACGGACCGCCGTAGCCCGTCCGGCTGAAGCTGTCCACGCCCCAGCTCGCCCCGTGCTTCGCCCCGCCCAGGACGCGCGCCGTCTTCGGGAGGTTCCCCGGCAGGCCGGAGAGCTCCCCCGGGATGTCGTAGAGCACCCAGTGGACCCACAGGCCCACGGGCGCGTCCGGATCGTCCATGATCAGGGCGAAGCTCTTCGTCCCGGGCGGCGCGCCGGTCCAGTCCAGCTGCGGCGAGGGATCCTTGCCCTCGCAGGTGTGGAGCTTCGGGATCGTCTCCCCGTGCTTGAACGCCGGGCTCGTCAGCCGGAACATCGTTCTTACGGGCGCAGGACCACGAAGCCGACCGGGGCCGACATCAGGAAGCGGCCGTTCTTTCCCGGGGTCCGCGCGATGACCGCGTGCGCGCCGTCGCCGTAGCCCGACCAGTCGTGCCACCAGAAGCCCTCGGCCTTGCGGCAGGACAGCCAGGGGCCCTGGTCGATGGAGACGTCGAGGGTCTCCGCGGTCGCCGGAGCCGAGAGGCGGATGGTGTACTGCGCGGACACGATCGTCTCGCCCGAGGCCGGGTAATCAACGGCGGGGCGGGGCTGCGCGGCGGAGGCGCGCTTGAGGGTGTTGAGAACGCTCTTGACGGCTGACTTCATGGTGGTCTCCTCGACGCCTATTGCGCCGATATGTAACAGATGTAAATGCGGTGCAACATTCCGGCTCAGGCGGGAGACTACTTGATGAGGGCCAGGCTCGAGGTGTAGCCGTGCACGAAGTTGCGGCCGCCGACGGGGCCGAACTCTCCGTTGGCGAAGAAGCCGGCCATCGGCACGGGCCCGCGCAAGGTCTGCACCAAGGTCGCGTCGTGGTCCGACTCGCCGTACAGGCCCTTGCCGCGGCCGCAGCAGGAGAAGAGGAGGGCGCCCCGCGGTGAGGCGTCGGTCTCCGGCAGCGAGCCCAGGAGCATGGAGAAGTCCTGGTCGGAGGTGTGCGCGTCGCGCAGCTGGAACTGCAAGGTCTGGCCGCGCCTCAGGTTCGCGCCGAGGACGAGCGAGCCCGACTTGTCGTCGTAGCCGAGGAGGTTGCGGATGACGAAGTCGCCGCGGCGGAACTCGGAGCGGCCTTCGTTCATGACGAGCCCCGCGAACAGCGAGCTGCGGGCGAGGCGCTGATCGTCGGGAGTGCACTTCGACAAGGTCTCGCGCAGGACCTCGAGCGGGTTGCGCCCGCCGAGCTCGTGGAGGACGTTGCCCTCGGCCTTGGTCACGATCAAAGGATCGCCGATCGGGCGGCAGCCCTGGGCCACGACCGTCTGGATCTCGACGGGGCCGACGAGGGCCACGCCCGCCAGGCCCTGCGTCAGGACCTGAGAGCCGAGCAGCATCCAGGACGGCTTGTGCAGGAGCAGGCCGCTGGCCATGCCCCCGATGAGCGGCGCGCCGGGATAGGCGTCGTTGAACAGGGCGGCCATGCGCTCTGGGTCCGCGCTGGCCGGGTCGCCGAGGATCATGAACTTGGGGCTCTCGTTGGGATAGAGGTCGAGCTCCTTGACGAGCGCGGCTCCGTCCTCGAGGCGGCCCAGCTCCGCCGGGGCGAAGGAGAACGGCTGGACGCGCACGCCGGGCAGGCGCATCGCGAGGATCGAGATGCCGGGCGTCCGCTCGACCTCCTTGCGGCCGGCGATGACGCCGCTGGCGTTGCAGCCGAGCACGCGAAGGGGTGCCAGGCCCTTGGCGAGCAAGGTCGAGAACTCGGCGGGGTCGAAGCCTTCGAACGCCTCGGAGACGAACACGAGCGCCAGGTCGCATGGCCCCGCGCCCAGGCGCGTGCGCGCCGCCCGCGCGGCGGCGGCGGCCGCCTTGCGCCAGTCCTTGTCGTCCGAGAAGCCCTCGGCGAAGCGCTTCGGCTCGCTCACCGGCTCTCCCCCTTCACGGCCTCGGCGACGGCGGCCACGCCCGCGGGCTCGGCCGCGTCCGCCAGGCGGCGCAGGTCCGGGCCGCAGCCGAAGACGCGCGGGTACGACTCGGCCTGGAGCCGGTGCGCGAGGATGTAGTCCTGGTCGTCGGGATCGACGAAGGAGATCACCTTGCGCGGCAGATAGAGGCGGTGCACCGCCGCGAGCAGGGCGTCCGCCTTGGGCTCCCCGGGCCGCCCGACGAGCTCGAAATCCAGGCGGCCGCGCGCGTGCAGGTCGGCCACTCGCGCCAGGCCGGCGAGGGCGAGCGGGCGGGAGGCGTCCATCGCCGAGTTCCACGCCCCTCTCAGGCCCCACTCGAGCCAGCGGCGGTAGTTGTGGTTGCCCTTGAGGTGATGCATGCGGCGGCACACCTCGAGCGCGGAGGCGTTCAGCGCCGGGTCCACGCGCGGCTCGCGCAGGATGGCCGGGTCCCCGGCGCGAGAGACGCGGTCGAGGAAGCCGCCCGACTCCCGCTCCCAGAGCTCCTGGAACAGGAAGCGCAGCATCGCGTCCGCGAACTCCCGGTGCGCCTTCATGCCGGTCGCGAGGAAGCCGTCGGTGAAGGCGAGCGCCGTCGCGGCGGCGTCGCCAAGGAGGCCGACCACGGTCTCCCCGTCGCCGCCGGCCGAATGCTGGAGGCCGAGGACCGGGTCGTAGAGGCGCGTCTGCAGGAAGCTCAGGGCCTTCATCGCGGCCTCGCCGGCGCCGGGATGGCCGTAGGCGTGCGCGCGCAGGAGCGCGGAGGCCGCCAGCGCGTTGCCGTCGGCGGGAAAAACGGAAGGCTCCGGCTTGCCCGCGCGCCGGAAGGCGCCGGTGGCCGAGTCCCACAAGGAGCGGAGCAGATGGTCGCTGACGGCGGCCGCGGCGTCGCGCCAGCGGGCCTCCCCGGTCAGCGCGTGGGCGTCCCAGAACAGCGCCGCCCACCGCGCGTGCAGGACGAGCGGGGAGCCGGCGCCGGAGAGGAAGGCGCGGGACACGGGGTCCCAGCCGGCCCAGCGGACCTCGAGCGCCTTCGTCAGCCGGGCGAGGGCGGCGGCGTCGCCTCTTTCGCCGGCCGCGTGCAGCAGGGCTTCCACGAGCTCGGGGTCGGCCTCGGCGGGAAGGGCCCCCAGCCCGGCGAACACCGCGGACACCTTCGCCGCGTCGGGCGCGGAGGAGAGCTCCGTCTCGCGCACGGCGCCGGTCCAGGCCGGGCGGGCCGGAGCGTCGGGGCGCAGCGGCGTGACCGCCTCGAGGGCCAGCAAAGCGAGCTCCTCGCCCAGGGCGTCGGAGGGCAGCGGCAGGACCGCGCGCCTCGCCCCGTCCGGATCGAGCACCACCGCGTGGCCGGCGCCGATGCGGACGGCCGCGTCGGGGCGCGTCTCGGGGTCGGCCAGCACCGCCACGAAGCGGCGGGAGATCTCTCCCTCGGCGGACTTGAGCTGCTCGGGCGGGAGAGGCCCGATCGCGGCGAGGATGGGCTTGCCCTGCGCCTTGGCGCGGGCGAACGCCTCCGCCGACCAGGACACCCAGGAGCTCACGCCGCCGCCTTGTCTTCGGCCAGCTCGAACATGCGCTCGATGGGGAGCAGCGCCCGGGCGGCGACGGCCGCGGGCACCTCGATGCGCTGGGACGCCGTCGGGCGCTCGAGTGCCGAGAGCACCCGCTCCAAGGTCACGGCCTTCATGTGCGGGCACAGCCGGCACATCGGGACGAACACCTTGTCCGGGAACTTCGTGCGCGCGAGGTCTCCCAGCCCGCACTCGGTGATGAGCATGTAGGAGGCCGCCTTGTGGTCGTCCACCCACTTCATCATGTCGCCGGTGCCGCCGATGTAGTCGACGACGCTCGTCAAGGCCGGGGTGCACTCGAAGTGCGCGAGGATCTTAACGCCGGGATACATCTTCCGGTAGAACTCGACCGACGCGGCGTCGAAATTGTCGTGCACAAGACATGTTCCGTTCCAAACGATGAGTTCCGCGCCCAGCTTCTTGCCGAGTTCCTTGGCGAGATTCCCGCCCATCATCGCGTCGGGGGCGAATATCACCTTCGGGCTCTTCTCGAATAATTTCCGCAGGATCTTCGGCGCGTTGGCGCTCGTGACGACGACGTCGCACTCCGCCTTCACGGCCGCGGTCGTATTGATGTATACGGCGACGGGCGCGCCGGGATGCTTTTTCTTGAGCGCTCGCACGTCGGCCGCCGTTATCGATTCCGACAGCGAACATCCGGCCTCGGCGGCGGGCAGAAGCACTTCCTTATCCGGGCTCAGTATCTTGGCCGTCTCGGCCATGAAACGGACGCCGCAGAAGACGATGGTCTTGGCGTCGGAGGCGGCGCCGAGCTTGGCGAGCTTGTAGGAATCGCCGATGAAGTCCGCCACGCCGAGGAGGATCTCCGGCCGCTGGTAGACGTGCGCCGGGATGACGGCCTTCTTCTCCTTCTTGAGCCGGTTGATCCGCCAGGTCAGGGCCGCGGCGCGCTCGAGGTCCTCGTCCCGGTAGCCGAGGCCCGCCAGGCCCTTGTCGGCGAGCCGGGCGGCCTCGTTCTCGAGCTCGGCCTCGGTGGGGGTCAGCGCCACAGGTTGAGCTCCGGGTAGTTGCAGAAGATGCCGTCCACGCCGAGCTTCGCGAGCCGGTCGCGCTCGGCGGGCGTATTGACGGTGTAGACGAGTATCTTGCGCTCGCGGTCGTGCGCCGCCTTCACCGTCCGCGCCATGGTCTGGCGCACGCTGAGGTTGAGGCTCTCGGCGTCGATGTCCTTCATCTCCCGGAGGGCGGTCTGCAAGGTCGTCAGGCCCAGCAGGTAGCCGATGCGGACCTTCTCGTCGAGCGAGCGCACCGAGTACAGCGCCGCGTGGTCGAAGCTGGAGACGACCGTACGGGCCGAGGCGCCGCGCTTGTGGATCAGGTCCACCACGCGCTCCTCGATGCCGGGATAGACGGAGGAGCCGCGCTTGATCTCGACGTGGAGCTCGACCGACGGCGGGAGGATGTCGTAGACGTCCTCGAGGCGGGGGAGCCGCTCGCCGGTGAACTCCTTGCCGAACCAGGAGCCGACGTCGAGGCCGGAGATGTCGTCCCAGTGCAGGTTCTTGATGCGGCGCTTGTCGCGGCCGCAGCGCTTGAGGTCGTCGTCGTGCGCGACGACGAGCTCGTGGTCGAGGGTCTGGTGCACGTCGAGCTCGATGGCCGGCGCCCCCATCGCGATGGCGCGCAGGAAGGCCGCCATGGTGTTCTCGGGCGCGTGGCCGCTGGCTCCGCGGTGGGCGATGACTAGCATCTCTCTATCGTCTCCATGACGGCGGCATAACCGGCGTCATCATACTCGATTCCGAGCCGCTCTTCCCGGCCCGTGTTCGGCCCGTGGAAGTCAGAGCCGCCGACCGCCAATAGACCTTTGCTCTTGGCCCAGTCGCCGTACGTCCGGACCTGCGACGGGGTGTGGCCGGAGTAATTGACCTCGACGCCCTGCAGGCCCGACCGGAAAAGCTCGTCGAGCTCGTTCTCCTTGCCCGCGGTCTGCGGATGCGCCAGGCAGGCGGCGCCGCCGGCGTCGCGGATCAGCGCGATCGCCTCGGCGGGGCTCGGCCCCATGGACTCGACGTAGCCGGGCTTGCCCTTGATGAGGAAGCGCTCGAAGGCCTCCTTGCGGCTCTTGACGACGCCGAGGCGGCGGAGCGCGTCGGCGACGTGCGGGCGGCCCAAGGTCCCGTGGGCGCCGGATTGGACGTCGGAGAACTCGATGGCGATGCCCAGGGCCCGGAGGTTCTCGACGATGCGCTTGGACCTCACGGTCCGCCGCTCGCGGAACTCGGCGAGGCGCTCGGCGAAGCCGGGGGAGAGCGGGTCGAAGCCGTAGCCGAGGATGTGGACCCGGTCGGCGGCGCCCTCGCCGGCGCAGTTGATCTCGATGCCGAGGCGGACGGCGAGGCCCTCCGCCTTCGCGGCGGCGAACAGCTCCGGGCCGCCGGAGACGCTGTCGTGGTCCGTGAGCGTGAGGAGCTCGACGCCGTTCTTGACCGCGCGCGAGACGATCTCCGCCGGGGTCAGAGTCCCGTCGGAGAAGATAGAATGGCAGTGCAGCTCGACGCGCTTCGGCACGACTAGACCGCGACGACTTCCTTGATCTCGGGGATCTCCTGGCGGACCATGCGCTCGACGCCGCCCTTGAGGGTGGCGGTCGAGCTCGGGCACGAGCCGCAGGCGCCGGAGAGGCGCACCTTCACGATGCCCGCGGTCTCGTCGACCGCGACCAGGGAGATGTCCCCGCCGTCGGACTGGATGTAGGGCCGGATCTTCTCCAAAACCTTCTCGACGCGTTCCTGGATCGTCATAAATGTTCCCTCCTATTTTCCCGGGGCCAGCTTATCGAGCCAGGCCGGCGCGGCGCCGCAGGCGCCCGCCTTCTGCTCGAGGATCGCGGCCAAGGTCACGCCCTCGAAGTAGCGCGTCACGATCTCGCCGAGCTTGGTCCACACGGGCGAGATCGCGCACTGCCCCTGGTGCCGGCAGTCCTTCGCCCCGTCGTCGTACCGCTCGCACACTTCCTCGAAAACGGCGCCGTCCACGGCGCGGACCACCTGCTCGATCGTGATCTCGCGCGGCGCGCGCGACAACGAATAGCCTCCGGAGCTGCCCCGATGGCTCGTCACCAGCCCCGCCCGGCGCAGCTTGACCAGGATCTGGCTGACGTAGTCGGCGGGGACGTTGTCGGTCTCGGCCAGGCGCTCCGCCGGGACCGGGGCCTTGCCGTGCTCGGCGGCCAAGGTCACCATCAGGCGGGTGGCGTATTCGATCGAGCTCGTGATCCTCATCAGTATAGCCCCAGCTGTTCCTTCGCGTCCTCGGTGGCCATCGTGCGCGGGTCCCAACCGGGGGTGAAGGTCAGGTCCACGTCGACGTCCTTGATGCCCGGGAGCTTCGTCAGAGCGGTGTGGGCCGCGGCGAGCAGCATCGGCCCGTACGGACACGCGGGCGAGGTCAGGCTCATGCGCACCAAGACCTTGCGGCCCTTCGGCGACTCGCTGAACTCGGCGCCGTAGACGAGGCCGAGGTCCACGATGCTGATGTGGATCTCGGGGTCGACGACGGGCTTGAGCGCCTCGCCGACCTGCTTGAAGGTGGCTTCGGCCGTCTCGGTCTTGCTCATGATTTCGTCACCTCGAAGCCCTGCATGACCGTGTTCCAGCCCAAGGTCGCGCACTTCACCCGCAGAGGGAACTTGCGCACGCCCTCGAGGCTCGCGAGCTGCTCGAGCTCCGGCGGCAGACCCGCCACGTCGCCGTTCTCGAGCATGAGCTTCTTGAACGCCGCGACGAGGGCCTTCGCCTTGGCGATGTCCGCGCCCTCGAGGGCCTCGGCCATCATCGCCGCGCTCGCCTGGCTGATCACGCAGCCGTGGCCGGCGTAGCGGAGCTTCTCCACCTTGCCGTCCTTGAGCACGGCCGTGATCTCCAGCTCGTCGCCGCAGACCGGGTTGATGCCGTGGGCGCGAAGGTCCGCCGGGTCGCACTTGCCCTTGCGGGTGCTGGACCGGAAATAATCGAGGAGGACCTCGCGATAGAGATCCTGGAGCTCCGCGTCGCCTTCCATCACCGCACCCCCGCTTTCGGCTTCACCCTGAAAAAATCGAGGGTGCGCTTGAGAGCGCGCGCGAACGCCTCGACGTCCGACTCGTCATTATAGAGATAAAAGCTCGCCCGCGCCGTCCCGCCGCACTGGAGCTTGTGCATCAGGGGCTGGCAGCAATGGTGGCCGACCCGGACGGCCACGCCTTCCAGGTCGAAGGCGGTGCCCACGTCGTGGGGATGAAGGCCGGGCACGTTGAAGGAGACCACACCGGAGCGCTTGGCCGGGTCCGTCGGCCCGAGCACCGTCATCCCTTCCGCCTCGAGGATCGCGCGCGTCTTCTCGGCCAGCGCGTGCTCGTGCGCGGAGATGTTCTCCAGACCGACGGCCGTCAGGTAGTCGAGCGCCGGGCCGAAGGCGGCCTGGTCGGCGTAGTTGGGCGTGCCCGCCTCGAACTTGTAGGGCAGCGCGTTCCAGGTGGACTTCTCGAGCGTCACGCGGGAGATCATGTCTCCGCCGCCGAGGAAGGGGTCCATCGCCTCGAGCAGGTCCTCGCGGCCCCACAGCACGCCGATGCCCGTCGGGCCGAGCATCTTGTGGGCCGAGAAGGAGACGAAGTCCGCGCCCCAGGCCTTGAGGTCCATCGTCTTGTGGGGCGCCCACTGACAGGCGTCCACGGAGACGACGGCGCCGGCCGACTTGCCGAGCTTGATCAGTTCGAGCACCGGGTTGACGGTGCCGATGGCGTTGGAGAGCGCCGTGAACGTGAACAGCTTGGGGCCCTTGGCGAGCGCCGCTTTGACCTTGGCCAGGTCGAGGGTGCCGTCGAGCTCGACGGGCACGAACTCGAGCTTGATGCCGCGCTCCGCGGCGAGCAGCTGCCAGGGCACGATGTTCGAGTGGTGCTCCATCTCCGTGGACAGCACGATGTCGCCGGCCTTGAGGAACTTGCGGGCCCAGGCGTGCGCGATGAGATTGAGCGATTCGGTCGCGTTGCGCGTGAAGATCAAGGTCTCCGGCTTCGGCGCGCCGACGAAGGCGGCGAGCTTGGTCCGGGCCTCCTCGGCCATATTGGTGGACTCTTCCGAGAGCGAATGCACGCCGCGATGGACGTTGGCGTTGTGGTTCTCGTAGAAGTCGGTCAGGTACTTGATGACCTGCCGCGGCTTCTGCGTCGTCGCCGCGTTGTCGAGGTAGGCGAGCGGCTTGCCGCGCACGAGGCGCTTCAAGATCGGGAAATCCTCCCGCAGCTTCTTCGCGTTCAGGCCGGCCATGTCAAAAGTTCTCCTCGGGCATGCGCCCGTGCAGCGCGTCGGCGAGCGCGAGCTTCAGCGGCTCGAGCGCCACCCGGTCCACCATTTCCGAACCGAACGCATAGACCAATAGGCGGCGGGCCTCGTCGGCGCCGATGCCCCGCGACTGGAGGTAGAACAGCGCTTCGAGGGACATCTGGCCGACGGCCCCGCCGTGCTTGCAGGATACATCATCCGCGAGGATCTTGAACTCGGGGTTCGTGTTGACCCGGGCGTCCTCGGACAGGAGGAGGTTCTTGTTGTACACCTGGGCGTCGGTCTTCTGGGCGCCGGGCCTGACCGAGATCAGGCCGTCGAACACGAAGCGGGCCTTGTCGTCGATGACGGCCTTGTACAGCTGGCGGGTGGTGCCGCCGACCGCGACGTGCTCGACGACCGAATGATGGTCGGCGAACTCCGAGCCGCCAAGCAGGGCCAGGCCGTTGAGGGCGCACTCCGCGCCCTCCCCCTCGATGCGCACCCGCAGGTCCTCGCGCGCGAACAGGCCGCCGAAGTTCAGGGCGTGGGACTCGTAGCGCGCGCGGGAGGCGAGCGTGACCTCGAGGCCGAGCGTCAGCCGGCCCTGGGCGCCCTCGCGGACGATGCGGTGGTGGCGCAGGAACGCGCCCTCGCCGAGGACGACCTGGGCGCGGACGTTCTTCCACGACG